>Ga0308173_10000262_pt1 | contig 20667 bp, 17 predicted proteins | sample PhyPR1_FD_203716 | JGI IMG/M metagenome (GOLD analysis project Ga0308173, IMG submission 203716) | Soil microbial communities from UC Gill Tract Community Farm, Albany, California, United States - DLSLS.P.R1 | ecosystem: Environmental > Terrestrial > Soil > Agricultural land | place: USA... | reverse complement strand
CGCAGACATCGCCTCGATCAGCTCTCCAATCGGCTGAGCAAGATCCTCTCCGAAACCCGTAAACTCAACCCCGCAGGATAACGGGCACAGATTGGCCGGATAAGCGCGTTATACGGCCATGTGGAATCTCTGGTCGCAAGCCGACCTTCAGGAAATAATCCGGCTACGTTTAAATCGGATCGCTTAGGGTTATGCTACTTTCTATCGAATGCCCAGCCTGCCCTCCCTTCCTGAAACCAATCCAGCTAAACCTTGACAATCTGCTGCTGGACCCGAATAACCCGCGCTTTTCCGAACTTGGCGAGCTGATGAATCCGATACCGGAAGGCCGCTTCGCCGATGACAAAGTCCAGGCAAGCGCCCTCGAGAAGATGAAGGCTCCTCAGTTCGATGTCGCCGAGCTAAGAGACACGATTAAGACCATCGGATTCTTGCCAATGGATCGGATTGTAGTTCGGAAGTGGAAGGGGCAGCCTCCCCGCAGCGAGACCCTGTACGTGGTGATCGAGGGGAATCGCCGGGTGTCCGCACTCAAGTGGCTGATCGACTTACACGAGGTTGGCAAAGAAACCTTCGATCAGGAGAGGCTTGGCAATTTTACGCATTTCGAAGGACTGCTCCTGGACGACGAATTAGCCCCTGCGTCCGCGACACTGGTCTTGCCCGGTCTTCGACATGTTTCCGGTATCAAGGAGTGGGGGGCGTACCAAAAGGCAAAAGCGGTGCATGCCCTGCGAAAAAGTGGCCTATCTTCGCAAGATGCCGCCCAGAGCCTGGGATTGTCGACGCGGGCAGCCAACAGTGCTACCGCTGCTTCCTGGCTCTTGAACAGATGAAAAGCGATGAAGAGTATGGCGACTACGCTGAACCGAAGATGTACACATATTTCGATGAGGTCTTCCGACGGCAAAATCTACGAGCCTGGCTGGATTGGAGCGACGAGAAAGAGCGCTTTTCCAACGAAGGGCGACTGAAGGAGTTCTACAGTTGGATGACCCCGCAGGACGAAGAAGCGACCGTCAAACTCCCAGAGGCGAAAAGCATAAGGCAACTATCTGAATTCCTCGATGACTCGGATGCGATGAGTGTATTTCGATCTCCGGGTGGGACTGTAGAGAGAGCCCTCGCTCGTTACGAGGTAGATCACCCGGCAGATTGGTACCCAAAGGTGCTGGCCGCCGCCTCAGCTGTCAGGTCCTTAACCCCAGACATGCTGAGGAGCTTGGACTGCCCGACTCTCGACGGCTTACAAGAGCTGAAAGCCAAAATAGAGCAGGCTTTAAAGGATCGTGACAGTTTGCTGAAAACTGTATAGTGACATGGGAGTACCGTCTTCCCAAGTATGCTCGGTATGGGTGCAAGAGGAACTCACGAACGTCAAGTGGATTCTGCTGAGAGACGTTCTTTTCGCCGCACTGAAAAGGAAACTGATCAATAAGAGCGAAGAGTACCTTTGGGACCTAGTCGAAGGAAATCTCGGTCCTGTCGCAGAGCACCTGAGAGATAGTGTCGCTGACCGGGTCGTTGACGGCGGTACGCCGCAATTCGACATCGATAACGACCCGTCCCCGTATATTCGTCTCGCCGAGAACGTGCCGTCCGCGCTTGCCTCTAAGCTACGCAGAATAGACCCTTACGATTTTGAGAAAGTTTGCGCCGACGTTCTCAGTGCGCTCGGCGCGACGTCGAAGGTTACCCAAAGGTCCAATGACGGTGGCATCGATTTCATTGGCGTGAACCTGAAATTTGTGTCTACCGGTTCTGTTCCCCTCGCGTCTACGATCGTCGTTATCGGACAGGCCAAACGATACAAAGAAGGGAATGCCATAAGCGAAACCCAATTGCGCGAGTTTGTCGGAGCCGCTACTCTACGCCGGCACCAAATGTTGAAGGACGGCAACATCAGACCGCTCTCCCCTATGCTGTTAGCATTCTGGACTACATCTGAATTCGACCGAAACGCGAGGCTGTTTGCGCGAGAGCTGGGTCTGTGGTATATGGACGGGATCACACTGGCTGCATATGTCTCACAACTCGGGCTGGAGGCATCGGTGAGGGCACTCAACGAGTTCCCAAATTCCGGTAATACTCCTGATAATCATGAATCAGGAAGAACTCTGCCGCGCCTCCATTGAGGATTGCTCCCCTCCGCCATTGCTTTGATTTTCGGGCCGGATAAACTCGAATCGGTTCTACGGATGGCTTCACAACGCGCTTCAGTTCCGGAACCACTGTAAAGTCGGCATTTCGGAGAAGTGGCCGAGCCGATTACCACTGAATGGTCGCGAAGTGTTTACCCATAGCTCAAGACTGAATTTCCCACACAAGGCCTGCGCGCCGGTCGAAAGCTACCTTTTCGCAGCCGCAGGGTGTGTTGCATAAACCTCGTTTGTGCAATGGCGATTCTGAACGGAACCGCTCCGCTTTCAAATTTTGGGAACCGGCAGGTGAAATTCGGCCCGGAATTCACCTCAGGTTCTTGGGCCACGCAAATAATGAATGGATTCGAGTGAAGGACTACACGGGCGGCGTCCGACTATGCTGGGAGATCGTTTCGAAGTTCACCGAAAAGAAATAATCGAGATTCACCGGCTATTTCTGGTGTTGCCCAACCCCCGTAGCGCTAATCCCCGCGCAACAGACGTAAACTCATCACCCGTCCGGATCTTTCGCGCTCCGAATCGCGATTCGAAAATGCGGCGCACGGCGGGTACGAACGAAGATCCTCCGGTTAGAAACACCCGATCCACTTCTCGCGCATCTGTTCCGGAGTTTGACAGTAGCGCGTCAACCCGCTCCTCAATCGCGCGCAACTCCTCCGAAATCCAGTTTTCAAAAGCCGCACGGCTCAGATTGGCCTGGAGTTCCAAATCGCCATCGGCAAATTCGAAGAGGCCGTGTTCGCTGCGGGATAGCGCCACTTTTACCTGCTGAACAGCCTGATGCAATTGATATCCGAGATCGTGCCGCACGAGATAGAGCAGTGCGTTGAGTTTCTCTGGTTCGGCAGCTTGCCGGGCAACGCTTTGCAGCATGTTGAGTGTTTCCGACGAACGCAGGAAAGAAAGGTGATGCCACCGTTCCAGCTTGAAATACACCCAAGTGGGGACGGGCAATCGCTTGCCGTAAGAATCAAGGAAGGATCCCGCTCCAAGGGCCGGGGAAACTAGATAGCGAATGATTTTTGCGTCGAACGCATCGCCCGCCAGAGCCAAACCTTGATTGCCGAGGACGGTTCGCGCGTTACCGCGCAGCCGAATGGATGGCCCCACGTGCAGTAGCGAGAAGTCGCTGGTGCCTCCCCCGAAGTCACCAATCAGGATAAGTTCGTCATGATCTAACTTCGATTCGTAATGGTAGGCCGCCGCTACGGGCTCGAACTCAAATTCAACGCGTTCGAAACCGGCCGTATTCAGAGCGCGCGTCAGGCGCTGAATCGCATACTCATCGTCGGCTGCGGATTCGGCGCCTACAAATCGCACCGGACGCCCGACCACCGCGTCTCGCACTGGGCAGCCGAACTGCTCCTCCGCTCTCAGACGAATGTCGCGTATGACATTCGCAACCAAATCCTCCAGCGCAAAGCGGCGGCCAAAGATCTCCGTGCTCTGCAGGCTGCGGCTGGCGAGAAATGACTTCAGCGATTGAATCAGACGGCCTTTTTCTTCCGTTTGAAGATAGTGCTCAATTCCTTCCGGGCCGGACCAGGATTTGATGGTTGTCCGCCGCCCCTCGCGAACACGTTCCAGGTAGAGTAGTGATCGGAAGGATTCAGTCCGGGCGCCTTGCTGGGAGAAACTGGCGACGTGAACATCGCCGTTGCCGTCGGCTATGGCAATAGAACTATTCGTAGTGCCGAAATCGAAGCCGATGCCCATGCTTGGGACATGATCTCAGGACCGGGAGTGTCGCCGCTTACCGTTTCTTTCGAACCAGACGCCTTGCTTTTCTTACAACCCCCGGATCCGCCGCGAAAGCTTCGTTGACCAGCGCTTCCTGCTGATCGTGGTGCACTTTGTGTGCGCCGGCTGCCGGACTTGCTGCCGTTGGCCTGCCCACGTACCGAAGCTGCCGCTTAATGGGCCCGCCGTTTCCACCGGGATTGATGATCGGCTGCATCTGCTCTTCAACGTGATACCAGGCGCCCATGTTTTCCGGTTCTTCTTGAACCCAGAACAACTCCGAGTTGTCCGAATAGCGCCGCAAAATATCGGTCAGGCGCTGCAACGGGAACGGGTAAAGCTGCTCCAGCCGGACGATGGCAACATCGCTGCGTCCAAGCTCCTCGCGTTTTTTGGCCAGATCGTAATACACCTTGCCGGAGCACAGTAGAATCCTGCGGATCTGATTCCCGACGTACTGCGAATCGCCGATCACCTCCTGGAACGCTCCGCTGGTTAGATCTTCTAACCGCGAAGCGGATTTGGAATAGCGAAGGAGGAACTTCGGCGTAAAGATAATCAGCGGCTTGCGTATCCCGCGTCGATCCGCGCCGCCATACATCTGTCTCCGGAGCAGATGGAAGTACTGTGCGGGCGTCGTGCAATTGCAGACCTGCATGTTATTCTCCGCGCAAAGCTGCAGGAAACGCTCGATACGCGCGCTCGAATGCTCCGGGCCTTGTCCTTCGAGCCCGTGCGGCAGCAGGAGAACCAGCCCGCTCGGCTGATTCCATTTCACCTCGGCCGAGACCACGAACTGGTCGATGATAATCTGCGCGCCGTTCACGAAATCGCCGAACTGCGCTTCCCACATCACCAGAGTGAGAGGATCCGCCACGCTATAGCCGAACTCGAAACCCATGGCAGCGAATTCGCTCAGCAAGCTATCCACCACTTCGAATTTCGCCTGTTTCGGGTCCAGATGCTTCAGCGGAATATAGCTTTCGCCGGTTTCATGGTCGCTGAATTCCAGATGACGCTGGGTAAACGTGCCTCGCGAAACATCCTCGCCCGCCAGTCGAACCGGCGTGCCTTCCAGGACGAGACTTCCGAAAGCCAGTGTTTCCGCGAATCCCCAGTCGATCGGTGCGCCTTTCAGCGTGTCGCGGCGCTTATCGAGCAGCGATTTCAGTTTCGGGTGCAGGTGGAATTCTTCGGGAAGCACCGTACACTTCTCGATTACTCTAGCCAGCACGTTGTAGTCGGCGGCGGTCGAGGGTATAGGCTGCGCGATCTCTTCAGCCGGCACTTGCGCGAATTCTTCAATCACGAACTGTTCGCGGTTCTTCTTCGCTTCGTCGTAAGTCTGGTTCAGGCGATTGTGCACCTGGCCGCGCAGATTATCCACATATTCCTGCGCGACGAACTTCTCGCGAACCAGCCGCTCGGAATACTGCGTTGCAACCGTTGGCGTGCTCTTAATCTTGCGATACATCACCGGCTGGGTGTAGCTAGGATCGTCCGCCTCATTGTGCCCCTGCCGCCGGTAACCGATCACGTCCACCACCACGTCGCGCTTGAAACGCTGGCGGTATTCATACGCAATCTGCGCAACTCGAATACAGGCTTCCGGATCGTCTGCGTTGACGTGGAAAATCGGCGCCTGCACCGAAAGAGCAACATCTGTCGAATAAACGCTCGACCGGCCTTCCAGCGGATTGGTTGTGAATCCGATCTGGTTGTTCGTCACCACGTGAACGGTGCCCCCGGTTTTATACCCTTCCAGTTGCGAAAGCTGCAGCACCTCCGCAACCACACCCTGACCGATCAAGGCTGCATCCCCATGGATCAGGATGGGAATCACACGTTCGCGCTTCAAATCGCCGATGCGGTCCTGCTTGGGGCGAACCATGCCCTCCACCACCGGATCCACAGCCTCCAGATGACTTGGATTGAACGCCACGGAAACCAGAATCTCTTTGCCTTGCGTGGATTTGTGGATGCCGCTCGCGCCCAGATGATATTTCACGTCCCCCGATCCTTGCACGCTCTCCGGATCAGGCTCTCCTTCAAACTCCGAGAACACCTGCGACATCGACTTGCCGACCACATTCGCAAGGACGTTCAGGCGTCCGCGATGAGCCATGCCGATGACCACTTCGTGAGCATTTTCGTTGGCCGCGCGCTCCAGAACTTCATCGAGCACGACGATCGTGCTCTCCAATCCTTCCAGTCCGAAGCGCTTCTGCCCCACGAAACGGGTTTGAAGGAAGTGCTCGAACTCTTCGGCCTGAATGAGACGGCTTAAAATTCGGTGCCGGATCGCATCATCCAGGGTCCAGAGATTCATGGTTGCTTCCATGCGGTCCTGGATCCACTGCTTCTGCTCCGGGTCCTGGATGTGCATGTACTCGATACCAATTGAGCCGCAATAGGTCGCACGCAGGCGGTCGAGAATCTCGCGGAGCGTCTCGTACGGTTGCATATACGCGCCAATTCCGCCGCTTGGGGCCTTCACCGTGCCCGCCAGGAACGGCCGGTCGAGATCCCAGATTGTCAAGCCGTAGGACGCGGGATCGAGTTCCGGATGATAGCCAGGTTCGCTGCCCAGCGGATTCGTGTTTGCGATCAGGTGACCCCGAATGCGATAGGAACTGATAAGCCGTATAACCGCAGCTTCCTTGGCAACGTCGGTGTTAACCGACGCGAAGCGAGTGGGGGTCAGGTGTTGATCCGCTTGCCAGCGAAGCGGCATGTAAGGAATCTTCAGATCGCGGAAAACGCCGTCGTAGAAGCCATCTTCGCCTAGTAGCAGTTGCTGCAGCTTCGCCAGAAACGCGCCCGATTCGGCGCCCTGAATGATTCTGTGATCGTAAGTGCAGGTGATCATCAGCACCTTGCTGATGCCCAGCATCGCGCGGGTCTCTTCGCTGGCAGCGGCAAACTCCGCGGGGAAGTCGATTGCGCCGGTCGCGATAATTGCACCCTGTCCCGGCATCAGCCTGGGCACGGAGCCAAGGGTTCCAACTGTGCCGGGGTTTGTGAGTGAGACGGTTGTACCCGCAAAATCGGCTATCTGCAGCTTATTGGTTCGCGCACGCGCAACTACATCGTCGTAGGCGGTCACGAACTGGGCAAAGCTCATGCCGTCCGCGTTTTTGATATTGGGAACTTTGAGGGCCCGGGAGCCGTCCTTGCCTGCCACGTCCACAGCGAGGCCAATATTCACCTGGTTGCGAACCACGCGGAACGGTTCCCCGCCGTTCTCGGCATAGGCATGATTGAGCGCCGGATTTGAACGGATTGCTTTTACGATCGCCCAGGCGATGATGTGGGTGAAACTCAGCTTGCCGCGCCCTTGCAGCGCGCGCTGCTTGTTGATGAGATTGCGATTCTCTTCGATGATGCGAACCGGAATCTGCCGTTGCGAGGTCGCTACCGGAATGGATAGGCTGGCGATCATGTTTTCCGCAATGCGCGCGGCCGCGCCGCGCAGCGGGATGAGTTGATCGCTGGGGCCCACGGCGGTTTCCTGTTTCGCGGGCTGGGTAGGCGCCGACTTTGCTACTTCGGTACTGGTGGAAGGCGCTGGGGTCGCCGCCGCTGCCGGCACGGATGTCTTTTCCGGAACAGGGGCGGGCTGAGGCGGTTCCCGGCGGGCGGGCTGCTGCTGCGGAGGCTCTTGTTCAGGTACTTGCTGTTGAGGAGGCTCCTGGCGGGGAGGTTCGGGCGGCGCCTCCGGCATTTCCGCGACCGCTGTTCCGCCGCCGTTGCTGGTCGCTTCCGGGTGCTCTCCCGATTGCTGGAATAGTTGCGTCCAGCCTTCGTCTACGCTCTTTCGATCGAATTGATACTGATGATAAAGTTCATCTTCTAACCAGCTATTGATACCCAACTCGGGGTCATTTGCTTGCGGCATGTGTTTGAATCTTGGGGCTTAAAGCAGTGTGGGACGGGCGTGCCGGTTTACGGGCGTTTGTCGCAAACTCACTCCCACACAATGTGTTGATTCTGTTTTCATTGTATCGGAACACGGCGCTCCCGGCCTCGCGCGCGCATTGAGCCGGTTACCTGTTGTTTCCCGTACACCGGTTCCTCGTACACTGGTTTCCAAATGTCCAAGGCTGAGACCACTCCCGCTCTGCTGATTGAAAGCCGGATCTGGCTCATTCGCGGGCAGAAGGTCCTGCTGGACTCGGATTTGGCTATTTTGTACCAGGTGGAAACGAAAGTCTGAATCGAGCAGTCAAACGCAACCGGGAGCGTTTTCCCGAGGATTTCATGTTTCAGCTCACGGCCGAGGAGGCCCGCGAACTTTTGAGGTACCAATTTGACACCTCAAACAACGGGCGCGGTGGGAGGCGCTATCGTCCTTACGTATTCACAGAGCAGGGTATTGAGATGCTCTCTGGCGTTCTCACGAGTTCGCGTGCTGTAGAAGTAAACATCGCTATTATGCGCACGTTCGTCCGACTGCGCCAGCTTTTGGCAAGTAATGAAGATCTAGCCCGGCAATTAGAGGAACTCCGTTGGAAGCAGGAAGGAACAGGGGCAACAAATCCAGGCGGTCTTTGAAACATCCAGCAATTCATCGAGGCTCCGGTCGAGCCGAAGCGGCGCATCGGTTTCCCGAGTGGCCGGGACGAATCACGAGTCACAAGGCGTTAACGAATGGAAATAGTTTCTTCCTTAGTACACTACAGTTGAATGACTTTGGAAGAACTGGAAAGAGAGTACGTTGCGCTCCGCCAGCAGGGTGAAGCTGTGCGGAGCTATCTTTGACGCGCCTGCCAAGAAGAAGGAATTAGAGAAGCTTGAGGCCGAAATCGGCGACCCGGATTTCTGGAATCAGCCCGAAAGAAGCCAGCGCATTATGCAGCAGCGCAAGCGGCTGGAGGAGGCGATTCAGAGCTCGACCGCGGTTGCATCCTCGGCGTCCGACATCGATACACTGTTTGAACTCGCCCGAGAAGGCGAAAACGTCAACGGCGATCTCGAGCGTGAGCTTCGTTCTTTCGAATCAACCCTGGAACAGCTCGAGACGAGCATGCTGCTCTCCGGTGAAAACGATGCCCGCGATGCCATTATCACCATTCATCCGGGCGCCGGAGGCACCGAAAGCCAGGATTGGGCCGAAATGCTGCTGCGTATGTATCTGCGTTGGGCCGAGCGTCACAAATACGAAGCGGTCGTCACGGATCGTCTGGAAGGCGAAGGCGCCGGTATTAAGTCGGCTACGGTCGAAATCAGCGGCGAGAACATTTACGGGCAGTTGCAATCGGAGGTCGGCGTCCATCGCCTGGTTCGTATCTCGCCATTTGACGCCAATGCGCGGCGGCATACTTCGTTCGCCTCCGTTTTCGTCTATCCGCAGATCGACGAGGACATCAAGATCGACATCAAGCCGGAAGATCTGAAGATAGATGTTTTCCGCGCCAGCGGCGCGGGAGGCCAGCACGTCAACCGGACAGAATCCGCCGTGCGATTTACGCATTTACCGACAGGCCTTGTTGTGCAGTGTCAAAACGAACGCTCGCAGCACAAGAACCGGGCCAGCGCTATGAAGCAACTCCGGGCCAAGCTCTACGAATATGAGCTGGAGAAGAAGCAGGCGGCCGATCAGAAGCTGGAAGACAGCAAGCTCGAAATCAACTTCGGCAGCCAGATCCGCAGCTACGTGCTGGCGCCCTATCGCGTTATCAAGGATAATCGCTCGAAACTGGCTATTGGCGATGTGGACCGGGTGCTGGACGGCGACATCGACCCGCTGATCCACGCCTATCTCGCCTGGCGCAAAACCGGCAGAATTTACGGCGACACCAAAGAAGATTTGATCGATTGATCGCTGATCCCACCGAGGAATCGCTGATCCGGGCGGCACAAATCATTCGCGACGGCGGCCTGGTGGCCTTCCCGACTGAGACGGTTTATGGTCTGGGCGCAAACGCTCTGGATTCCGAAGCTGTCGGGCGCATCTACAGGGCGAAGGGTAGGCCGTTTGCGAGTCCACTGATCGTGCATGTGGCAGACGAAGCCATGGCCCGCTCGGTGGTGGCGGAATGGCCTCCGATTGCCGCGCTTTTGGCGTCCCGCTTCTGGCCCGGACCGCTCACTCTCATCCTCAGGAAAGCCGCCGTTATCCCGGATCTGGTGACGGCTGGTCTGGATTCCGTAGGCATTCGAGTGCCCGCGAATCCTATCGCGATTACCCTGATTCAGCGAGCGGGTGTGCCGATTGCCGCGCCCAGCGCCAACCGCTTCATGCAGGTTTCTCCCACCACAGCCGAACACGTGCAGGCCGGATTAGGAGATCGCATCCCGCTGATACTTAATGGGGGCGCAACTCAAGTTGGTATCGAATCGACCGTTGCTTCTCTCCGGCGCAAACCCCCTGCCATTCTTCGCCCCGGCATGATCTCGCAAGACGAACTGGAGTCTGTCACGGGCGTTCGCTGGCAGCGCGAAGGCACGCTGCCACACATCTCCGAATCGCCCGGTCTGCACCCGCGCCATTACGCGCCGCGTACGCCGCTCTATGTTTTGGAGCCGGGAGCGGCAAAGCCCTCCGGCCGCGGACGAATCCTCGAAATGCCTTCCGATCCGCGGCGATACGCCGCGCGACTCTATGACGAGTTGCATAAAGCGGATGCCGAAGGTTGGGATTGGATCGCGGTCGAAAGGCCGCCGGATACGCCCGAATGGGAAGGAATTCTCGATAGGCTCAGGCGGGCCAGTACGCCAGAGTAGCGTCTGTCCAAGTCCCAGAGTCCCGCTAAGCCGTAACCATCTCGAACGCTTTGCGGTGGTCTTCCATAAACTGCGCCAGTCCCTTTTCCGTTAAGGGATGGCCGACCATCTGCTCCAGCACCTTGTAGGGAAGCGTGCTTATGTGCGCACCGGCTTTCGCCGCATCCACCACATCCAGCGTCCCGCGGATGGAGGCCGCCAATATCTGCGTCTTGTAACCGTAATTTCGGTAAATGGTGACGATGTCCCGAATCAGGTCCATGCCGGGCCAGCCGATGTCGTCAATGCGTCCAACAAACGGGCTGACGATGTAAGCTCCCGCTTTAGCCGCCAAAAGCGCCTGGGCGGCGCTAAAACACAGGGTCACGTTCGTGCGGATGCCGTCCTTTGAGAGCGCGGAGACGGCCTTAATGCCTTCTTCGATCAGCGGCACTTTTACCACGATGTTCTTGTGAATCTTCGCCAGCCGGCGGCCTTCTTCCACCATTTCGCGCGTGGAGGTAGACACCACCTCCGCGCTCACGTCGCCGTCAACGAGGCCGCAGATTCTACGCACCTGGTCTTCTACGGGAATGCCTTCCTTCGCAATCAGGCTGGGGTTCGTCGTCACGCCATCGATGACGCCCCAGGCAAGGGCTTTTTTCAGCTCTTCCAGGTTGGCCGAATCGAGAAAAAACTTCATCTTGAAATGCTGTCCCCGATAGTATCAGAAGATGTCAGCTGCGCCCGATGAATTGGCCATCGTGCCCGCGCGTGAGGGCGATGTTCCGCTCATTCTGGAGTTTATCCGCAAATTAGCCGAATACGAGCGGCTCAGCGAGGAAGTTACAGCAAACGAGGCGCTCCTGCGAGAGGCCTTATTTGGCGCGCGACCAGTCGCCAAAGCCCTACTCGCGTATTGCAACGCCGAACCGGCAGGTTTCGCGCTATATTTTCTCAGTTTCTCGACTTTTATCGGCCGCCCCGGTATTTATCTGGAGGACCTCTTTGTCCTTCCGGTGTTTCGCGGCAAGGGCATCGGCAAAGCGCTGCTCTCTCATCTCGCCAGGCTCGCAAAGCAGCGTAAATACGCACGGGTTGAATGGGCGGTTTTGGATTGGAATCAGCCCGCCATTGATTTCTACCGGAAGCTGGATGCCAGACCAATGGAGGACTGGACCGTCTTTCGGCTTAGCGGCCCAGCTCTGGACAAAGCAGCAGAGCGCTAGGACAACAATGATTAACCGTTGCAAAAGCGACACGCCTACCCGCCATTTAACGGGCCGACTGTTGCAATTCAGCCACAGTTAACATTCATTAACTCGCCTGGAATCAGAGAATTACGGTGCTTTGAATCAGGGTTCCTGCTATTCTGAATGATTCTTGCATGGTTTGCGAAACGACCCTCCGCCATTCTGTCGAAGCACACGGCGTGGGTCTTCACCATGGGGCGCCCGTCCATTTGCGGATCGCTCCGGCCCCTCCCGGTACGGGGATCGTCTTCATTCGAACGGATCTCGAAAACACGCAAATTCCCGCCAGTTGGGAATATGTGGAGCGCGTCAGCTATGCCACCAGTCTGATGCACCCGAAGGGCATTCTTATCTCCACCACGGAGCACCTGCTGAGCGTGTTGTACAGCATGGGTATAGACAATGCGTTCATCGAACTCGATAATCTGGAACTGCCCATTCTGGATGGCAGCGGGCTGCCGTTTGTCAATTTGCTTCGCGCCGCTGGCATAGAAGAAACACGCCGTCTGCGCCGCTACATGCGGATTCTAAGTCCGGTCAGCGTGGAGGCGAATGGCAAAAGCGTCGCTATTCTGCCGAGTGACCGCTTTCAGCTCCGGTGCCACAACTTCTTTAACCACCCGCTGGTAGGCGACCAGATTCTCGAGTTGGACGTAACACCCAACACCTATGCGAGGGAGATTGCACCCGCCCGGACGTTCGGTTTTGAATATGAGCTGGATCAGATGCGGGATATGGGGCTGATCCGGGGGGCCTGCCTGGATAACGCTGTTTGTTTCACTCGCGATGGGGTTGCGAATCCTGGCGGCCTCAGATTTGAAGACGAGTGCTGCCGTCACAAGGCGCTTGATCTCATCGGCGACCTTGCCCTGATCGGTCGGCCTTTGCTCGGCTGCGTGGTGGCGGAGAAGGCTGGACATGCCATGCACGTGGCGCTGGTGAACAAACTAATGTCCGATCCGTCGTTATATGAAATCGTCACCCTTGACCGCGCATCCGCCCGAAAACCGAAACTCGCTTCGCCCGCGCTGGTTTCCTGATGCGATGTTTCTATAACACGTGCCCTTGCGCCAACTTCCCAACCTCATAACCTCGCTGCGCCTAATCTGCTCGCCGGTTCTCGTTTGGCTGCTGATCGAGTCGAAATTTAAACAGGCACTGGCGGTCGTGCTGTTCGCCGGGCTCACAGATTGGTTCGACGGCTTTGCAGCCCGCCACGTGGGCGTGAGCGGCAAGCTGGGCATTATTCTGGACCCGTTGGCCGACAAGACGATGCTGGTTGCGCTGTTTCTCACCCTCGGGATACTGGGACTGATACCGGCTTGGTTGTTTGCGCTGGTTGTGGCGCGTGATGTCATTATCGTTACCGGCTCAGCGCTGCTCCGCATCTACCGGAACATCCGCAAGTTCGTTCCATCCATTCTTGGAAAGGTCAGCACGTTTTTTCAAATTGTCTATGTTTTGCTGGTCTTGGTGCATGCGGCATTTCCAAACGAACTGTTGCTGGTTCTCCAAAGGATTGCTCTGATTTGCGTGGCGGTCTTCACTTTTGCCAGCGGTTTCGGCTATGTTCGCCTCGGCATCCACCTGGCGAAGCAGCCCGCGATCATAGATCGATAGCTTAGTTTATCTCTTAACAGGCAAAACCGCCGTTGACGGGGCAAAGGCCACGGAGTAGCCTGAAGACATGGAGCCCGAGACCTTTCTGCCCTCGCGCCTGTATGCCCGAGTCGGGTGGGCCGCGCTGGCGGGTTCTCTGGTCTGTGTCCTCTGCGGCTTCCGTGCGCCTCTGTCCTTTATTCCTGGCGTGCTTTGCGCCATGACCTCCGCTGGCCTTTTCTGGCTCGCTGCCCGGCCGGCTATTGAGATTGGCGAAAACCAGTTCAATATTGGCGAGCGCGTCATCGCCTGGCGGGAAGTGCGAGAGGTTAACCGCAGCCGGTTCCTGTCGCCTCTGGTAATCCACCTCAAACTCACGAACTCGCGCCGGAAACTGCTGGTTTTTCCCGGCGAACCTGAGCGAATTGAGCGGTTGATGTTTCAGCTTCGGAAAAATTCGCAGCTGGCTACCTTTGACGGCGTGGCCTACCGGGATTACTGGACCTGGCTGAGCCTTTCAGCCGGACGCGGTGATGCCTCCACGCTTGACCAGCCGGTGCGCATGCTGAGCACCGACGATGAAGAAGAGATTGAGCGTTTGTACCAGAAGCTCAAGACGGTTGGCCGGCTCGATTCGCGCGGGACCGATTCCTCCCAGCCGTCCGAAAAAGATTAGCGTCCGGTTTGGCTGGCGCACGCCAGCTTCGGATCGAACAAGCACAGATTTTCCGCTTTCCACCGCATGGCCGCGTGAATTCGCGTCCGGCCGCTCGGGTGGTCGAAGAAAACCGCCTCTTCGATGGGGTCTGGGTTCAGTTTACGGTACTCGCCGAGCAGCAAGTCGACTTCCGCCTCACCATCAGGCTGGCGCGCCGTATTCAGGCCGAAAATGTCGGCTTCGTACTCCTGCATGCGAGTGAACGAATTACCGATCGGAGTGGTCAAAAAGCTTACTGTGATCACAATCAGCGCAGCCAGCGGAAGCACCGCGGTATCGCCAACACCGTACACTTGCCAGCGTTGTCCCCGCCGGCGCAGGCTCCAATCTAACCCCCATCGGAGGATCCCAAACAGGATTGTGAGCGTAATCGAGGCAAACAAGATCGCGTTCAGGATGTGGTGCATGACGTAGTGCCCCATCTCGTGTCCCATCACGGACAGAATCGCCTGGGGCGAGCATCGGTTCAGCAAGTTGTCGTTTAAGGTGATCCGTTCGGTGCCCAAGAATCCGCTTACGTTTGCGCTGACTCGTTTGCTCCGGCGGGATGCGTCCACTTCATACACGTCGGTTACAGGAATCCCGTTTGCCTTGGCAAGACCCAAAATCTCGCGCTTCAGGCTGGAATCAGGCAGCCGCGTGTATTTATTGAATAGCGGGAAGAGAAATACCGGAGCGATCATGGCGGCCAAGGCAAAAAATGCCGCGCTGAATGCGGCTCCCCACCAGTGCCAGCTGCGCGGAAGGTGCCTGACAATCGCCATCACAATGGCGAACGCTATGCCGCCCAGAACCAGCGCTATGGCCAAGCCGATGAGTTGATCGCGGAACCACGAGCCGAAGTTCTGATTTGACAGGCCGTACTGGTGCTCACGAAAGAAGCTCTCATACGCGGTCAGAGGAAGCGTTAGCACCGACGTAATCACCAGGAACTCAATCCAGTAGAAGAAGGACTGAAGGGGCCGGAACCGGGTGATCCGTTCGGCCGCCGTTCGCATTCTGGCGGACCAGCGTATCTCCAAAAGAAGCACCATGACCGCCGCGGTGTATAGAAAATCCCAGAGAATCAGCCAGTAGCCGCCCTGAAAATAGGCATCCGATCTGGCCTTGCCGGCTGCCGGCACGATCGATAGCCAGGCGTTTGTGGCCGCATCGACATCGAAATGCGCCGAAGCCTGGGCGGCAGGCGGCACGGCCGGAGCAGCTGGGGACGCATCCATCGCTAGAGCCGCAGCCGATAAAACCAGCAGAATAAGACAAATACCGCGCATATTTTGTTCCATATAGTAGCAGCGGCTTTCCGGCCATTTGCGCCATTGGTTCGCCCTGCTCCGTGCTGGGCTATCATAAAGGCGTCAACCGAAATAAGGAGATGGAATGGGACCCGTAGGCGTGCCTGAGATGTTTTTTATCTTTCTCCTCGCGCTCCTTCTGTTTGGCCCCAAAAAACTCCCCGAACTTGGACGCATGCTGGGCAAAGGTCTCAGTGAGTTTCGCCGCGCGAAAAACGAGCTGAAAACTACCTTTGAAACTCACATGCGCGAATTGGAAAGAGAAACTCAACTGGATTCACCGTCCCAAAGCTCCGCTTTGGATTATTCGTCCAAACCGTACCCGTATCCGTACGATGAGTATGGGCAGGGCTCAGAAAATGGCTACGCTTCCGAGATCCAACCGGAGGCTGCCGGCGAGCCCTATAAGCCTTACGATGAAACCGGAGCTTCCGAGCCCGCTCTTACGAGTCCTGCCCCCAATCAGGAACACGGAACTGATCAATTTCGTTCCGACCCCGTCCACTCCGCTCCTGAACAGACGCAAATTGCTGGAACAGTGTCGCGGCCCAATGGCATTCGACCGGTTGAACCGGTCTCCGTTCCCGCCGAAGAGGACCACCGCGGATAGCTGCGTTTGAAGGATGATTGACGAAACAAGGGAGCCAGGCGCTCCGGAGAGCGCAACAATACCTCCGGAAGAAACTCATAAGAATGGTGCGGCGAATGTGTACTCCGGCTCCTCAGACCCGTACGGCTCTGAACCAGAGACCGCCCTTGTTCCCGGCGCCGCGGTAGCCGAGCAGCCGGAGACCGAAGCCTCGCAGGAACCGCCGCAAGTTCCGCCAAAGCGGACACCGCCTCCGCCGCCTCCGCCCCCTCCTCCCGATGGAGATGACGACGAGGGAGACGAGGAAGAGCGCGGCATGCTGCGCATGTCCTTCATGGAGCACCTGGAGGAACTTCGTTCCCGCCTTCTCCGCTCAATCCTCGGCCTCGCCGTTGCGTTCATTCTCTGCATCGGTTTCTGCAAAGATCTTTGGGAAGTTGTCTCCGCTCCTGCTGTTGAGGCACTGAGACATTTGGGAGTAAACCCGCCTAATCTGGCGCAGATTACTCCCATGGAGCAGTTCAATGTCATTTACTTGAAGCTCCCGCTGCTTGTTTCTATCTTCGTCGCCTCTCCCTGGATTCTTTATCAGGTGTGGGCGTTCATTTCGCCCGGCCTGTATAAGCGCGAAAAGAGATGGGCCGTGCCGTTCATCCTCTGTACCGCGGGCCTCTTCATCACCGGCGGCTGCTTCGCTTACTTCATCGCGTTCCGCTATGGCTTGGAATTTCTGCTTGGCATCGGACGGGACGTCCACGTAACTCCGGTAGTCTCCATCAACGAATATTTCGATCTCTTCGTAAACGTCACTCTCGGGGTCGGCCTCGTCTTCGAGATGCCGGTGCTGATCTTTTTCCTGACGCTGCTGCGGCTGGCTTCTCCGCGCTTTCTCATCCGGCACAGCCGCTACGCCATTCTTGCCATCACCGTGCTTGCCGCGGTTGTAACTCCCACGCCAGACGTCTTCAACATGATGTTATTCGCGGTCCCCATGGTGCTGCTGTTCTTTGTCGGCGTCTTTGTAAGTTACTTACTGGTACTTAAACGCGAAGGCAAGAAGTTCCCATGGGTCAAGGTGCTGCTGGCCATTGTTGGCGTGATTGTAGCGATTGGGATAGTAATCGCCATATTCGTGTTCCACTATCACTACCACCTTGTGGCGAAGTGGCCCTACTTAATGAAGTAGTGGATGGGAACACCCGGCCGAAGAATTGGAACTCAATGAGGATCAGACTGTGCTCCGTGATCGTGCTCGCCTGCACGTGTCTGATCCCTAGAGCTTCAAGTAGTACACCAGCACAGCCATTTCATATCGATGTACCCAGCGTGGTCGGCCGCTCGGATATTTATCTTGGCCAACCGAATTTCCGGGCCGATCAGGCGATGCCACTGGGTAATGGAAGGCTTGGCGTGGCGCTGTGGTCGGCGAACGGTTTCACCGCCCAATTGAACCGGGTGGACACGCTCCCAGCCCGCTACTCACCCGGACAGATCGTAATCCCGGGCTTATCCGTGCTCACTTCGGCGAAGGACTATGCAGGGCGGCTGAATCTTTATAACGGGGCATTCGAAGAACACGGCGCAGGGATGAGCGCCACAGTCTACGTCCAGCCCGACACGGATACGCTCATCATTGATGTTACCGGCGCGAACCCGGCGACGCCGCAGGTGGCGCGACTGAGACTTTGGGCTCCGCGGACTCCTCACGCGAGCGCCGAAGCCAAAATCGGGATGCTGGCGCAGACCTGGAAAGACGACCGCGATCCCGGCGCTTCCGGCCGTACTTTTGGATCGCTCGCGGCCATTACTGCGCAGGGGCGGAACATTTCCGTCGCGGTAACCGACCCATTGACCATTACGGTTACAGTTACACCCGATGCGGAGGGGCGTTTTCGCATCATGGCCGCCGGGCCGCATTACGACGGCAAACAAGATGCGCAAACCATTGCGGAGCACACGTCCCATAACGCATCGCCGCAATCTCATAAGACCTGGTGGAACGCGTTCTGGCGTCGCGCCGGCCTGATCAAAATCAGTTCACCAGATGGTTCGGGCGAGTATCTGGAGAACTTGGGGAACATTTACCTCTTTAGCGCGGCGGCCGGCAGCGGCGGCGAATATCCAGGCTCACAAGCCGGTGTGGCGGACATGTTCTCCTCCGTCCAGGACACGCATCATTGGGATCCGGCCGCATTCTGGCACTGGAACCTGAGAATGCAGGTGGCCGCGAATCTTGGCGCGGGCCTGCCGGAACTCAATGCGCCCTATTTCCGCCTCTACCGCGAAAACCTCAAAAACATCGAAAAATGGACCTTGGACCACATGGATGGGCGGCCGGGCATCTGTGTCCCCGAGACGATGCGCTTCAATGGCCAAGGCATCGAATACGAAACGGGATTCGGAGGGCCCCCGGTGACCGGCCTCAACTGTGATGCGAATTCAAAGCCTTACTACAACGCGCGCACGCTGTCTACAGGGGCCGAGGTTTCGCTCTGGGTCTGGCAGCAATATCTGGCGACGAATGATTTGAAGTTTCTGACTGATAATTATCCGGTGATAGCGGCATCCGCGCGTTTCCTTCTCGCTTACCAGAAACCGGGCAAAGATGGCCTGGAGCACACCAGTCCGTCGAACGCGCACGAAACGCAATGGGACACGACCGACCCGACTACCGATATCGGCGCCCGCATGGCGCTGTATCCGGCGACGATTCAAGCGGCAAGGCTCCTGCGCCGGGATGCCGATCTGGTCCAGAAACTGGAGGCCGCTATGCACCGCATCCCTCCACTGCCGCGGACGCAGCGAAGTGGTGCGCTCTCGCTCTTGCCGCCCAATGCCGACCAGGGGGAAGACGTGATTGCAGATTCCTACGTTCCGGCCGCGCCGAATCACAACTTTGAAAATATCGGGCTCGAACCCGTCTGGCCTTACAATCTGATCGGCGACACTTCACCGCTCTTCGCGCTCGCCAAGCGGACCTATTTGTACCGGCCCTATCCTACGAATCAGGATTGGAGCTTCGATCCGATTCAAGCGGCCCGCCTTGGACTCGGGAGCGAGGTCAGTTCCACGCTGATCAAACTCACAGAGCGGTACCAGACTTTCGTCAACGGTTTTGCCAACTGGGGCGGCAGCGCGGGCGAATTCTATATTGAGCAGTCCGGAGTGACTGCTACTGCGCTCCAGGAGGCGCTCGTCCAGGACTACGACGGAGTGATCCGGATAGCGCCCGCAGTTCCGCCCGGTTGGGATTTCGACGGAATCGTTTATGTGCGTGCAAAAACGAAAGTCTTTGTGCAGGTGAGAGGCGGAGCGCCAACTACCGTCGCTATCGAAGCTGGATCAAATGGAGAGTTGAGGGTTCGGAATCCTTGGCCTGGGCAGCCGGCGAACATTGTGAACGCCGTCTCCGGCGCGAAGATCGAGACCCGTGTAATCGGATCCGTGATTACGTTTCCGGCTACCGCTGGAATCTGCTATCGGCTTGAAAGATCGAGCGCGCCAGTTCTGCGCTTCGCACCTGTGAGCGGCCGTCCGGCCAGTTCGCCGAAACGGCTCGGACCGGTTCAGATTGGTCTTCCTGCGCCGCAGTGAATTGGGTCGTAGTAAGCTGCGAATCGAATGCCCATTTGCAGACGTTTACACGCACCGATCTCGCTTGCGGCCCTGGGGCTTCTTTTGCTGCCGGCCGTAGCCGCGACAGAGGACGCAAGTATTCCGGCTTCAATCGACGTGAATGCTGGGGCGGTCCAGCACGAAATTCCAGCCACGATTTTCGGGACATTTCTGGAGGCGATCGGGCGGTCGATTTACGGCGGGCTCTGGTCGGAGATCCTGCAGAACCCGAGCCTGGAGCCGGGCCTATGGAGCGCCGGCAACATCCGCAGCATGCTGCAGCAGGACCCGGAACTGGTCCACGCCTCGGGGCTCGGTCTGCCGCTTCCCTGGGAGCCTCTGAATGCGAAACAAGGCAACCGTTATGAGCCGAGCGAAGGCGATGCTGCTAATTCCAATGAATCGCTGCTTCTCATGGGCCTTCCCAACCAGGAGACCGGTATTAAGCAGAAGGTCTATCTGCCCGTTCATCGGATCGAGACGTATACCGGAAGCCTCTACGCGCGCTCTCCGCATGGTGCGGCGCCTCTTGAAGTCTCGTTTCGCAACCACCTCTCCGGGGCTGTGCTCGCTAGCGCACGGCTGAATGCCGCGTCTAAAGACTGGACTCGCTACGCCTTCGATTTGAAACTTAAACAGGGCAGCGTCGAATCGCTGGAACCTGCGGATTTCGTCATCTCGCTTTCAGGCAGCCAGCGGGTTCTGTTGGACGAGATTTCGCTGATGCCCAGCGACAATATCGACGGCATGGATCCGGAAGTGATCGCCATGTCGCGCGATATGAAGACATCGGTGCTCCGCTTTGGTGGCAACTTTACGTCCGGTTATCACTGGCGCGATGGCATCGGACCGCGCGATAAGCGGACGAGTATGCTGAACCTGGCCTGGGGCATTCCGGAGTACAACCAGTTCGGGACGGACGAATTTCTCGAGTATTGCCGTTTGATCGGCGCAGAGCCGCAGATTGCGCTGAATCTCGGTTCGGGCACGCCGC
>Ga0308173_10000261_pt1 | contig 20685 bp, 19 predicted proteins | sample PhyPR1_FD_203716 | JGI IMG/M metagenome (GOLD analysis project Ga0308173, IMG submission 203716) | Soil microbial communities from UC Gill Tract Community Farm, Albany, California, United States - DLSLS.P.R1 | ecosystem: Environmental > Terrestrial > Soil > Agricultural land | place: USA... | reverse complement strand
GCCGCCGTGGCGCCGTCCGAAGCGGCTTTCGAGACCGCGCTCGTCGCAGCGCTGCGCAGCGCGGGCGGCGACGCCGCCATCGTTGCTGGCGCGGCGCTCTCCGCCGAGAGCCACGCGGCCATCCATGCGATCCACCACCGGCTCGGCGCGAGCGGCCGCACCATCGAGCTCGTCGCGCCACTGGCGATGGCGCCCGAAGCCGGCTCGCTCGCCGAGCTGATCGCCGAGATCGAGCACGGCGCCGTCGACACGCTGGTCGTGCTCGACGTCAATCCCGTGTACGACGCGCCGTCGACGCTCGCCGTCGCGGGCGCGCTCGCCGAGGTCCGCACGACGATCCACGCGGGCCTCTACCGCGACGAAACCGCGCGCGCGTGCGACTGGCACCTGCCGCTCTCGCACGACTACGAGCGCTGGGGCGACGCGCTTGCGTACGACGGCAGCGCCACGCTCATCCAGCCGGCGATCGCGCCGCTCTACGACAGCCGGTCGCCCGTCGAGCTGCTCGCGCTCCTCGTCGGCGACAGCGAGCGCCAGGGCCACCGCCTCGTGCGGCGTCAGTGGCGCGCGCGCGCAGGCGGCGACCTCGACGCGTTCTGGGCGGACAGCCTGCGTCGCGGCGTCGTCGCGGGCAGCGCTGCGGCGGCGCTGACGCTGACGCCGCGCACGCTCGCCGTTGCCGCGCCTGCCGCTCCGCCTACCCCCGGCGCCAACGTGGACGACGGCATCGTCGCGGTCTTCGTGGCCGACCCCTCGGTTCACGACGGCCGCTTCGCCAACAACGCCTGGCTGCAGGAGCTGCCCCGGCCGCACACCAAGCTGACGTGGGACAACGCGCTCCTGCTCGGCCCGGCGACGGCGGCGAAGCAGCGCGTGCGCACGGGAGACGTCGTGCGCGCGACGATCGACGGTCGTGCGCTCGAAGCGCCGGTCTGGGTGACGGCGGCGCATGGCGAGGACGTGGCGACGCTGCCGCTCGGCTACGGCCGCCGCGAAGCCGGACGCGTCGGCAGCGGGATCGGCTTCGACGCCTATCGACTGCGTCCCGCAGACGGCGCGCCGGCGCGCATTCGCATCGAGCGGCTGCACCGGCGCCACGACTTTGCCGTGACCCAGCACGCGATCACGCAGGCCGGCCGCGACCTCGCGCGAACGCTCGCGCCGGGAGCGCGCATCGCCGACCCTGGCATGGAGCACGCGTCGCTCTACCCGCGCTTCGACAACCCCGAGCACGCCTGGGCGATGGCGATCGACCTCGACGCCTGCATCGGCTGCAACGCCTGCACGATCGCCTGCCAGGCGGAGAACAACATCCCCGTCGTCGGCAAGGGCGAAGTCGCGAAAGGCCGCGAGATGCACTGGATCCGCGTCGATCGCTACGAGACGCCCGATGTCGCCGGCAGCATCTTCCAGCCCGTTCCGTGCATGCACTGCGAGAAAGCGCCATGCGAGGTCGTCTGCCCGGTCGGCGCGACGGTGCACGACAGCGAAGGCCTCAACGTGCAGGTCTACAACCGCTGCGTCGGCACGCGCTTCTGCTCGAACAACTGCCCGTACAAGGTGCGGCGCTTCAACTTCCTGCAGTACACCGACGCCGAGACCGAGACGCTCAAGGGCCAGCGCAACCCGAACGTCACGGTGCGCCAGCGCGGCGTGATGGAAAAGTGCAGCTACTGCGTGCAGCGCATTGCGCGCGCGCGCCAGCACTCAGAGGCCACGGGCGCTGCGCTCGCCGACGGCGACGTCGTCACCGCGTGCCAGGCGGTGTGCCCGACGCGCGCGATCCACTTCGGCGACCTGCGCGATCCGCACAGCGACGTCGTGCGCGCGAAAGCGTCGCCGCGCCACTACGCGCTGCTCGGCGAGCTCAACACGCGACCGCGCACGACCTACCTCGCGCGCATCGCGCCGACGGCAGCGAAGGCAGGCTGAGCATGGCGGCGCCCGCGGTCTCGCGCGACATCGGCGTGCTCCACGCCGGCTGGGGCTACGCCAGCATCGGCGACAAGATCGCCGACATCGTCCTGACGCGGCCGGTGCGCTGGCCGTGGCGCGCCGCGTTCCTCGCGACCTCGATGGCGACGCTGGTGTTCGTGGCGGCGATGAGCTACCTCTTCGTCACCGGCATCGGCATCTGGGGCGTCAACATCCCGGTCGCGTGGGGCTTCGCGATCGCCAACTGCGTCTGGTGGATCGGCATCGGCCACGCCGGAACGTTCATCTCGGCGGTGCTGCTCCTTCTGAGGCAGCGCTGGCGCACGTCGATCAACCGCTTCGCCGAGGCGATGACGCTATTCGCGGCGGGCATGGCGGGGCTGTTTCCGATCCTGCACCTCGGCCGCCCGTGGTTCCTCTACTGGATCGCGCCGTACCCGAACCGGATGAACCTGTGGCCGCAGTTCCGCAGCCCGCTGGTCTGGGACTTCTTCGCGATCGGCACCTACATCGTCGTCTCTTTCCTGTTCTGGTACCTCGGCCTCATCCCCGACCTCGCCACGCTGCGCGACCGCGCCGCGAGCAAATGGAAGCGAATCGCGTTCGGCCTCGGCGCGCTCGGCTGGACCGGCGAGGCGCGCCACTGGGCGCGCCACCGCTCCGCGTACCTGCTCATCGCCGGGCTGGCCACGCCGCTCGTCGTCTCCGTGCACTCGGTCGTCTCGCTCGACTTCGCGATCGGCAACACGCCCGGCTACCACTCGACGATCTTCCCGCCGTACTTCGTCGCCGGCGCGCTGTTCTCGGGCTTCGCAATGGTGCTGACGCTGGCGATTCCGCTGCGCCGCGCCTTCGGCCTGCACGACTTCATCACCGACGTCCACCTCGACCACGCCGCCAAGGTGCTGCTCGCCACCGGCGCGCTCGTCGCCTACGGCTACCTGGCCGAGACCTTCATGGCGTTCTACAGCGGCGACGAGTTCGAGATCGCGATGACGGTCGACCGCTGGAGCGGCGCCTACGCGCCGGTGTACTGGTCGATGCTCTTCTGCAACGTCCTAGCGCCGCAGGTGCTGTGGTGGCGCCGGGCGCGAAGAAGCGCGCTGCTGCTCTTCTTCCTCAGCCTCGTCATCAACCTCGGCATGTGGATGGAGCGGGTGACGATCGTGGTGCAGAGCCTGCACCACGACTTCCTGCCCGCGGCCTGGGGCCTGTTCGTGCCGACCGCGTGGGACTGGATCTTCCTCGTCGGCTCGATCTGCGCGTTCGCCTGGCTCTTCCTCGTCTTCATCCGCCTGCTGCCGTCGATCTCGATCTCCGAGATGCGCTCGCTGGCGCGCGAGAGCACGCAGGAGGCGGCATGACCGCCCCGTCGACGCCACCGCTCTACGGCGTGCTCGCCGAGTTCGCGAGCGCCGACCACCTGCTCGCCGCCGCGAGGCGCGTGCGCGCCGCGGGCTACTCGCGCGCCGAGGCGTACGCACCGTTCGACGTCGAAGGCCTGGCCGAGGCGCTCGGCTTCGAGCGCAGCAGCGTGCCGCTCTTCACCTTCTGTGGCGCGCTGCTCGGCGGCCTCAGCGGCTACTTCATGCAGTGGTACGCCGCCGTGATCGACTACCCGGTCGACATCGGCGGCCGGCCGCTGCACAGCTGGCCGATGTTCATGCCGGTGACGTTCGAGCTCGCCGTCCTCGGCGGCGCGATCGCCGCCGTCATCGCGATGCTGCTCGCCAGCGGCCTGCCGCGGCTGCGCCACCCGATCGCCGACGCACCTGACTTCGAGCTGGCGACGCGCAACCGCTTCTTCCTCTGCCTGCGCAGCGACGAGCCGGGCTTCGACCGCGCCGCGGCCGAGCAGCTGCTCGACGAGCTGCGGCCGCTGCGCCGCGCCGAGGTGCCGCGATGACAGCGGCAACGCGCGTCGCGATCGCGCTCGCCGGCTGCTTCGTCCTCGCATCGTGCGAGCGCGAGATGCACGACATGTACCGCCAGCCGCGCTTCGACAGCGACGAGCCGAGCACGCTCTTCGCCGACGGCCGCGCGACCCGCCCGCCGCCCGCGGGCAGCGTCGCGATCGCCACCGGCACGCTCGCGCTGACATCGAGCGGGCGCCGGGGCGAGGCCGAGCGCGCTGCGCGCGCCGAGGCGCTCGCCGCGTCGTCCGCGGGCGCGTCGACAATGGCGCGGCTTGAGCGGGGCCGCGAGCGCTTCGAGATCGTCTGCGCGCCGTGCCACAGCCCGGTCGGCGACGGCGACGGCACGGTCGTGCGGCGCGGCTTCCCGCGCCCGCCGTCGTACCACGAGGAGCGGCTGCGCGCCGCGCCCGACCGCTACCTCTTCGACGTCATCACGAACGGCCACGGCGTGATGTACTCGTACGCCGATCGCGTCGCGCCGGACGACCGCTGGGCGATCGTCGCCTACATCCGCGCGCTGCAGCTGAGCCAGCATGCCGAGCTCGCACGCTTGCCCGCATCGCTGCAGGGGCAGCTGACGGCGACGCTGCCGCATCCCTCGTCCGCTCGGGCGCCGGCGTCGGCGCCGACGTTGCGATGAAGCTCGGCCGCACCGCCGTCGTCGGCCTCGTCGGGCTCGCGCTCGCACTGCTCGGCGCGTCGGTCGACGCGACGATGTTCTTTGCCGCCTGGTTGACGGCCTGGTGGTGGTGCCTCGGCATCGTCCTGGGCGCGTTCGTCAACGCGTGGATGCACCGGCTGAGCGGTGGTGCGTGGGGCGGCGCGATCGCTCCCGTCGCGATCGCGCTCGGCGAGCGGCTGCCCTGGCTGCTGCTGCTCGGCCTGCCGCTTCTGGCCGGCTTGCCGGCGCTCTATCCGTGGGCCGCCGATCCGGTCGCGACGCTCGGCGGACTCGCCCGGCCGGCGTTCGCGCGTGCATGGCTGAGCGTGCCGTTCTTCGTCGTTCGCCTGGTCTCGTACGCCCTCGTCTGGTGGCAACTGACGCGCGCAAAGTCGCTGCAGAGCCGTGGCCGCGCCGCGCGCTCGCTCATGCTCTGCACTGTCGTCACCTCGCTCGCTGCGGTGGACCTGCTGATGTCGCTGATGCCGCGCTGGTACAGCACCGCGTTCGGCCTCGTCGTCCTCGCCAATCAGGCGCTCTCGGGCGCCGCATTCGCGGTCGCATGGCCGATCGTCGACAGCGCCGTTCCGCGGCGGCGCGAGCCCGGTGCGCCGCCGCTGTCGCGCGATCTCGGCAACCTGCTCCTGATGTGGACGATGACCTGGGCGTACCTCGCGTTCATGCAGTTCCTCATCGTCTGGGCCGAGAACCTGCCGCGCGAGATCGCGTGGTACGTGCCGCGGCTGCAGACGGGATGGTTCGGCATCGGCATCGCGCTGGTCGCGGCGCAGCTCGTGCTGCCGTTCCTCGCCCTGCTGCAACGGTCGATCAAGGATCGACCCGGCCGGCTGCGCTGGGTCGCAGCGCTGCTGCTCGCGTCGACGGCGCTCGACGTTGCGTGGACGGTGCTGCCGTCCGTCGCGGCGCACGACCGCAACGGCTGGTGGCTGGCACCGGTCGTGACGATCGGCATGGCGCTGCTGCTGTTCGCGGGCGTGCCGGCGGCGGCGCGCCGCGGCGCTGGCCAGCTTTCGCACGCCGACGAGGTGCGTCATGCCAGCGCATGAGATCGACGTCCGCGCCGTGGTCTGGAGCGGCGCCGCGATCGCCGCGGCGATCCTCACGGTCGTCGGCGCCGTCTTCGTGCTGCTCCACGTCTGGCACGTCTCCGCGCGCACCGATCGCGTCCGCCTTTCCTACGACCTCCTGATCGAAGGGCCGGCGCTGCAGAGCGCGCCGCAGCCGGTCCTCGCCGGCGAGCGCGCGAGCAAGGCGCGGATCCTGACGACGAGCGCCTGGGTCGACGACGCGCACGGCATCGTCCGCATCCCGATCGCGACGGCGATGCGGCTGCTCGTCGAACGGTCGGCTGTGCCCGCCAGTGCTACCGCGCTCGCACCGTCGACAGCGCGCCCTGCGCCGGTTCACGCCGGCTCCGCGCCATCGCCGGCGACAGCGTCGAGCGCGCCGGAGGGCCCGCGATGACCGCGATCCACCTCGCCGACGCGGCGCGCTCGCTCGCGTCCGCACTCGTCCTGTCCGTGCTCGCCTGCACCGCGACGCCGACGCGCGCGAGCCCCGAGCCGGCCTCGCTCAGTCAGCGCGTCGGCGAGGTGCTGCCGCTCGAGACGCGGTGGCTCGAGGCCGACGGTCGGACCGTCGCGCTCGGCGACCTGTTCGGCGACGGCAGGCCGGTGCTGCTCGTGCTCGGCTACTACACGTGCCCGCAGCTCTGCGGCCTGCTCATGCACGGCGTGCTCGAGTCGGCGCACGCCGCCGGGCCACGCGCGCGCGACGCGCGCATCGTCGCCGTCAGCATCGACCCGGACGACACGCCGGCGACGGCGACCGCGCGCCGCAGCGCCGACCTCGCCTACGCGGCGTTCCTGCGCCAGGGCCGCGGCGAAACCGATCCGCTTCCCGACCTGCACCTGCTCAGCGGCGACGTCACGGCGATCGAGCGAGTCCTCGCCGCCGCCGGCTACAGGGTGCGAGCCGACGATGCCGTGCGCGACGGCGGCGCGCGCTACGACCACCCGGCAGCGCTGATCGTCGCGACGCCGCACGGCCGCATCTCGCGCTACCTCATGGGCGTGCGCTTCGACGCCGGCGAGCTCGGCGAAGCGCTCGCCGATGCACGCGACGAGCGCAGCGGCGGAGTGACGGACCGGATCGCCTTGCTCTGCGCCCACCTCGACCTCGCGCTCGGCCGGCACAGCGCCGCGGTGCTGCAAGCGACACGGACGATCGGCCTGCTCGTCGCGCTCACGCTCGCCGGCTGGTGCTGGCGGCGACGCGAGCAAGTCGCTGCACGGAGGCGGCAGTGAGCGGCATCGTCGACCTTGCGAGCGACGCGGGGCTGTCGTGGCTCGGCGGCGCATCGAGCGTCGCGCCGCGCTACGACCTGCTGTTCGCCGCCATGGTGCTGCTCTGCGGCACGGTCGCGCTCGGGGTCCTGGTCGCGATCGTCGCCTTCTCGATCCGCTACCGCGCCGGCGCCGGGCGCGGCGACGCCGCAGCCGGCCGGCGCACGCGCGCGATCGAGATCGCCTGGACGGTGACGCCGCTGGTCATCTTCATCGGTCTCTTCGTCTGGGCCGCGCACGACTTCGTCGCGCTGTACCGGCCGCCCGCCGACGCGCTGCCGGTCTACGTCGTCGCCAAGCAGTGGATGTGGAAGCTGCAGCACCGCAACGGCCGGCGCGAGATCAACGAGCTGCACGTTCCGCTCGGCCAGCCGGTGCGGCTGCTGATGACGTCGCAGGACGCGATCCACAGCTTCTTCGTTCCCGCGTTCCGCCTCAAGCAGGACGTCGTGCCCGGCCGCTACACCGGCCTGTGGTTCACGGCGACCAAGCTCGGCGAGTTCCGGCTCTTCTGCGCCGAATACTGCGGCACCGAGCATTCGCAGATGCTCGGCCGGATCGTCGTCCTGCCGCCGGCCGAGTACGCGCGCTGGCTCGGCAGCGGCAGCGAGCAGCCCAGCCTGGCGCAGTACGGCTTCGCACGCTTTCGCGCGCTCGGCTGCAGCGGCTGCCACGACCCCGCCTCGACCGTGCACGCGCCGTCGCTCGAGGGCCTGCTCGGCCGCACCGTCCACCTGCAGGACGGCCGCACGCTCGTCGCCGACGAGAACTACGTGCGCGACTCGATCCTCGTTCCCGGCAAGGACGTGGTCGCCGGCTTCGCGCCGGTGATGCCCTCGTTCGCCGGACAGGTCAGCGAGGAAGACATTCAGGCCCTGGTGGCGTACCTGCGCTCGACCGGCGCACCGGCGCCGGGCGATCCGCAAGGAGCGCGGCGGTGAGCAGCGTCGCCGAAGCGACGATCGATCGGGTCGGCGACGGCTCGGCCGCGCCCGCGCCGAGCTACCTCGACGACGGCCACTCCCTGCGCTCGTGGCTGACGACCCACGACCACAAGCGCATCGCGATCCTGTACGCGATCTCGATCACGGTCTTCTTCTTCATCGGCGGCCTGGCGGCCACGCTGATTCGGCTCGAGCTCGCGACGCCGGCGGGCGACCTCGTCTCGCACGACACCTACAACAAGCTGTTCACCGCGCACGGCGTGATCATGGTGTGGCTGTTCCTGATCCCCTCGATCCCGTCGGTGTTCGGCAACTTCCTCGTTCCGCTGATGATCGGCGCGAGGGACCTCGCCTTTCCGCGCCTCAACCTGCTGAGCTGGTACCTCTACGTCCTCGGCGGCCTGATCGTCCTGGTTGCGCTCGCGCTCGGCGGCGTCGACACCGGCTGGACGTTCTACGCACCGTATTCGACGATGTTCTCGAACAGCTGGGTTGCGGTGACGCTGGTCGGCGTGTTCGTGGTCGGCTTCTCGTCGATCCTGACCGGGCTCAACTTCATCGTCACCGTGCACACCCTGCGCGCTCCGGGGCTCGGCTGGTTCAAGCTGCCGCTCTTCGTCTGGGCGCACTACGCGACGAGCGTCATCCTCGTCCTCGCGACGCCGGTGCTCGCCATCACGACGCTGCTCGTCGTCGCCGAGCGGCTCCTGCAGATCGGCGTCTTCGACCCGGCGCACGGCGGCGACCCGCTTCTCTTCCAGCACCTGTTCTGGTTCTATTCGCATCCGGCCGTCTACATCATGGTGCTGCCGGCGATGGGCGTGGTGAGCGAGATCGTGCCGTGCTTCGCAAGGAAGCGCATCTTCGGCTATCGCTTCATGGCCTACGCGATCCTCGGCATCGCCTCGATCGGCTTCCTCGTCTGGGGCCACCACATGTTCGTGAGCGGCCAGTCGCTCGCCGCGAGCCTGGTGTTCTCGCTGCTCAGCTTCCTGGTCGCGATCCCGTCGGCGATCAAGGTCTTCAACTGGACGGCGACGCTCTACAAGGGATCGATCCGATTCGACGCGCCGATGCTGTACGCGCTCGGCTTCATCGGCCTGTTCACGGTCGGCGGCCTGACGGGCCTGTTCGTCGCCTCGCTCGCGCTCGACGTGCACCTCACCGACACCTACTTCGTCGTCGCCCACTTCCACTACATCATGGTCGGCGGCTCGGTGATGGCGTTCTTCGGCGCCCTCCACTTCTGGTGGCCGAAGGCGACCGGGCGCCTCTATCCCGAGGTCTGGGGCCGGATCGCCGCGGTGCTGATCTTCGTCGGCTTCAACCTCACGTTCTTTCCGCAGTTCCTGCTCGGCATGCGCGGCATGCCGCGCCGCTACCACGCGTATCCCGCCGAATTCCACCAGCTGCACATGGCCTCCTCGGCCGGCGCCGTCGTGCTCGCGCTCGGCTACCTGTTGCCGCTTTTCTATTTCTCGTACTCGCTGCGCTCGGCCTGCCGTGCCGGCGCCAACCCGTTCGGCGCGCTCGGCATCGAATGGCAGACGCGCTCGCCGCCGCCGACGCACAACTTCGACCGGACACCGGTCGTTCCCGAGCACGTCTACGACTACGCGCCGCCCGGTCCGCGCCCGACGCGCGCGCCGGCAGCGGGAGCGAAGGCATCATGACCGCGGCGACGGCAGCGGCGTTCGTGCCGGCCGACGTGGCCCACGACGGCCGCGCCGCGAAGCTCGGCATGTGGATCTTTCTCGCCACCGAGCTGCTCTTCTTCGGCGGCCTCCTCGTCGCCTACGCCTATGCGCGCACGCATTGGCCAGAGGGCTTCGCGATCGCCAGCCGCCGCACCGACGTCGTTCTCGGCACCGTCAACACCGGCGTGCTGCTGACGAGCAGCGCGGTGATCGCCTTCGCGGTCGCCTGCGCCGAGGACCCGGCGCAGCGTCGCTGGACTGCGCGCGCGCTCGCGCTCACGGCGGTGCTCGGCGTCGTCTTCCTCGCCGTGAAGGGAGTCGAGTACGCGCACGAGTGGCGCGAGCACCTGTTCCCCCTCGCCGGCTTCGCCCTCGCCGACGTCGCCGGCGCCGGTCTGTTCTTCCTGCTGTACTTCGTCATGACGGGGCTGCATGCACTGCACCTGCTCATCGGCATTGCAGGCGTCTGCGTGTTCGCCGGCGCAACGCGCATCGCGAAGCCGTGGGCGACGGCACCGCGCGTCGAAGCGATGGCGCTGTACTGGCATTTCGTCGACGTCGTCTGGATCCTGCTGTATCCGCTCCTCTACCTCGTCGAGCGCCACGCATGAAGCACGCTTGCTTGCGCGATCACGCCCGCGCCCTCGCCGTCGCATGGGCTGCGCTTCTCGCGCTGATGCTGGCCAGCCTCGGCAGCGCCTATCTGCGCCTCGGGGCCGGCAATGCCGCGGTCGGCCTGGCGATCGCCGTCATCAAGTCGGCGATCGTCGTCTGGCTCTTCATGCGCCTGCGCACCTCATCGGCCACCGTGCGGATCGTCGCGGCGACGGCACTCGCCACCCTGCTGCTTCTCATCGGCCTCGCCAGCGTCGACTACGCGACGCGTCCTGTCGAGCCGGCCGCGTACGAGTTGCCTCGCCAGACGCCGTCGCTGGCCGGCGCCAGGCCGGTGCAGGGAGCGCGCTGATCGCGAGCCGAAACCCGGCCCGACAGGTCAGGCTGGACGCTGGCTTTCGTAGGCGCGCCGATGGGCGACGCGCGTCGACTGGGCGGCGACCCGGGCCGAGCGCACGGCCCTCGCGAGCGCATCGGAGTCCGACGTGCCCAGCACGTCGCGCGCGCGCTCGAGCTCGGCGCGGCCGCGTTCATACGCATGGCCCCACGGGTCGCGTGCGACGTATCCGCCGTCGACGAGCCAGCGGCGGAGCTCGACATGGTCGGTGCGAAGCATCGCGCCGACATCGGCGAGCCAGTCGAGCAGCCGCCGGTTGACCTCGTCCTCGCGATGCGGCCGACCGGCCTCGATCGCGTTCGCGGCCAGTGCGAGGACCAGGGCGCGGTCGGACTCGGACAGGACGCCGATCTGCACACCCTTCTTCAGCACGAGCGATTCGAGGCGAGGTGAAAGCTGCATGGGCCGAGTTTGCACCGCCCTCACGTTGACTGCAATCGGCGCCGGCGGCGACGCCGCGATCGGCTAGCCTTCATGTTCTTCGCCGACCGAACCGGCGACACCCCGAACAGAAACGAGGGACAACCGTGGCCGACAGCCCTACATCCGGAAGCGCCGACAAAAGCGACGCGACCAAGGAGAACGACAAGAAGATGCGCGAGCGCGTCGACAAGCTCGTCGCGCAAGCAACGGCCACGAGCAGAGGCTCGATCGAGCTCGCGGGCAAGCGCTTCGACTACACGGTCGAGGCGGCCTTCCTTCCGGTCGTCGCCGAAGGCTTCGACGGCGCGCTCGGCGAGCCACACGCGGCGGTCATGGCGACCAGCTATGTACTCGACGGTGCCGATGCGCGCTCGCGTCCGGTCTGCTTTGCGTTCAACGGCGGCCCCGGGTCGGCGTCGATCTGGCTGCACCTGGGCGCGCTCGGGCCGAAGCGCGTCGTCACGCCGGACGACGGCACCATGCCGCAAGCACCGTACGCGGTCGCCGACAACCCCGAGAGCTGGTTCGAGCACTTCGACCTCGTCTTCATCGACCCGCCGCACACCGGATGGTCGCTGTCGGCAAGCGCCGAAGCGCGCAAGAAGCTGCTCTCGGTCGACGGCGACGTCGCCGCGCTGTGCGAGGTGATCCGCGTCTGGCTGACGCGCAGCAAGCGCTGGAAATCGCCGCTCTATCTCGCCGGCGAGAGCTACGGCACGACGCGCGGCGCGGCGATGGCCGACAAGCTGCAGAGCGCTGGCGTCGCACTCTCGGGCCTGATCCTGGTGTCGTGCGCGATGGACCTGCAGAGCCTCGTCTTCGCGCCGCTGAACGACCTGCCGTATGCCCTCTTCCTGCCCGCGTTCGCGAACGTGTCGCAGTACCATGGGCTGCTCAAGGGCAGCCTCGCCGAGTCGCCCGCCGCAGCGAGGGCCGCGGCCGAGAGCTTCGTCGACGAGGAGTACGCGGCGGCGCTGCACGCCGGCGCGCGGCTCGACGGCAAGCGCCGCGATCGCGTCGCGCGTCGGATCGCCGAGCTGACCGGGCTGCCGCGGTCGCTCGTCGACGAGAAGAACCTGCGCATCAGCGACCAGGCGTACTTCATGGAGGCGCTGCGCCCGCAGAGCCGCATCGTCGGCCGGCTCGAGGCGCGCGCCACCGCCCCGATGCCGGCGAGCCGCGGCCACGACCCGGAATTCGATCCCGGCATCGAGGCGATCGCGCCGCCCTACACGATGGCGGCGATGGCCTACTTCGGCGAGCAACTCGGCATGGCCACCGAGCTGCGCTACGAGGTGCTCTCGATGGACACTCACAAGGCGTGGAACTGGAACCGCGGGGAGGACAACGGCAACAGCTACGCGACGACGAGCCCCGACCTGGCGCGCGCGCTGCGCCGCAACCCTCACCTCAAGGTGTTCGTGGCGAGCGGTCGCTACGACCTCGGCACGCCGTACAGCGCGAGCGACTGGTCGCTGGCGCAGCTCGATGCCCCGGCCGAGGTGCTGGCCCGCGTCCGCCACCGCTACTACGACGCCGGCCACATGATGTACACGCGCCAGGCCGATCTCGTGCAGCTCAAGGCCGACCTCGCGGCGTGGCTCGCGGCCTGACGCCGATGTACACCGGTTCATGTCACTGCGGGGCGGTTCGGATGACGTTGCCGTCGAAGCCCGAAGTCGCCACCTCCTGCAACTGCTCGCTCTGCCGCCGCATCGGCGGGCGCTGGGTCTACTTCGAGTTCGGCACCGTCAAGATCGAAGGCCACCCGCAAGCCACCGCCGAATACGTCTGGGGCGACAGGACGCTGCGCACCATTCGCTGTCGCACTTGCGGCTGCGTCACGCACTGGGAGCCGCTGCAGCCCACGCCTGGCGCGAAGCACGGAGTGAACCTCGCGAACTTCGATCCGGAACTGATCGCGTCGGTTCGGGTTCGTCGCTTCGACGGAGCAGACAGCTGGAAGTTTATCGACGAATAGAGGCGCGGCCCGGCGGCCTCTTGCGCGATGCCGAACGACGGCTGGGCGAGCGAAGGCCGGCGAGTACGCGTTGTGAGCGACACTGCCGAGTCGTGAAATCAGTTCGGATCAGGTGCGCTCGGACATGATGGGCCCGTCCTCTTCTAGTGCTGGCGGCATCGCGGCGAAGGCCGCTGCCGCGCTCTCTCACGGCGCTGGTCGAAAGACGGACTGCGTATGGCGACATCGAGGCGGCCGCCTACTGACGGTATTGCTGCTGGCGGCCACGATGCTGGCCACAGCTTGTGCCACCGGCCCTGGTCAACCGCCCGCCAGCGCGGCGCGCACCGCGCGTGAGATCGCGCCGGATGTGTTCCTCATCCCCGGCGATGTCCCCGAAGAGCGAGGTCCGGACGGCAATACCGTGATCTTTCGCGGCCGCGATGGCCTCGTGGTCGTCGACACCGGCCGCCACGTACAGCACAGCGACGCGATCCTTGCGTTCGCAGCGGCCGACCATCGGCCGATCGTGGCGATCGTCAACACCCACTGGCACCTCGATCACTCGAGCGGCAATCGGCGACTGCTCGGCGTGTTTCCGCAGGCGCCCGTCTACACGAGCCGAGCGGTCGACCGCGCGCTCGCGGACGGTGGCTTCCTCGCGCGCGGCGTCGCGCCTGCGCAGGAGCGGCTCGCGCGCGCCGACCTCTCGACGCTTCAGCGCGACGAGACGAATCTGTTCCTCGCCACGATGGCCGCCGCCGACGCGTTGCGCCCCACCGCGGCGCTGGAGCGCTCGCAGCCGTTGCGGGTCGCCGGCAAGGCGCTCGACGCTCACGTCGCCGAGCACGCCGTGACCGACGCCGACGTCTGGCTCTATGACCCGGCGACGCGCCTGGCCGTGGTCGGCGATCTCGTCACGCTGCCGGCGCCGTTTCTCGACACCGCGTGCCCGCGAGCCTGGCGCGAGGCGCTCGACGTCGTCGCGGCGACGCCCTTCGTCACGCTGGTGCCCGGCCACGGCGAGCCGATGTCGCGCGCGCAGTTCGACACGTACCGCACGGCGTTCGGCGCCTATCTCGCATGCGCGGCCGGCGACCGGGGCTCGGCCGACTGTGCCGCCGAGTGGGCGGCCGGCATCGCCGACCTGCAGCCGAACGACGCGCGCCTGCACGCGGGCGCGGCGCCCTACGCGAAGGCCTATGCCGAGTTCCTGCGCAAGAACGGCGGCAAGAGCCCTGGCTGCCAGGCACCGTGACGACCGGCTCGCTCCCACAATCTCCATCGAAGCGCATGAACGTGACCTGCTTCTTTCCAGACGGCAGCGGGCCGGCCTGGGCGTCCGGCCTTGCGACGGCGCTTCCCGAGGCGTCGGTCACCGTCTGGCAGGAGGGCGATCCTCCTGCCGATTACGCCGTCGTGTGGAAGCCGTCGCAGCGCTTCATCGACGCGCAGACTGCGTTGAAGGCGATCTTCAATGCCGGTGCCGGCGTCGATGCGCTGGCTTCGCTGCGGCTGCCGAAGAGCGTCCCTGTCGTTCGACTCGAGGACGCGGGAATGGCCGAGCAGATGTGCGACTACGTGTTGCACGCCGTCGTGCACCACTACCGCGAGTTCGACATTTACGCCGCGCAGGCGGCCGACGGCCTGTGGGCTAGCAGGCCGCCGCGCAGGAAGACCGACTATCCGGTCGGCATCCTGGGATACGGTGTCCTCGGGCAGGCAGTTGCCGAGTCGCTGACCGCTGCAGGATTCAACGTGGTCGCGTGGGCACGGACGCTTCGCGCAGAGGCGCCGATCACGGTCTACTCGGGCGACGACTCGCGCGACGAGTTCTTTCGAGCCGTGCGCATCCTGGTGTGCCTTCTGCCGCTGACGCCTTCCACGCGCCGCATCCTGAACGCGGCGGCTTTCGCCGCGCTGCGACCGGGCGGCTACGTCATCAACGTCGCTCGCGGCGGGCACCTCGACGTCGACGCGCTGCTGGCGGCGCTGCAAAGCGGGCAGCTTGCGGGCGCGACGCTCGACGTCTTCGATGGAGAACCCATTCGTGCCGCCCACCCGATCTGGAAACACAGAAAAGTTCGAGTGACGCCGCACATTTCCGCCGCGACCCTGCGTGAGGAAGCCATCGAGCAGATCGTCGCCAAGCTGCGAGCTCTGGAAGGTGGCAAAGCCGTGACGGGCGTCGTTGCGACCGACCGCGGCTACTGAAGGAGATCGTCGGCCCGCGCCAGCACCGTTTGCGCAATGGTGAGGCCGAGGTGCTTGGCGGTTTGAAGATTGATCACCAATTCGAACTTGGTCGGCTGCTCGACCGGAAGGTCGCCCGGCCTCGCGCCCTTGAGAATCTTGTCCACGTAAGTCGCAGCGCGTCGGCACAGATCGGCCAGGTTCGGTCCGTAGGACATCAGACCGCCGGCATCTGCATAGTCCCTGAACGTGAACATCGCCGGCAACCGGTTCCTTGCCGCCAGCTCGAGTAGGCGCCTTCGCTCGCTGCTGAACATCGGCGTCGACGGCACCACGAAAGCACCCACTCGCGCTTCGATCATTTCGAAGAAGGCCCTGTCGATCTCCGCAGGCGCGCGCGCTTGGACGAGCTGCAGTCGCACTCCCAGCGCCTGCGCTGCGATCTCTGCCGTTCGATCGCGAAATCGCGGCCCTCGACACGGCCGAGGTCGCGCAGTCCCTGGACAAAGGCCTCGAACAGGCGCAAGTTGCCGCCGAAATCGGCAGCCAGGTAGCCGATTCGACGAACCGCGCTCGTCTGCGCGACCTCGGCGCCAAGCAGCGTCGCAGGAAAGGCGCCGGCTGCGATCAGAAGGGACCTCCGATGGACACGAGCCATGCCGATCCCTTCACTGGAGTGGTGTGCTCCGGTCAGTCTACGTTCGATCGCCTGCGGCCAGTCGGATCGAAGCCGCAGCGGCCGGCTATCTCCGGCCGTCCTGCGGCCGGACGGCGCGGTCGCCGCCGTGGCGCATCACGAGATGACTTCGTCGGCTTGCAGCAGGAGCGGCGCGGCGATCGTCAGGCCGAGCGCGGCCGCCGACTTCTGGTTGATCACCAGCTCGAACTTGGTCGGATGCTGGATCGGCAGCTCGCCCGGCCTGGCGCCCTTCAGGATCTTGTCAACGTAGCCGGCGGCTCGGAAGTACAGATCGGGGTAGCTGGCAGCGTACGACATGAGGCCGCCGACGAGCGCGAATTCGCGCTCCTCGTAGCTGCTCGGCAAGCGGCTGTGCAAAGCGAAGTCGGCGATCGCCTGCCTGTTCTTGAAGTTCGCCGGGTTGCCGACGACGTGCATCGCGTCGGCATGGCTTGCCGTCACGGCCGCGAAGGCGGCGGCGTGATCGTCGGGCGTGCGGGCATCGATGGTCTGCAGCTCGAAGCCAAGCGCGGCCGCGGCTGCCCGGGTCTCGCGAATGGCGAGGACCTCGATCGGGCTCGCCGCGTTGCCGAGCACGACGACGCGCACGGTCTTCGGCACGAGCTGCTTCAACAGCTGCAGGCGCTTGCCGGTCACCTCGGGCGCGGCGTGGCTGAGGCCGGTGACGTTGCCACCAGGATGGGCGAGGCTGTCCGCCAGACCCAGCCTCTCCGGGTAGGCCGAGATCGCCATGACGATCGGGATCGAGCCGGTTGCTTGCTTCGCGGCCAGCGCAGCGGGCGTGCCCGAGGTGACGATCAGGTCGACCTTCGCCTGGGCGAGCGCGCTCGCGAGCGTGGGATATCGGTCGGTGTTGCCGTCGGCGAAGCGCCAGTCGGTCCCGATCGTCCGCCCTTCGACGTATCCGAGCTCGCGCATGCCACGACGAAAGCCGTCCCACGGCGGCCCGTCGTAGTTGGCAAGGATGCCGATACGCGGCAGCCGGGACGATGGTTGCGCGATGGCGAACGGCGCAGCCACGACGCACCCGGCGACGCTGCCGACAAATTCGCGCCGGTTTGCCACCGAATCTCCTCATCGACGCCGGGAAGTCGGCGGATCGTACGCGCATGGACGCGGCCTGCGGCGAAGACTAAGCTCCCGCGCGGCTCTGCACATCCGTGCGATTCAGCGGACCGGTCGTCGAGCGACATCGACAGTGCGCCAAGGAGAACTCCATGCAAAAGGCCTTCGGCTTTTTAGTTGCGACGTGGCTTGCCGTGTGCACCGCTGCCGGCGCTCAGGAAGCCGACCAGAGTCCGGCTGTCGTCGCCGCGAACGCGATCTTCGACGAGTACTGGGAATGGACGTTGCGCGAGTACCCTGAATTCGCCACGTTCGTCGGCGACCGCCGCTACCAGGACCGGTTGCGCGACGAATCGGTTGCGGCGGTCGCAAGAAGAAAAGCGTTCTACGGCGACTTGCGCAGCCGGCTTGCCGCCATCGATGGTGATCGGCTGCCGGCGCAGACGCGCACATCGCTCGAAGTGCTGCGCTATCAGATCGACCGCTACGTTGCAGTCAACAGCCAGTACGGCAACCTGCCCTTCGGTGTCTACGATGCGTGGGCACCGGTCACGCAGATGGACGGCATCCATCTGGACCTGCCGCAGGTCGTGACCGCTTCGCGCTTCGAGAGGGTGAGCGACTACGAGGACTACCTGAAGCGCCTCGGCGCGGTCCCCGATGCCGTCGCCGATCTCATCGCGCGGATGCAAGCCGCGATGGGCGCCGGGTGGATGCCTGCCAAGGCCGCGATCCGCAATGTCCCGCAGCAGCTCGACGCGCAGTTGCCGGACGACCCGACGCAAAGCCCGGAATACGCGCCCTTCAAGGCGTTTTCAGTCGACGTCGTCGAATCCGAGCGACGGCGCCTCGCCGACGCGGGCCGGGAAGTGATCCGCGACAAGGTGATCCCGGCGTTCAGGTCGCTGAAGACGTTTTACCAAGCGCGCTATCTGCCAGCGGCGCGCGACAGCCTTGCCGCATCGAAGCTTCCCGGCGCCATGCCCTATTACCAGTCGATGCTGGACTCGAACACCACGACCGATCTGACCCCGCGCCAGATCCACGACCTCGGCTTGCGCGAAGTGGCGCGGATCGCAACGCTGATGGATCGCTCGGTCGCCGGCGCCGGCTTCACCGGAACGCGAGCCGAGTTCCAGAAGTTCATCTCGAGCGACCCTCGCTTCTTCCACACGCGTGCGGAGGACATGCTCGCCGGCTACCGCGACATCGCCAAGCGCGCCGACGCGGAGCTGCCGCGGTTCTTTGCGGTGCTGCCGCGCCAGACCTACGGCATCCGCGCGATGCGACGCGAAGAAGGCGACAACGCCGAGCACTACACGCCGGGAACAGGCGACGGCAGCCGGGCCGGGTTTTTCGAGGCCAACGTCAACGACCTGTCGACGCGGCCGAAATGGACGATGGAAACGTTGCTGCTGCACGAGGCGGTGCCTGGGCACCATCTGCAGAGCGCGCGCGCCATGGAGCTCGCGCAGCTGCCGAGCTTTCGCCGGTTCACCTGGTTCGTCGCGTACGGCGAAGGATGGGCCCTGTATGCCGAGAGCCTCGGCGACGAGATGGGCTTCTACAAGGACCCGTACCAGAAGTTCGGCAACCTCTCGTACGAGATGTTGCGCGCCTGCCGGCTGGTGGTCGACACCGGGATCCATGCGTTCGGCTGGACGCGCGAGCAGGCGATCGACTACATGGTCGCGAACACCGGCCTGCGCGAGGCGGAGATCGCCGCGGAGGTCGACCGCTACATCGTCTGGCCCGGCCAAGCCACCGGCTACAAGATCGGCGAGTTGAAGATCAAGGAATTGCGCGCCAAGGCGAAGGCGGAGCTCGGAGATCGCTTCGACCTGCGCCGTTTCCACAACGCGGTGATCGACGACGGCGCCGTTCCGCTGCAGGTGCTGCAAGCGCATATCGAAGGCTGGATCGCTGGCGAGAGATCGCGGCCGAGTGCAACCGCGGTCCCATGAGTCAAGAGGATTCACGCAGGCGCCGTTTGCTCCGGAGTGTTCCGTCCAGAGCGAAGACCCCCCGTCGGGGAATCGCCAGTCTGAGTCCGCGCTGAGTTGGTGAAAAGTCCGTTGGGGTCTGGTCGAACGGTCTCAGCCTCTACACGCCTGACGAACAATGTCCGTCGGGAGGGCTTGCCTGAGTGCTTCACCGCCAGCGCCGGCCTTCGCTTCGACCGACAGGATGCGACCCGGAGCAGAAGTTGTTAGCCGCAGGTTTCGTTGCCCGAAATCAGACGGTTGTCTGATCAAGTAGTTGAGAGGCGTGTCCTGCCGGTTGCCAAGGGAACACCGTTGCACGCGCATCCACCAAAACGCATGTCAGTCCACGAGGCGACGTCGCGGTCACTGAGCGCCACTCAAACAGGTCGGCATCTCAGGCTGCCTTGCGCCCATCGGCATTCGGAACCGAGTGCAGGGCGGCGTAGGCAGCACAGCCTGAGAAAGGGAGTGGACGGAGCGAAGGCGCCAACTGTTAACGCTGCGAGAGAAAGAGGCGCGTCGCGGACTCACGAAGGTGCTAATCCGTCTAACAATGCCGACGGAGGTAGCGCATGCCAGCTGATCCGCGCGAGAACCGTTCGCCAGCAGATGGCGCGAAGGCGAAGGTCGGTGAGCTGTCGCAGGCGTCCGAAACGCCTTGCGCGAACTCGACGTCACGGTCGCACCCATCGCCGGCGCTATCGCAAGCGTAGCGATCACCGTGTCGGCTGCCGCTTCCTTGTACTCCGAGGCCAGGCGCAGAAAGAAATCAGAAGGCGGCTCACTGGCGACCGCTACGTCGCTAGTCCATACGGCCGAACCTCACGTCCTCAACCGATGAGCTCTTCATTGTCATCCGATCAGCACCATCCGCGGATCGTCGCCGGCCGCTATCAGATCGTTCGCAAGATCGGCAGTGGCGGCATGGGAGCGGTGTACCTCGCGCGCCAAGTGAACGTCGGCAACCAGGTCGCGATCAAGTTCCTGCCGGCGCACTTGGCCGATGACCTGGACCTGCGGCGGCGTTTCGAACGCGAGGCCGCGTTGACATTGCAAGTCACGCATCCTGGCGCCGCGCAGCTCCTCGACGCCGGCCAAGACGAAGACGGGCGTCTCTATCTCGTCTTCGAGTTCGTCGAAGGCGACGATCTATCCACGCTGCTCGATCGCGACGGTGCGCTTGCCTACGACGAAGCCTTCGCCGTCACGCTCAAAGTCGCCGAGGCGCTCGCCTACGCACACCGCAAGGGCGTTGTTCATCGCGACATCAAGCCCGAGAACATCCGCGTGCGGCGCGACCTGGCGGGGTTGCACGTCAAGGTGCTCGACTTCGGCATCGCGCGGGTGACCGACGAGGCAGCGACCCGGCTCACGGTCGAAGGAAGCGGCGTCGGAACCCCGCGCTACATGGCGCCGGAGCAAATCACGGGCGGCACGATCGACGCACGTACCGACGTCTACGCGCTCGGCCTGGTGCTGTTCGAGATGCTGACCGGTCGCAAGGCGTTCGATGGGAAGTCGGCTTCGCAGCTGATGTGGGCACAGCTGAACGAACCGGTGCCGCCGTTGCGAAGCGTGCAGCCGATGCGCGATCACCAGGAGCTCGACGCGATCATCGCCAAGGCGTGCGGGAAGCAGCCCAACGAGCGATTCGGCTCGATGCACGACATGATCAGAGCGCTGCGGGAGGTTCCGTCACCGCGATGGCCGGCGGCGCAACCGTTGGAGCGGCGACTTGGCAGCGATGCACTTGGCGCGTCCACGTGGCAGGGCTATCAGCCGACAGTCGTCCTCGACCGGCCGGGCCGAACGACGCTTGCACATCGAA
>Ga0308173_10000260_pt1 | contig 20699 bp, 18 predicted proteins | sample PhyPR1_FD_203716 | JGI IMG/M metagenome (GOLD analysis project Ga0308173, IMG submission 203716) | Soil microbial communities from UC Gill Tract Community Farm, Albany, California, United States - DLSLS.P.R1 | ecosystem: Environmental > Terrestrial > Soil > Agricultural land | place: USA... | reverse complement strand
GGGAACCGGCCGGGCGCGTGGCGAAAGCGGTGCTCGTCAGCGCCGTGCCCCCGCTGATGCTCAAGACCGAGGCGAATCCCGAAGGTCTTCCTATCGAACTCTTCGACGGCTTCCGCAAGGCGCTTGCGGACAACCGGGCGCAGTTTTTCATCGACGTTCCGGCAGGTCCGTTCTACGGCTTCAATCGTCCGGGCGCGACGGTGTACGAGGGCGTGATCCGGAACTGGTGGCGACAGGGGATGATGGGAAGCGCGAAGGCGCACTACGAAGGCATCAAGGCGTTCTCGGAGACGGACCAGACGGAAGACCTCCGTGCGATCACCGTCCCGACGCTCGTGCTGCATGGCGAGGACGATCAGATCGTGCCGTTCGCGGATGCAGCGCTCAAATCCATCAAGTTGCTCAGCAACGGAACGCTGAAGACGTACCCCGGCTTTCCGCACGGCATGTTGACAGTCAATACGGAAATCCTGAACGCCGATCTTCTGGCGTTCGTGCAGTCGTAATCGAGAATGCGAGCCCGCGTCAGCGGGCTTTACCGTTGACGCGAGGAATCGCGCGCGCATCGGCTTCAGGGATAGAGACTGAGCACGGCGGTGAGAAGCAGTCGCAAGGGTTCGCGCGAGGCTCCTGCACACCGCGAGCGTTCGACGTCGGCGCGGTGTCGTCGAGACAGACATCCCCGACATCAGGCGAGCCGCATCGTTGTCCGTTAGCCGTTGTCGCCGCCCGCAACCGGCAACACCGCGCCGGTGATGTAGCCAGCGTCATCCGAGGCGAGGAACAGAATGGGCGCGATTTGCTCGTCAAGGCTCCCATAGCGCTTGAAGAACGTGGACTCCCTGACCTGCGTGACCGCTTCGTTCATCCAGATCTTCTCCTGCTCACTGTCGCCTGCGGCGTTGCGTGGCACGCGCCGGGGAGGCGCTTCCGTGCCGCCGGGCGCCGCGGCCACTACGCGGATATTGTGCTCGCCGTATTCCATCGCCAGCGACTGCGTCAATGCGTTGACGCCGCCCTTGGCTGCGGAATAGGGCACGCGTCGGATACCGCGCGTCGCATTCGAGGACACATTGACGATGACCCCGCCGCCGCCAGCAAGCATGGCCGGCAGCACCGCGTGGCACGCGTAGAGCGTGGGCATCAACGAACGGCGGATTTCCGCGTCGATCTGCGCCGGTTCAAACTCCGCGTAAGGGCGCATGCGAATTGCGCCACCGACACCGTTCACGAGAATATCGAGGCGGCCAAACCTCTCGACTGCGAAGGCCATTGCGGACGCTGCGCCTTCATACGTCTCCAGGTCTGCGACGAAGCCGGCCGTTTCAGCGCCTTCTGCTTCCGCGGCAACTTCGCTAACGAAATCCGCGCGGTCGACGAGCAGCACCTTCGCCCCTTCAGCAGCCGCGCCGAGCGCGACGCCGCGGCCGATGCCTTGCGCTGCGCCGGTCACGACCATGACCTTATCGACGAAACGTTGCTTGTTCATGCCGTCACCGGTGCTGCGTTCGGAGTAAATTTCTCGTAGTGAAAGCTGTTGGGCTTCACGCCGTTGTCGTCGAAATACTTGCGTACCGCATCGACCATCGGCGGGGGACCGCACAGGTAGACGTCGACATTCCCGTCATGCAGGGTTTCGGCGGGCATGTGCTGCGTCACCCAGCCCTTGCGGGGATGGCTAGAAGCCGCATCCGCGATAACCGTGCTGTACGTGAAATGAGGGAGCTTCGCCGTGTACGCCTCGATGGCTTCCACTTGCACGAGGTCGAGTTCGCGAGTCACGCCGTAGATGAGGTGAACGGTCTGCTGCGATTTCGCGCGCGCGAGCACTTCGAGCATCGACAGGAATGGCGCGAGGCCCGTGCCGCCAGCGAGAAACAGCAGCGGACGCTCGACCGCGCGCAGATAGAAACTCCCGAGCGGACCGGTCAACTCGACCTTGTGTCCCGGCTGCGCGGATTCGAGCCATGTGCTCATCACGCCACCGGGAATCTTCTTGATCAAAAAGCTGATCGCCGATTCACCCGGCGCAGAGGAAAACGAATATGAACGATGTTCGCCGCTGCCAGGCACGTCGATATTGACGTATTGGCCCGCGAGGAACACCGGCGCGGCCGCATCCACATCGAGTTCGAGTACGACGGCCGCGTCGTTGTGCTGCTCGACTTTAGTGACCGTCGCGGCAAACTTGCTCTGCTCGGTCTTGCACGCCGTCGACGAAGCCGGCACCGCGATAACGCAATCGCTGTGCGGCACCATCTGGCACGTAAGGACGATACCGCTGTCCTTCTCGTCCTCGCTCAGCGCGTCCTCGATGTAGTCGTCGCCAAGATCGTAGTCACCGCTTTCCGCCCGGCACTTGCACGTGCCGCATACGCCGTCGGAGCAATCCATCGGCAAGTTGATTCTGGCGCGAAACGCGGCATCGAGAACTTTCTCGCCGGCCTTGCATTCGACGAAGCGTGTCACTCCGTCCTCGAAGTTCAGTGCAATGTTGAAGCTGGACATGTTGCCTCCTACTTGCTGTCTCATGCTGCGGCTGGATTCAGACGTGATAGACGTCGAGCACCTGGCGGATGTAGTCGTTCTTCAAGGCGATTCGCTTGTTCGCGATCAACAGGCGGTCATCGACCTTGCGGAAGGTGACGTACATCGTCCCGAAGAACTGGTCAGTCACCTTGTAGCGATGACTGAGCGTGTTGAAGTTGTAGCGAACGTCGACCTCGTTCCCACGCTCGGCCAGCACTTCCACATTCGTTACGTTGTGACTGGTTCGCGGCTCGGGCATCGAAGCGCCGCTGCGCTCGGTCTTGATGCGAAAGACGCGGTCTTCGAGACCGCCACGGTCCGGGTAATACATCAGCGAGATCTGGCTTTCGTGGTCATCGGTGAGTTTGTCGTCATCGTCCCAGGCGGGCATCCAGTAGGTGACGTCCTCGGTATAGCAGGCAAGCCACTCGTCCCACTGGCGGTCATCCAGAAAGCGCGCCTCCTGATACAGCGTGGCGCAAATCTTTTGATAGTCGATGTTCATGCCAGCGCCTCCGATTGTTCCTTCTGCAGCGCGTCGCGCATCACCTGAACCCAGTATTCGTGCTGACACACGAAGAGCCCTTCGTCTTCGCTGCGCTCGCCCGAAATGAGCGGCTTCAACCCCATGCTTTTTGCGTTGTCGTCGGGACCGTGAACCCACAGCGGCGCCCCGCGCGACAAGTCATTCCACATCGTCGCGGTTCCCGAATAACCGGCCTGGCAAGCGCGGAACTCTTCGAGGTCGTCACTGGTTCCCATGCCCGATACGTTGAAGAAGTCTTCGTATTGACGAATGCGAATCGCGCGGCTCTCGGCGCTTTCGCCCTTCGGCGCGAAGCAGAAAATGCTGACTTCCGTCTTGTCGACACTGATCGGGCGAACCACACGAATCTGCGTGCTGAACTGGTCCATCAGAAACACATTGGGATAAAGGCACAGATTGCGCGTCTGATTGACGATGAAATTCGCCTTGTCTTCACCGACGCGCGCCGCTATTTCCTCGCGATGTTCATACACGGGCCGCACTTCCGGATTCATCGTCCGGGTCCAGAGCAGGATGTGGCCATGCTCGAACCCATACACGCCCGCGACCGACTTGCTCCAGCCGTTCGCATCCACGGCCTTGGTGCCTTCAATCTTGCGGCGGCCCATCGTCGCCGAGTAGTTCCAGTGCACGGTGCTGACGTGATAGCCGTCGCAGCCGTTTTCCATCTGCATCTTCCAGTTGCCGTCGTAGATATACGATGAGTTGCCGCGCAGTACTTCGAGCCCGTTCGGGGCCTGATCGGCGATCTGATCAATGATGACCTTCGTCTCACCGAGATAATCTTCGAGCGGCATGGCATCGGCGTTCAGGCTTCCGAAAAGGAAGCCGCGATAGCTCTGAAAGCGCGCGACTTTTTTCAGATCGTGCGAGCCCTGCTTATTGAATTGCACCGGATATTCAGTGGTCTTTTCATCCTTCACCTTCAACAGCTTGCCGGCATTGGAGAAAGTCCAGCCGTGAAACGGGCAAGTGAAGCTGCCCTTGTTGCCGTGCTTGCGGCGGCAGAGCATCGCGCCCTTATGAGCGCACGCATTGATGACCGCATGCAATTCACCGGTTTTGTCGCGAGTCACGACGACAGGCTGGCGGCCAATCCACGTCGTGTAGTAATCGTTGTTATTCGGAATCTGGCTTTCATGCGCCAGATAAACCCAGTTGCTCTCGAAGATATGCTTCATCTCGAGTTCGAACAGGCCGGCGTTGGTGAAGATATCGCGTCGGCAACGGAAGACACCGCGCTCGCTGTCTTCCTGAACGGCGGTATGCAACAGGTCGTCCAGTTGCCGGGCTGTGTCGATAATGGCGGACATAAGTGCTCTCCCTACGCGGGCTCCGTCATGGAGCGCCGCATTTGTAATGAAGATGTCTTGCGGGAAGTTGAATCGCGGTGATTACTTCGCGATGGCGTGAAACGCCGCGGCGGGTCAGTTACACCGTGGCCGATACGCGCAGCCGGTCGACAAGCTGGTTGTCCTTGCCTTGAACGAGCGGAGTCAACCTGATGTCGAACTCGATTTCCTTGTAGGCGTCAGTCTTGAGTCCGAGCGCCGCGCCGCCCGTCTTTTCGACTACATGCGGGATCAAGTCTTCGCGAGTGGCGTAGGCGAAGTCGTCCCAGATCAACGGGTCGCCCTCGATGTTGATTTGAGTCGTCAGCTTGCGAAGTCCTTCGCTCGAAGCGAAGAAGTGCACGTGCGCAGGGCGGTTGCCGTGACGCCCGAGCGCGTCGAGCAGTTGCTGAGTCGCGCCATTCGGCGGGCAGCCGTAGCCCACGGGCATGAGTGTGCGGAACTCGTACTTTCCATCCGCGTCCGTCCTGACTGCGCCGCGCAGATTGAAGTCGCGTTGCGCACCGGTCGGGTCGAAGTGAGAGTAGAAGCCTTTCGAGTTGGCGTGCCAGCATTCGACGACTGCCCCGGAAACCGGCTTTCCGTCCGGACCCGTCACAACGCCTTTGATAACCAGCGGCCCCGCATCTTCGTCCGGGTCGATGTCGATCTTCGAGACGCCCTCGCGCACCGGCGCGCCCGCGACGTACAGCGGTCCTTCAATCGTGCGCGGCGTGCCGCCGTTGATATCGGCTTCCCTGTCCTCCGCGTCCATGCGGATATCGAGAAACTTCTCCAGACCGAGGCCAGCAGCCAGAAGCGCCGCTTCGCCGTCCTGTCCGAGCTTGTTGAAGTAATTCACGCCGGCCCAGATGTCGCTGGGCGTCATCTCGAGATCGTCGATGGCTTTGAACAGGTCGCCCAGCAAGCGGTGCGTGATCTGCCTGGCGCGCGCGTTCCCGTCCTGATTGCTTAGATTGGCAGCGGCCGTCAGCAGGTCCTGCACTTCCTTGGTGTCGAAAACTTTGACGCTCATGTCTGCTCCTTATCTCGCTGCCTTATGGGGTTAACCCGTGCTTCGCGGCCGGACTCGTTATGTTTGGAAGGTATAATCGGCGGCAGAAACAGAGTACGAATGCAGAATAGTGGACGTCCGAACGCCCAGTCCAACACTGATTTAGTATCGGGCTATATCTCGGAGGTATGGACATGGAACTTCGGCATCTTCGATACTTCGTCGCGGTAGCGGAGGAGCGCAACTTCACGCGAGCCGCGCAACGGCTCAACATCGCGCAGCCGCCCCTGAGCCGCCAGATACAGCAGCTCGAAGAGACGCTCGGCGTTCAGTTGCTCGAACGCACCTCGCGGCCCCTCAAACTGACGGAGACGGGCAAGTTCTTTTATTCCCATGCAGCGCAATTGCTGGCTCAGACATCCGAACTCGAATCGATGACGCGGCGCGTCGGGAACATCGAGCGCAGCTTGTCGGTGGGTTTCGTGGGATCGACGCTATACGGCATGCTGCCGAAAATCATCCGGCGCTTTCGTGACGACAACCCGACAGTCGAACTCAGTCTCCACGAAATGTCGACGATGGACCAGCTCAGAGCGCTCAAGGATGGTCGCATCGACGTTGGGTTCGGCCGGATCCGGAATGAAGACGCGAACATCCGCAGAGTGATTCTCCGCGAGGAGAAGCTGATCGTCGCGCTTCCGCAAGGGCATCCGCTCTCGGTACTGAAGCCAATACTCGCGCTTCGCGACCTGCTCAACGAGACGCTGATCATTTTTCCGAAGGCGCCGCGCCCCAGTTATGCGGATCAGGTGCTCGCGGCATTCAAGGATCGTGCGCTGGAGCCGCGCCGAATATATGAGGTGCGCGAATTACAGATCGCGCTGGGCCTCGTGGCGGCGGGCGAGGGCATTGCTATCGTGCCGAGCAGCGTCTACGGCCTCAAGCGCGACGATGTCAGCTACAAGGAACTGGACGATCCCACGCTCGTCTCGCCGATCATCATGAGCATGCGTGCGCTCGACGAGTCGCGCGACATTTGCGAGATGCTGGAACTGATCTATCGGCTCTACGACGAAGAGCACGTACCGTACGTGCCGCGCACGGACAAGGGCCGATAACGCGGAACGTCATACCTGGCGAGTATGGCACTAGACGTTTATGGTGTTGGACATCGCGTTATCCGGCGGGAATACTGGACGCAACCCATCCATCCGCCCTCTCAGGTATGAACGCTCAAATCCACTCCGTCGAAACGATTCTGGTTGACCTTCCAACCATTCGCGCGCATCAGCTTGCCATGGCGACGATGCAGCAACAGACTCTGGTCATCGTCCGTCTGCGCACGAGCGATGACATCGAAGGTATCGGCGAAGCCACCACGATCGGTGGCCTGTCTTACGGCGACGAAAGTCCCGAAGGCATCAAACTCACTATCGACACTTATCTCGCTCCCGCGCTCATCGGACAGGACGCCACCAATATCAACAGCGCGATGCTGAAGCTCAACAAGGTGGCGCGCGGCAATCGGTTCGCCAAATGTGCGATTGAAACCGCCTTGCTCGATGCTCAAGGCAAGCGCCTCGGCGTGCCGGTTTCGACGCTCCTCGGCGGTGCGGTACGCAAGACGCTTCCGGTTCTCTGGACGCTCGCGAGCGGCGACACGCAACGGGATATTGAGGAAGCCGAAATATTGCTCGCCGAGCGCCGCCATAATACGTTCAAGCTGAAGATCGGCCGGCGCAGCGTCCGCGACGACGTGGCGCACGTATCGAAGATCAAAGCTGCTCTTGGCGACCGCGCGAAAGTCACCGTGGACGTCAATCAGGCATGGAGCGAGACCGACGCAGCGTTGGGAATCCAGGCGCTCGAAGCTGCCGGCGTCGACCTGATCGAGCAGCCCACGCCGCGCGAGCAGCGTGGCGCACTGGCGCGCCTTGCATCGCGCTTTATCGTGCCGATCATGGCCGACGAAGCAGTGACCGGCCCGGAAGACGCGCTCGACCTCGTGGGCGGTGCATGTGCCGATGTATTCGCGCTGAAGATAGCGAAGTCCGGCGGGATCTACGGAATGATGCGGACCGCGGCTATCGCGGATGCAGCCGGCGTGTCCCTCTATGGCGGCACGATGCTCGAAGGCAGCATCGGGTCGATTGCGTCGGCGCATGCATTCTGCGCGCTTCCGCAGCTCGCGTGGGGCACGGAACTCTTTGGGCCGCTCTTGCTCAAGGACGACATCGTGACTGCGCGACCGCATTATCGCGACTTCGATCTCCACATTCCGGAAGGCCCGGGCCTCGGTCTTCAGATAGACGAGCAAAAGCTCGCCTTCTATCGTCGCGACAAACAGTCCTGAGCGCGCGCGCTCGCGTCCGCGCCACTTTCATGGAGGAGAAATTATGCTGTATCTCGTAAGGATGGACGTACACCTGCCGCACGACATGCCCGCCGCGCAAGCCGACGAAATCAAGGCTCGCGAGAAGGCTTACTCACAGGCGCTTCAGCGAGAAGGGAAGTGGCAGCAGCTGCATCGTGTCGTCGGTGAGTATGCGAACTACAGCGTCTTCGACGTTGAATCACATGACGAACTGCACGGCATTCTTTCAGCACTACCGTTGTTTCCCTATATGAAGATGCAGGTGACGGCGTTGGCGCGGCATCCCTCGGCGGTTGGATGAGCGACCGTCGAGCGAAATCGAACGGACGTGCCACTGTCCAGCAAAAAAACCGCCATTCAGAAGCGGCACCGCTGACTTGTTTTTTCGATTACAGGTTTCTTCGTTTGGGCCGATAAGCAGGCGTCACTTCGCTAGCGAAGCGGCAAGGGGACGCCGATGCGCGGTCGCGTCCGCTTTCCTTGGCGCGCACACCAAACGAGACTATGAGTAATCTGACGATCCGGGCGCGACTGGCGCTCACCATGACTTTTCTGGGCGTTCTGCTTTGTGTGTGCGTCGGGCTTGGTTTACACGGAATGGCTACGATCAACGCGTCCGCAAAGGATGTCAGCCTGATGACGTTGCCATCGGTCAATGCATTGGGCATGTCGGACGTCTTCCTGGCGCGCGCACGACTGTCTCTCGACCGTTACGCGCTCGACCCGGACGATTCGGATGCGAGCAGTCTGCGCGCGCGCGCCGAGGGGTTCATGTCCAAATCGGACGACTGGTATAAGAAGTACGATGCCATCCCGCGCGGCGCAGACGAAGATGCGCTCGCGAAGGACGTGGTGGAGGCACGCGCGCAAATGCGCAAGACCATCGAAGGGTTCGGCGCGGCCATCGAAAAGCGCGACCAGGCGGAAATTCGTCGCTTCGCACTCAAGGAACTGCCGCCGGCCTACAACCGTACCACCGACGCTTTCAAAAAACTCAAGGAGTTCCAGCTCACGGACGCGGCCCGCCAGGACGCCGAGAACGACAACAAGGTCTCGACGTTGCGCGCGCTGGCGGTGCTGTCACTGATCGCCGGCATCGCTGGCGCTGTCCTGGGTTTCGTCTTCCTGCGCCGGGCGATCATGACGCCGCTGGCCGAGGCGCTCGAACACTTCGAGCACATTTCGGCCGGCGACCTCACTCGCGCCGTGACCATCAAAACGCATGACGAGATGGGGCAATTGCTCTCCGGCGTAGCCACCATGAAAGAGAAGCTCGCTGCGACTGTCGGCACCGTTCGCACCAGCAGCGAGGCGATCGCGAGTGCGAGCAAGCAGATCGCGGCCGGCAATACCGACTTGTCGTCGCGCACGGAGCAGCAAGCCGCCTCCTTGCAGGAAACGGCCGCCAGCATGGAGCAACTCACCGCCACCGTGAAGCAGAACTCGGAGAACGCAACGCAGGCCAGCGGCCTGGCCGACAACGCGAGCGCGGTCGCCAACGAGGGAAGTGCGATCGTCGGTCAGGTCGTGGAGACAATGGCGGGCATCGAGCAAAGTTCGGGAAAGATTGCAGAGATCATCGGCATGATCGAGGGCATTGCGTTCCAGACCAACATCCTGGCGCTCAACGCTGCGGTCGAAGCGGCTCGTGCAGGCGAGCAGGGCCGTGGTTTCGCCGTGGTCGCCAGCGAGGTTCGCAGTTTGGCCCAGCGGTCTTCGGCGGCGGCGAAGGACATCAAGGACCTGATCGAAACTTCGGGTAGCCGCGTGCAGGCCGGCACCGAACTGGTCGCCGAAGCGGGCGAGACCATGAAGAAGGTCGGCAGCGCGATCCAGCGCGTGACGGACATCATGGGCGAGATCGCTTCCGCTTCGAACGAGCAGAGCCGCGGCATCGAACAGGTGAATCAGGCCATCTCGCAGATGGACGAAGTCACGCAACAGAACGCTGCGCTGGTCGAAGAAGCAGCGGCGGCGGCCGGCTCGATGGAAGATCAAGCCAGCCAACTGAGCGCAGCCGTCGCGGTGTTCCGTACTGGCGGACAGACGCCGACGATTCCGGTGACGACGCGCAACGAGGCGCCGGCGAAACGCGCCCCGGCAGCTGTCGCCACGCGCCCGGCGAAACCTCTGGCGAAGTCGTCGGCGGAGCGCGCTCGACCCGTCGCTGTTTCGGTTGACGGCGACTGGTCGACCTTCTAACCGGCGCTCCAACGCTCGACTCGAAGCCGCAGCGCACCGCTGCGGCTTTTTTGCTTTCCGGACCGGCTTTCGGAAAGCGAGGTCACGCGCGCGCGAGCGTCTGCTGATTCACCGGCTCGTCGTCGATAGGAAAGTGCAGCAGTGCCGCGACCAGTCCTGCGACAGCCGTGGCGCCCCAGATCAGCGAATACGAGCCGGTCGTATCGAAGACATAGCCGCCGAGCCACGCGCCGAGAAACGAGCCGAGCTGATGACTCAGAAACACGACGCCGAACAGCGTGCCGAGATGCCGCGTGCCGAATACCTTCGCGATGAGCCCGTTGGTGAGCGGTACCGTGCCGAGCCACGTCAGGCCCATCACGGCGGCGAAGACGACGACGGTGACGCTTGTCGTCGGGAGCACCACGAACAGGGCGATGGCGCCGCCGCGAATCAGGTAGAGCCACGCGAGCACGTATTGCTGCCGCCACCGCCCGCCGAGCCAGCCGCAAGCCCAGCTTCCGATCATGTTGAAAAGGCCGATCAGCGAGAGCGCGGTGGCCCCGAGTCCGACCGGCATGTGACAGAGCAGCAGATAGCCGGGCAAATGCGTGGCGATGAACGCAAGCTGGAAGCCGCACGTGAAGAAGCCGAGCGTGAGCAGCCGATAGCCGCGATGCCGCGACGCATAGCGAAGCGTTTCGCGCAGCGGCATCGTTGGGGGCTGCGCCGCTGCCTTGCGTTCGCGGCTCGCGCGGTCGAGCACGATGCCGAGCGGTGCGGCGAGCAGCATCGCGAACGCCAGCGCGTAGAGCGACGCGGAGATGCCCGCATGCAGGCGCACGCCCTGCGCGAACGGCACCATCAGCACTTGTCCGAGCGATCCCCCAGCGCTCGCGAGACCCATTGCCAGGCTGCGCGTTTGCGGAGATGCGACGCGCCCGACCGTCGCGAGCACCACGCCGAAGCTCGTGCAACTGATGCCGATTCCCACCAGTAGCCCGAGCCCGACCACGAGCATCCACCCGGAAGTCGCGGCGGCGGCCAGCGCGAGCCCCGCGGCGAACGTAGCCGCTCCGGCCGCGACGACCGGCGCCGCGCCGTAGCGGTCCGCGGCGGCGCCCGCGAACGGCTGCGCGAATCCCCACACGAGGTTGTGCAGCGCGATCGCGAACGCGATCAGCGTGACGGGCAGGCCGCGATCGAACGAAAACGGCCCGATGAAAAGCCCGAACGTTTGACGCACGCCCATGGCCGCGCTCAGGATCAGCGCGGCCGCGCCGATGAGCGCCCAGGTCGCCGCGCGGCTCGTATTCATGGTGCTGGAAATTGACGACATGGCTCGCGTTCCTCCTTGCGAGCATCGTCGCCGGGAAGCGCGGCCTGCGGCAAACGAAAAGATTTCGCCGAGGGATGAGCGTAGTTCAACCGTCGCTGGTTTGCACGAAGGCCGCCGCCTGTTCCATCAGCCAGCTTCGGAACGCCGCGTGGTCCGCGCGCGTGCCGGCTTGCGGCGTTTCGCACAGCCAGTAGGCGGTTTGCGTTTCGATGCCTGTCGCGGACGCCTCGACGAGCGTGCCCGCTTCGAGTTCCCGATCGACGAGCGGCCGCCTGCCGATGGCGACGCCCAGGCCCGCGGCGGCGGCATCGAACGCAAGCTGCACGGTGTCGAAGCGCAAGCCGCCTTGCAGATCGAGACCGTCGATGCCCGCGCCGTCAATCCATGCCTCCCAGTCCTGACTCGCGGTATCGACATGAACGAGCGTCGCGCGTGCGAGATCGGGCGTGCCGCCGGCCTCTGCCAGCATCGCGCGATAGCCTGGGCTGCACACCGGCACGAGCCGTTCGCCGAAGAGACGCAGCCACGACGCGCCGTCGACCGGGCCGCGGCTCAGGCGCAGCCCGAAGTCGAAGCCGTCGACGGGAAATCCCGCCTGCCGTCGCGAGGTATCCACGCTTACGTCGATGTTCGGCCAGCGCGCGCGGAAATCCGCGAGGCGCGGAACGAGCCAGCGTGCGGCGAGCGTCGGCGCGCACGTGATGGAAACGGAGCGGCGCTTGCGCCTGTCGGGCAGGGCGCGCGTGCCGATGGCGATAAGCGAGAACGCCTCGGCGATGTACGGCAGATACTGCTCGCCCGCGGGCGACAGCGACAGTCCGCGCGGCTCGCGCACGAAGAGTTCGACGCCGAGCATGTCTTCGAGCGCGCCGATGCCGTGGCTCACGGCGCCGGGCGTCACGTTGAGTTCGGCGGCGGCGAGCTTGAAGCTGCGATGACGCGCCGCGGCTTCGAAGAGACGCAGCGCGTTGAGCGGAGGCAGGCGTTGGGGCATCGGGTTGCCTTCGGGTTCCGATCGTTAGTCCTGGAAGACATCGTATATCGGAAGAGGGCGCGTCGAACGAGCCGCACGCAGACCACGCGGGGAAGCAGCGATCATGGGTGCCTGGCGGGAGGCGTGACCCACATGGCCGTCGGAATCAGGAAATACTCGGGAGCGTTTCTCGTACTGAGCGTTCCCGTGACCGCGAGCGACGCGCCGGAGGCGGGCGCCGGTCCCACGAGTTCGACTCGGGGCACCGCTATCCGTCCTTGCGCGTCTTGCGAGTAGCGCCTGTCGACGACGCACAGTGGCGGGTCCATCGCGAGCATCGAGACGCTCTTGTCGGACCCGTCGCTCGTCCCCACCGTTTCGCGCACCGCGATGCCGCGCAGTGTCAGCGTCGTGCCGACCGGGTAGCACGCAGCGTCGGCCCATGCCGTGCCGGCCAATATCGACAGCGCCAGAAAAGCGATCCATTGCTTCATCACACGATTGCCTCGATTAGCGGAAGCTGAAGCGCTTATTCCTGATAGACGGCGGACAGCACACTCTCCGCGTCGGCCTGCGCATTGTCGAGTTGCACGAGCGTTGCGTGACGCGCGCCGAGCGGATCGCGATTGATGATCGCCGTCATGATGGCCTTGTGACGCGGCAAGGACAGCGCGTGTGTGTCCGGATGACGGCTCGTCAGCTTGATCGATTCCGACAGCGCGAGCGACAGCATATGGCCGATATACATCAGCATGTCGTTGTGCGTCGCCGTCATGATCGCGCGATGAAAATCGAGGTCGGGCGCGAGCAGTTCGTCGGGCGTCTGCGCGCGCGACATCCGCTCGAAAGCCACGCGAATGCGCGCGATATCGTCGGGCGTGGCGTTCGACGCGGCCAGCGCCGCCGCGGCCGGCTCGATGATCCTGCGCACCACCAGCAGCGAGCGGAAGAACTCGCCCTCCCGAACGCTGTTGATGGTCCAGAACAGCACGTCCGGATCGAGCGTATGCCATTCTTCGCGCGGGCGCACGACGCTTCCCAGGCGCGGCTTAGACAGCACGAGTCCCTTTGCGACCAGCACGCGCGTCGCTTCGCGCAGTACCGGGCGGCTCACGCCATACGATTCGCATAGTTTCGCTTCGGCCGGCAGGCGGTCGCCGGGCTTGAGCTTGCCGCTCACGATCTCGACGCCGAGCTCCTGCACGATGCGCGCATGCATGCTCTTGCGAGGCAGAGGGTGGCGGTAGTCCATGAGGTCGATCGTCTTTGTGTGTTGTAACGTCAGCGTTTCGCCGCTGTCCGGTCGCCGAAGGCCCGCTGCGAGAGGCAGAACACGAGCAGAAGCGATCCGACCGCGATCTTCGTCCACCATGAACTGAGCGAGCCGTCGAACGAAATCAGCGTCTGGATGATGCCGAGCAACAGCACGCCGAAGAGCGTCCCGATCACGTATCCGACGCCTCCCGTCAGCAGCGTTCCGCCGATGACCACCGAGGCGATGGCGTCGAGTTCCAGCCCCATCGCGTGCAGGCCGTAGCCGGAAAGCATGTAGAACGTGAAGAGCACGCCGCCCGTGGCCGAGCAGAACCCGGAAAGAGCGTACGCGCCGATGGTCGCGGCGTTCACGGGCAAGCCCATCAGCAGCGCGGACTGCGGGTTGCCGCCGACCGCGTAGATGCATCGGCCGAACGGCGTGTAGTGCGCGACGAAGACCGCCACCGCGAGCACGAGCAGCGCAATGACCGCGCCGATGGAAAGCGAGGCGCCGGCCATCACCGGGATGCGTATCTGCGAGACCGACGCATACCACGGGTGCGTGATGCTGATCGAGTCGATGCTGATGAGATAGCACAAGCCGCGCGCGAGGAACATGCCGGCAAGCGTCACGATGAACGGCTGCAGGCGAAAGCGCGCAATGAGCCAGCCCATCAGCGTGCCGAAAGCCGTGCCCATCATGAGGACGAGCGGAATGACCACGAGCGGATGCCAGCCCGCCTTCTCGACGAGCGCGGCGCAGACCATCGTCGTCAGCGCGATGACCGATCCCACCGACAGATCGATGCCGCCCGACAGAATGACGAACGTTTCGCCGACCGCCACGACGATGAGGAACGCGTTGTCGATCAGCAAGTTGAGAAACACTTGCGGCGAGAAGAAGCCGGTGTACATCACCGAGCCGAGCACGGACACGGCGATGAAAAGCGACACCGTCGCCGCGAGCTGCAGGTAGCGGCTCCTGGAACCCTGGCGCGGCGGCGCTTCGTCGTGGCGGCCGGGCGTAAGCGCCACGCCGCCCGGTTTCGGCAGACCCGAGTTCATCGGCGCACCTCCTGGTCCGAAAGGGCGGGGCGGCGCGCGAACTTCGTGACTGTCGCGCGGAACTCGCCTGATTGCAGCATCATCACTGCGAAAACGACCAGCGCCTTCACGACGAGATTCACCTCCGGCGGCACGCCGAGCGAATAGATGAGATACGTGAGCGTCTGGATGATGAGCGCGCCGATCACGCTGCCCGCGAGCGTGAAGCGCCCGCCGGTGAGCGCGGTGCCGCCGAGGGTGACGGCGAGAATCGCGTCGAGTTCGAGCAGCAGGCCCGCGTTGTTGCCGTCGGCGCTCTTCACGTTCGAGCTGATCAGAATGCCCGCGACGCCCGCGCACAGGCCGCTGAACGCATAGGCGCCGATGGTCAGTCGCCGCGCCTGCACGCCCGCGACGCGCGCCGCCGTGGGATTGATGCCGATGGCCTGCAGGAAGAGACCGAGCGCGGTGCGCGTGATCGCGAGATAGAGCAGCGCAAAGACGAGCGCGACGATGAGAATCGACACCGGCAGTCCGAGCAGATAACCGCCGCCGAAGAAGAAGTAGGGCGAGTAGTAGATGGTGATGATCTGGCCGCTCGTGATGAGTTGCGCGACGCCGCGGCCCGCGACCATCAGGATGAGCGTCGCGATGATGGGCTGCATGCCCGCGCGCGCGACGAGCAGTCCGTTCCACAGTCCGCATACGAGCGCGACGCCCAGCGCGGCGACGATCACGAGCGGCAACGGAAAACGCGTGACCGTGCCCGCGACCGAGCCGCCGATGCCCCATGCGGCCACCGCCGCCGCAATGGCGACCACCGCGCCGACCGAGATATCGATGCCGCGCGTCGCAATCACGATTGTCATGCCGAGCGCGACGACGGCGAGCGGCGCCGCGCGATTCAGAATGTCGACGAGACTGCCGTACAGATGGCCGTCGCGCCATTCCACATGCAGGAATCCCGGGTTGAAGGCCGCGTTCAACGCGAGCAAGAGAAACAGCGTGACCAGCGGCCAGCCCAGCCGGTGTTCGAGCGCCGCGCGCATCGCGCTGGCCGCCGTGGCGCGTTGCGATGTGTCATGCATGTTCGGCTCCGATCATTTCGCATACCGTATCTTCGCTCGTGCCCGCGGGCAGTTCACCGACTTTGCGCCGGTCGCGCAGCACCACGATCCGGTTCGCGATGTGCACCACTTCCGATATCTCCGACGAGATGAAGAGCACCGCCATGCCGCTTGCTGCGAGCCGCAGGATCTCGTCCATGATTTCCTGCTTCGCTGCGACATCGATGCCGCGCGTCGGTTCGTCGAGGATCAAGAGGCGCGGCTCCGTCGCGAGCCATCGCGCGATCAGCGCCTTTTGCTGATTGCCGCCGGAGAGCAGACCGATCGGCATGTCGAGCGTCGCGGCCTTGATGCCGAGCGCGCGCACGAAGCGTTCGGCGAGCGCGGTCTGTTCCGCGCGCGAGAGGCAGCGCCGCGCGCCGAGCCGCGCCTGCAACGCCAGCGCGATGTTCTCGCGCAGTGACAGTTCGGCGACGATGCCATCCGCCTTGCGCTCCTCGGGGCAGAACGCGATGCCGTGGCGAATCGCGTGCGCGGGCGTCGAAAAGGTGACGGGTGCGCCGTCGATGCGCAACTCGCCGCTATCGGGCTTTTCGAGGCCGAACAGCAGCTTCGCGAGTTCCGTACGCCCGGAGCCGAGCAGCCCCGCCACGCCGACCACTTCGCCGGCACGAACGCGCAGATCGAGCGGCTGCAGTTGGCCCGTCTGACCGAGCCGCACGGCGTTGAGCAGCGTGTCTTCCGCCGATGCGCTTTCGGTGTCGTCGGGAGGAGACTGACGCGCCTGCGCAGCGGCGAGTTCACGTCCGAGCATAGCCGCGATCAGCGCCTGCGTGCCGAGTTCGCTCGCGCGCCATTCGCCCACGCGCCGGCTGTTGCGCAACACGGTAATGCGGTCCGAGATCGCGTAGACCTGATTCAGAAAGTGCGTGACGAAGAGAATCGCGAGGCCCTCGCCGCGCAGACGGCGCAGCACGTCGAAGAGGCGTCGGACTTCGTCGTCGTCGAGACTGGAAGTGGGCTCGTCCAGAATCAGCACTTTCGACGACTGTTTCAGCGCCCGCGCGATGGCGACCATCTGCTGGACCGCGACGGAATAGCTCGTCAGCACGCGCGTCACGTCGATATCGAGCCCGATGCGCGAAAGAAGCTCGCGCGCCTGCCGGTTCGTCGCGTCCCAGTCGATGCGATACGCGTGCAGCGCGCCGCGTCGCGGAAAGGAGCCCGCGAAGATGTTCTCCGCCACCGAGAGATTCGGGCAGAGATTGACTTCCTGATAAACGGTGCTGATGCCGAGCTTCTGCGCCGCGAGCGGCGAGTCGGGGCGAATCGCGCGGCCGTCGAGCAGAATCTCGCCGGCGTCGAGCCCGACGACGCCCGTCAGCACCTTGATGAGCGTCGACTTGCCCGCGCCGTTCTGTCCCATGAGCGCGTGAATCTCACCCGGATAAAGGGTGAGATTCACGTCCTGAAGGGCATGAATGCCGGCGAAGCGCTTGTCGATTCCGCGCAGCGCCAGCACGGGCGCCGCGCTGCCGGAATCCTCCAGCGAGTCTTGATATGTCATCGGTCAGTACTTGGGCTAGTACTTGCGATTGGGGAACTCCTTCGCCGCGACTTCCATCGGGAAGATGCTTTCCTGCGTGACGATGCGCTTGGGCAGCGGCTTGCCGCTCTTGATGTCCTTCACCACGGACATGAGTTGCGGCCCGAGCAGCGGACTGCATTCGACGGAGACGTTGAGCTTGCCCGCCATCATTGCTTCGAAGGCGCCTTTCACGCCGTCGACCGAGATGATGACGATATCCTTGCCCGGCTTGAGTCCTGCTTCTTCTATCGCCTGGATTGCACCGATGGCCATGTCGTCGTTGTGCGCATAGAGGACATTGATCTTCTTCCCGTCGGCTTTGAGGAAGGCTTCCATCACTTCCTTGCCCTTCGCACGCGTGAAGTCGCCGGTCTGCGAGCGGATGATCTTGTATTTCGGGTCGGCCTTGATGATCTCCTCGAAGCCCTTCTTGCGATCAATGGCCGGCGCGGAACCTACGGTGCCCTGCAACTCGACGATATTCACCGGTCCGGCATTGCTCTTCATTTTCTCGACGAGCCAGCGGCCCGCCTTGCGACCTTCCTCCGTGAAATCCGAGCCGATGAACGTGACGTAGAGCGACTCGTCCTTGCTGCTGATTGCGCGATCGGTCAGCACGACGGGAATTTTCGCGTTCTTCGCTTCGACGAGCACGGTGTCCCATCCGGTCTCGACGACCGGCGAGAACGCAATCACGTCTACGCGTTGCGCGATATACGAACGGATCGCCTTGATCTGATTTTCCTGTTTCTGTTGCGCGTCGGAGAATTTCAGGTCGATGCCGGCGTCCTTCGCAGACGACTTGATCGACTCGGTATTCGCAGTGCGCCACTCGCTTTCGGCGCCGACCTGCGCGAATCCGAGAACGATGGGTTTTTGGGCAAAGCTTGTTACCGGGAACAGCGTGCCCAATGGTGCGGCGGCCATTGCGCCTAACACGGTGCGTCGTTTCATGTCAGTCGTTCCTCCATCCGTTGATTGTTCTTCGGCTTCGTTTGAATGTTGTTTGCCAATAAGTGTTTAATTGTTCATTCGGTGTATCCCGGTTCCGCTCCCTTTTGATGGTTTGTTTGGGCGAACCTACTGCCGAGATAGAAAGACTATATGAGGGGAATTGCCGGGTTTTTATCGGCGTTAACCCGCTTTTTAGCGCGGAACAGTCATACCATCTTTGCCGCGTCGCAACATGGCGCGCATGGATGTGCAATCGGACAACTGCAACCGGCGCGGTGAGTTCAGCATGTCTGCGCCGCGTTTCTGACGACGCAACGAACAGACGCTTTATGTATAGAGACGTAACAGTTGGCCGCGAGTAAGTTGGATTCACTTCAACCAATCTGCGGTAACGAGTGAGCGGCCTCGACCGTGGCCGTCAGTGACACAAGGGCAATGAGCCTTCGCAAGAACGGGCGCGTGACGATGAACGCTGGCGCTAAGATCAGGGACGTGTCAGAAATCTTGTGTGCTGAGGCCGGTTGGAAATCTCAGCTGATGGCGCTGGTGAAGCGCTCGCCGAACAGATTGGCGAACTGATTGACTGCTTGCCGCCAAGTGATAGGCCGCATCTTCCAGTTGACCCTGGCTCGATTCCACGTACAGCACAAATTTTGTTAATTTCCTGTTTGTACGGAGGGTTGAATGTCAGAGAAGCTAGTGCCAACCTATCAACTCCGATCAGTGTTCAGAAGCTGCAGACGGCGTTACACGCGAAAGCGAAGGCAGAAGCCGGGTACCGCTTTTACCCACTGTACGACAAGATCTACCGTGAGGATGTGCTGGCGCATGCGTACGCCCAGTGTCGCTCGAACAGGGGCGCGCCGGGTGTCGATAGGCAGGACTTCGCGGAGATCGAAGCGTACGGGGTGCAGAAGTGGCTCGGCGAACTGGCGCTTGCGCTCAGGCAGGAGAGTTACCGGCCGGACCCTATCAGAAGAGTGTTTATCCCGAAGGCCAATGGCAAGCTGAGGCCACTGGGCATCTCGACCTTGCGTGATCGGGTGTGCATGACAGCAGCGATGCTGGTGCTCGAACCGATCTTCGAAGCGGACCTTCCATCAGAGCAGTACGCTTACCGCCCGGGGCGAAACGCCCAGCAAGCGGTGATCGAGGTGGAGGAACGGCTGCATCGAGGGCAAACGGACGTTGTTGATGCCGACCTTGCGGACTACTTCGGAAGTATTCCACACGCCGAACTGATGCTGTCGCTTGCGCGACGCATCGTTGATCGGCGCGTGCTGCATCTGGTCAGGGTGTGGCTGGAAAGCCCCGTTGAAGAAACCGACGATCGAGGCCGGAAGAAACGTACGACCGAGGCCAAAGACAGCAGACGTGGGATTCCGCAAGGCTCACCCATCTCACCACTGCTCGTGAATATTTATATGCGCCGGTTTGCGCTGGCATGGAAGAAGCTCGGACTTCAGCGCAGTCTTGGCAGTCGCATTGTGACCTACGCGGACGGTTTGGTGATCCTGTGCAAGAAAGGGAAGGCTGAGGAAGCCTTGTCACGAATGCGCGAGATCATGGACAAACTGAAGCTGACGGTCAACGAGGAGAAGACACGAATCTGCAAGGTGCCGGAAGGCGAATTCGACTTCCTGGGTTATACGTTTGGGCGGCTGTACTCAGCGACGACTGGCCAGGCCCGTATGGGCATGCGTCCGTCGAAGAAGAGTATCCGGCGCATGGTCGAAAAGATTCATGCGATGACCGCCCTCAAGACGGTGTGGCAAGAGACCACGAAGCTGGTGGGCAGGTTGAACCGTACGCTGCGCGGCTGGGCGAACTACTTCAAGGTCGGCTCGGACAGACGCGCGTATCGGGCGCTGGACAGCTACACCGCTACGCGGTTGCGTCGGTGGTTACGCAACAAGTACATGGTTCGACGTCGCAGGGGCGGGACTTATCCATCTCAGCACCTCTACGGGCACTTCGGTCTCGTGCGTCTGACTGGTCCATGGTTGTGAACCTGCCGTGTGTGAAGGCGTGATGTCCTGTCCGAGAGCCGGATGCGGGAGATCTGCATGTCCGGTTCGATGAGCGCGGTGTGGAAACGGGGTTAGGGCGAGGTTATTAGGGCACCGCCGAACGAAAGAGGCGGCAACAGACAAACCGAACCTACTGCCACCGCGCCACATCTCGACTCTACCGGTCTCGGGCGGCCGCGTCGGGCAGTGACCGGCCAATGCACGTCGTTCGACGCTCCGCCAGTCCGGTTCCGGCCGCATTCCTAAGCGGTCGCTCACGGGTCGGCGCCAGCCAAATCAAAGCACATGCCCTCCGCGATTTCGCGGGCGGATCGCCGCAAGCGGACTGACAAATTCATCACTCGGCACTGGGAAAACGTCGCCCACGCGACAGGCGTCGCTTATCGTGGCTATGCGACAGACCATCTGCGGATAGCGAAGGGATTGAGCGGGCGAGTGCAGCACCACGAGGTCGCCGGCTCGCCGTCCCGACT
>Ga0308173_10000258_pt1 | contig 20816 bp, 15 predicted proteins | sample PhyPR1_FD_203716 | JGI IMG/M metagenome (GOLD analysis project Ga0308173, IMG submission 203716) | Soil microbial communities from UC Gill Tract Community Farm, Albany, California, United States - DLSLS.P.R1 | ecosystem: Environmental > Terrestrial > Soil > Agricultural land | place: USA... | reverse complement strand
ATTGATGTCCTCGTACGGCACCTGGCCGAGCAGATGGTGGATGACATTGAGTCGGGCGCGCTTCTTCACCTCCGCGTCCACCACCCACCACGGCGCCTCCGGGATGTCCGTGCTCGCGAACATCGCATCCTTGGCACGGGAGAACTCGACCCATCGGCTGCGGGCCTCGAGGTCCATCGCGCTCAGCTTCCAGCGCCGGGTCGGGTCCTTCAGTCTCGCCTGGAAGCGCCGCTCCTGCTCGGCATCGCTGACAGAGAACCAGTACTTGATCAGCGAGATCCCGCTGCGGACGAGCATCCGCTCGAACTCCGGGCACGAGCGGAGGAACTCCACGTACTCGTCGTCGGTGCAGAAGCCCATGACCCGTTCGACGCCGGCGCGGTTGTACCAGGACCGGTCGAACAGGACCATCTGGCCCCGGGCAGGCAGATGGGCGACGTACCGCTGGAAGTACCACTGGCCCTTCTCGACGTCGCTGGGTGCGGGCAAGGCGACGATTCGGGCGAATCGCGGGTTGAGCATCTCGGTGATGCGCTGGATCGCACCCCCCTTGCCGGCGGCGTCCCGGCCCTCGAAGACGACGACCACGCGGAGGCCACGAGCCCGGATGTACTCCTGCTGCTTGACCAGCTCCACCTGCAGACGGGTGAGCTCCTTCTCGTAGTAGTCGAGGTCGACCTTTCGGGTCGCCCTCGACGCCTCTTCCACGGAGGGCTTGGACGCTCGGGCTCCGGCCATGGTGCCGAGGGTCGACCTGCCCGTACACGGCGACAACCGAGTTCGGTGCGGTCGATGACGGACGTGGACCGGCAGAGCGATCGTCAGGTCCCGCAGAGACCACCCGCGTACGTACGGCGCCGATCGCAACCGTGTGCGTATGGACGTGTCGCCCCTCGGACACCAGCTGACGTACACCGATCCAGCATGTCGCTGAGCGCTGTCGGCTCCGGGATCGGTCGCTGCTCGAGAGCCGAGCACCTCGGCGGGGCCCGCAGACCCGGCGTGGAGGGTGTCGACGGGGAAGCGCGATTACCTCCCTGAGCGCCCCGTCCCGTCACGTGGTGCGAGGACGACGACGGGAATCTCGGTCGAGCGTCGTGCCGCGTAGACGTCGTGGCTCGGATCGACTGCGACCCAACGCTGCCACAGCCGGTCGCGCTCCCGCCCCGTCACCCGCCGAGCACGCACCGGACGCGGTTTCTGGTGAGCGAGGCGGACGACGGCGTCCGGGTGCTCCTCGAGGTTGAGCCACCACGACGGATGCCCCTCCTCGAAACCGTTCATCGCGAGGGTGATGAGATCGGCGCCGTCCTCCAGATAGCCGATGATCACGCTGCGCTGCCGGCCGGTCTTCCGCCCGATGGTCGTCAGGCGCAGCGCCCCCCAGCCACGCTTGCTGGCCGGGGTCCACAGGAATCGTCCGCCGCTGAGCCGATACAGGGCCCGATGCACCCGCCAGGCCGTGTGCACGAACCACGGTGGCGGCGTCTTCGGCGATCGGAGTGCGGCGTTGCTCACGGCTGAACCTCCGAGATGGGGCGGCCCGGGGCGTTTCCCGCGTTTCCGGGCTGGGGCCCGCTCACCTTGCCTGCCGCACCCCGTGAATCTCACCGACCAAGGTCGCCGAGCCGACGGCCGACGTTCTCGGTGCGGTCGACCGGGGCGGGCCGAGCTCGGGCCCCGAAAGCGGCAGGAGCCACACACGTCGTACCTGCCCAGCGCCTTCGCCGGCACTCTGGACGTCAATCGGGCGACGGGGAAGGTCCCTGCCGGTGGGCCGACGGGAGGGCATCCCCGATCAGGCCGCTGTTCGCCCGGTGCCGCCGGCCGCAGGGTGCCTCCAGATCGCCGGTACCGGTCGATCGACTTCGAGGCGAGCAGCCGGCGTGCACCAGCGCGCACCTACACCGAGCGCGCTGCAGGTGATCGTCACAAGGCCGTGCACGTCCGACGTGGTGCCGATCGCGTCAGCGTCGGCGGTCTCGCCGGTCTTCGCGACGGTCTCCACGGTCGTCTCGGCGGTCTTCCCGCCGGTCGCCACGTCGGTTCACCCCGTGAGCGACCACTGCTGCGCCGCCTACGACTGCTGCGGTCCGGCGTAACCGCCGGCGGGCAAGTGGCATGTCAGGCTCCTTCGTCGGTGTCGGTGTCGGTGTCGGCCTCGGCAGCGGCCAGAATCGCTTGGGTCGGGATGCGTCCACTGGCGACCAGCTCACCACCAGCGTGACGGACGGCGGAGCCGAATGGTGCGGCCCACAGGTTTTCCCAGACCAGCAGCACGGCGGAGGTTCCAGGGTCCATCGTCTCCGCAAGATCGACGACGTCCTGCTCCGACAGCAGCATCGCCAGCCCGGTTTCGAACGCTCGGAACTCGCCCAGCTCGCCATCGCCCAGATCGGCGATCTCAAACGGTTCGACGGCGCCGTCGTCGTCCTTCTTCAGGAACAGCATGTCCAGCACGCGGACCAGACCGCGATCGACGTAGTCCTTGAGGATTGGGGCTACCTGCCCTTTTCCGAACTCGCTGCCGGGGAACTCCACCACGATCCAGTCGACCGGGCCGAGCTGATCAACGTCCTGTGCAGTCATCGTCATCGTTGCCTCCGGTCGTTCGACGGGCTCGTCCGTCACGGTCCGTCGCGCCCCAGACTGCTCGTAAGAAGACCTCAGCTCCTCGCCCGCAGCGGGTGAGTTCCTCGTCTCGCAGATCAGTTGGCCGGCTCAGCTGAGCGCTGAAGCGTCCCCGGGGCCCTTCTTGACCGTCGGGGTGTCCCCCGGAGAGCTTCGCCTCGGCGGAGATCGCCGCCGAACATGACCTCCACCACGCCGCTGCGGGGCTGACGGCGCAACGTGTCGACGACCCACCGGAAGAGCGCATCGGGGAGGTGGCCGGCGGCCCCTGGTGGCGACGTCACCAGCGAATTTGCCCCGCCGTCGCACCCCTTGATTCCTGCCGACAGCAACTTAGGCTCGCGTCAGGACCTTTGGCTCCATGAAGCGGAAGACGGCCGATCGGCATCCACGTCCGCAACCGGCCCAGACAGGGACAGGGGATCGAGCCGGACATGAGCACGACCGAGGGCGTCAGCGGCCTGGAAGTCAGCGGAGCACATCAGGACCGGCAGGAGGAGATCCTCACTCCGCGGGCTCTGGCATTGATCGCCCGACTGCACCGCGAGCTGAACCCCCGGCGGCTGGCGCTGCTCCAGGCCCGGCAGGAACGGGTGCGGACGCTCGCCGACGGCGGCACGCTCCGTTTCCTCCCCGAGACCGCGCACATCCGCGACGACGACTCCTGGCAGGTGGCCGAACCGGCACCCGGACTGGTCGACCGGCGGGTCGAGATGACCGGACCCACCGACCGGAAGATGACGATCAACGCCCTCAACTCGGGCGCCAAGGTGTGGCTGGCCGACCACGAGGACGCCAACACCCCGCTGTGGGAGAACGTCATCCGCGGCCAGCTCAACCTCAAGGACGCGCTCGACCGGACCATCGACTTCACGAGTCCGGAGGGCAAGGCCTACGCGCTCGAGCCGGACGACCAGCTGCCGACGATCGTCGTCCGGCCGCGGGGCTGGCACCTTCCCGAGAAGCACATCACGGTCGACGGGGAGCCGACCTCGGGCAGCCTGGTCGACTTCGCCCTCTACCTGGCCACCTCCGGGCAGAAGCAGATCGACAAGGGTCGCGGCCCCTACTTCTACCTGCCGAAGATGGAGAGCCACCTCGAGGCGCGGCTCTGGAACGACGCGTTCACCCTCGCCCAGGACTTCCTGGGGATGCCGCGCGGCACCATCCGGGCGACCGTGCTCATCGAGACCTACCCCGCGGCGTTCGAGATGGAGGAGATCCTCTACGAACTGCGCGACCACTCCGCGGGCCTCAACGCCGGCCGGTGGGACTACATGTTCAGCGTCATCAAGTCCTTCCGGACCCGCGGCGAGGAGTTCCTCCTGCCCGACCGCAACTCCGTCACGATGACCGTGCCGTTCATGCGCGCCTACACCGAGCTGCTCGTCCGCACCTGTCACAAGCGCGGCGCGCACGCGATCGGTGGCATGGCCGCGTTCATCCCGTCCAAGGACCCGGAGGTCAACGAGCAGGCGTTCGCGAAGGTCCGCGCCGACAAGGAGCGGGAGGCGAACGACGGCTTCGACGGCTCCTGGGTGGCCCACCCCGGCATGGTCGAACTCTGCAAGGAGGTCTTCACCGAGGTCCTGGGTGACCGGCCCAACCAGCTGGACCGGAAGCGAGAAGACGTGCAGGTCACCGCCGAGCAGCTGCTCGACGTCCGGTCGACGCCGGGTGAGATCACCGAGGCCGGGTTGCGCAGCAACGTCAGCGTCGGCATCCAGTACCTGGAGTCCTGGCTGCGCGGCTCCGGGGCGGTCGGGATCAACAACCTCATGGAGGACGCCGCCACCGCCGAGATCTCCCGCAGCCAGGTGTGGCAGTGGCTGCACAACGGCGTCCGCCTGGCCGACGGCACGGAGGTCACCCGTGAGCACGTCGAGCAGGTCATCGCCGAGGAGATGGACGCCATCCGCGAGGCCCGCGGCGAGGCCTTCGCCTCCGGCCGGTGGGACGACGCCCGGTCGCTGTTCACCGAGATGGCGCTGGCCGACGAGTACCCCGACTTCCTCACCCTGCCCGCGTACGAACGGATGCCCTGACAGCGCCGGAGACATCGGCCCACCGGAGATGCGGACATGAGCGTCACGCACGGCACGGAGCGCACCGCTGGACCCGTCCTCGGCCCCGTCCCCCCGGAGGCGACCGAGGCGACGGGCTCCTCCGGACCGGACCCCGCCGCGATGGCGGCGGTGATCGAGGCCGCGCGCGCGGTCCTTCCGCCGGACTCGCTGATCGAGGACCACATCCGGCTGCGCACCTACGAGTGCGATGGGCTGGCGCATTACCGGGTCACCCCCGCGCTGGTCGTGCTGCCGGAGACCGCCGAGCAGGTGGCCGCCGTCGTCCGGGCCTGCTCCGAGCACGGCCTCCCGTTCGTCGCGCGCGGTTCGGGCACCGGCCTGTCCGGCGGTGCGCTCCCCCGGGCCGACGGCGTCCTGATCGTCACCTCCAAGATGCGTGCGATCCGCGAGGTCCGCGCCCACGACCAGCGGGCCGTCGTCGAGCCCGGCGTGATCAACCTCGACGTGACCCGCGCGGCCACCCCGGCCGGCTACTACTACGCGCCCGACCCGAGCAGCCAGCAGATCTGCTCCATTGGGGGCAACCTGGCCGAGAACTCCGGCGGCGCGCACTGCCTCAAGTACGGCTTCACCACCAACCACGTCGTGGGCGCGCAGTTCGTGACGCCCCAGGGCGAGATCGTGGAGCTCGGCGGCCTCGCCCCCGACGCGCCCGGATACGACCTGCTCGGCGCGGTGGTCGGATCCGAGGGCACGCTCGGCATCGCGACCGCGGTGACGGTCCGCCTCGTCCGGCTGCCCGAGGACGTGCGGACCCTGCTGGCCGGGTTCCGGTCCACCGACGATGCCGGGGCGGCGACCTCGGCGATCATCGGCGCCGGCATCGTCCCGGCCGCGATCGAGATGATGGACGCCCTGGCCATCGAGGCGGCCGAGGCAGCCACGCACTGCGACTACCCGGCCGGGGCCGGCGCGGTGCTGGTCGTCGAGCTCGACGGGGCCCGGGCCGAGGTCGAGCACGAGCTGGCCGAGGTCGAGCGGCTCTGCCGGGAGAACAGCGCGTTCGAGATGCGGGTGGCCACCGATCCGGCCGAGCGCGCGCTGATCTGGAAGGGCCGCAAGTCCGCGTTCGCCGCCGTCGGCCGGATCAGCCCCGACTACATCGTCCAGGACGGCGTCATCCCGCGGACGGCGCTGCCGGAGGTGCTGCGCGCCATCGCGGAACTGTCCGCCTCCTCCGGCGTCCGCGTGGCGAACGTCTTCCACGCAGGCGACGGGAACCTGCACCCGCTCGTGCTCTTCGACGACGCGGTCGAGGGCGCCGGGGAGGCCGCCGAGAAGGTGAGCGGCGCGATCCTCGACCTCTGCATCTCGCACGGCGGCTCGATCACCGGAGAGCACGGGGTCGGCATCGACAAGGCCGCCTACATGCCGCGGATGTTCTCCGACGAGGACCTCGACACGATGCAACTGGTCCGCTGCGCGTTCGACCCGGACGGCGTGGCCAACCCCGGCAAGGTGTTCCCGACCCCACGGCTGTGCGGCGAGGTGCCCGGCAAGCGGCGGGGTGCCCACCCGCTGGTCGAGGCCGGTCTGGCGGAGGCGTTCTGATGTCGGCGCCGGCCCTCGACGTGGGTGCGGCCCGCACCGCGCTGGCCGCGGCCTGCGACGACGTCGCCGAGGCCGGGCCGGCCGACGCGGTCGACGGTGTCGCCACCGCGCTCGTCGCGCGGCCGGCCTCCACGGCGGAGGTCGCCGAGGTGCTGCGAGCGGCCGCCGCCGCGGGACTCACGGTGGTCGCCCGCGGCGCCGGCACGAAGCTCACGTGGGGCCGGCCACCCGAGCGCGCGGACCTGGTCGTCGACCTCACCCGCATGGCGCGCGTCCAGGACCACGCGGCCGGCGACCTCATCGTCGACGTGCAGGCGGGGACGCCGCTGTCCGCCGTCCAGGAGGCGGTGGCCTCGGCCGGCCAGCGGCTGGCGCTCGACGACCCGCTGGGCGGGGCCACGGTGGGCGGGGCGCTCGCCACCAACCTGAGCGGACCGCGACGGGTGGCCTTCGGCACCGCACGCGACCTGCTCATCGGGGTCACGCTGGTCCGGGCCGACGGCGTGGTCGCCAAGGCGGGCGGCCGCGTCGTCAAGAACGTGGCCGGCTACGACCTCGGCAAGCTCGTCGTCGGGTCGTTCGGCACGCTCGGCGTCGTCACCGAGGCCGTGTTCCGGCTGCACCCTCTGCCTGCAGCGCACCGCCTGGTGACCGCCCGCTTCGACCGCCCCGAGCAGGCGCAGCGACTGGTCCAGGGGGTGCTCTCGGGCCAGGTCGTGCCGGCCGCCGTGGAGGTCGAGCAACCGGCCGAGGGCCCGGGCAGGGTGAGCGTGCTGCTCGAAGGCATCGATGCCGGTGTGGCCGGGCGGGCGGACACGGCCCGGCGGCTGCTCGGCGCGGGCGCGGAGGAGGGCGATCTGCCCGCCGGCTGGGGCGCGTTCCCGTGGACGCCAGGTTCCGGGGCCACGGCGCTCAAGGTGACCTTCGCCCTCTCCGGCCTGGCCCGGGTACTCGCCACCGCGCGATCGGCGACCGCGGATGCGGGCGTCACGCTCGACCTGCGCGGATCCGGCGGCGCCGGCGTCCTGTACGGCGCTCTGCCCGCCGACGCGCACCCCGTCGCGGTCGGCAGTGTGGTCGGGCGGCTGCGCGCGGAGTGCACGGCGCTCGGCGGCGCGACCGTCGTCCTGGACGCCCCGGCCGAGGTGAAGGCCGTCGTCGACACCTGGGGCCCCGTGCCGGCCCTGGAGCTGATGCGCCGCGTGAAGGAGCAGTTCGACCCCGAGCGCCGCCTGGCGCCCGGGCGGTTCGTGGGAGGCATCTGATGACGACCACGCCGGAACACACCGGTCCCGAGGTGACGGTTCCCCTCGGTATGCCGGGCGTCCTGGGCGCCTTCGATGACCACCGCCCGCCGTCCGGGGAGCTGGTGGGCGACTGCGTCCACTGCGGCTTCTGCCTGCCGACCTGCCCCACCTACAACCTGTGGGGCGAGGAGATGGACTCGCCTCGGGGGCGCATCTACCTGATGAAGTCCGGGCTCGAGGGCGAGCCGATGACCGACGCGATGGTGCAGCACTTCGACGCCTGTCTGGGCTGCATGGCCTGCGTGACGGCATGCCCCTCCGGCGTCCAGTACGACCGGCTGATCGAGGCCACCCGCGCGCAGGTGGAACGCCGGCACGACCGGCCGCGCGGCGACAAGGCGCTGCGGACGACGATCTTCGCCCTGTTCCCACACAAGCGCCGGCTGCGGCTGATGCGCGGTCCGCTGCGCGCCTACCAGGCGACCGGCTTGCAGCGGGCGCTGCGCCGCAGCGGTCTGCTCGCGCGGATGGCGCCACGCCTGGCGGCGATGGCCGATCTGGCGCCGCGGATGACCCGGCGCGACCGACTGCCCGAGCGGGTACCGGCAGTCGGGCCCCGGCGGGCGGTCGTCGGGCTGCTCACCGGCTGCGTGCAGGGCGAGTTCTTCCCGGGGGTGAACGCGGCGACCGTCCGGGTGCTCGCCGCGGAGGGCTGCGACGTCATCATGCCGCGGGCACAGGGGTGCTGCGGCGCCCTCTCCGTGCACAACGGCCGCGAGGCCGAGGCGCAGCGTTACGCCCGCCGCACCATCGACACCTTCGAGGCCGCGGGTGTCGACGCCGTCGTCGTCAACGCGGCCGGATGCGGATCGAGCATGAAGGAGTACGCCGACCTCCTCGCGGACGATCCGGAGTACGCCGAGCGGGCCGAGCGGCTCGCGGCGAAGGTGCGCGACGTCTCCGAGTTCCTGGTCGAGCTGGGCCCGGTGGCGGAACGGCACCCCCTCGAGGTCACCGCTGCCTATCACGACGCCTGCCACCTCGGCCACGCCCAGGGGATCCGGACCCAGCCCCGCGCGCTGCTGCGACAGATCCCCGGCCTGCAGCTCCTGGAGATCCCCGAGGGGGAGCTGTGCTGCGGCTCGGCGGGGATCTGGAACATCCTCTTCCCCGAGCCTGCCCGCGAGCTCGGCGACCGGAAGGCAGGCAACGTCGCCGCCACCGGCGCGGCTCTGCTCGTGACGGCGAACCCAGGCTGCCTGATGCAGATCGGCTCCGCGTTCCAGCGCCGAGGTGACCGCATCGGCATGGCACACACCGTCGAGGTGCTCGATGCCTCGATCCGCGGGCTGCCCGCCGGCGCCCTCGTCGGCCCCGAGCGGGGCCACGGCCTCTCACGAGCGAGGTGAGGACAGTGTTCCAACAGGTAGTGGACCCGGTCGCTGGTTCGCTCGGGCTCTCCGCGCTGTGCGCGGTGCTCCCACTCCTGACCCTCTTCGTCCTGCTGGGGGTCCTCCGGGTCAAGGCGTGGATCGCCGGCCTGGTGTCGCTCGCGGTGGCGATAGTCGTGGCGATCGTCGCCTTCGGGATGCCCGTGGGCCAGTCACTGCTCAGCGCGCTCGAGGGTGCGGCGTTCGGCTTCTTCCCGATCCTCTGGATCGTCATCAACGCGATCTGGATCTACAACCTCACGGTGGAGAGCGGTCACTTCGACGTCCTGCGCCGCTCGTTCGCCACGGTCAGCCCGGACATGAGGATCCAGGCGATCATCATCGCGTTCTGCTTCGGGGCGCTGCTGGAGGCGCTGGCCGGTTTCGGCACCCCGGTCGCGATCACGGTCGTCATGTTGATGACCATCGGTTTCTCGCCGCTGCGCGCGGCCGCGCTGTCGCTGATCGCCAACACCGCGCCGGTGGCCTTCGGCGCACTCGCCGCGCCGATCACGGCGCTGGCCACCGTGGCCCACGGCGCCAACCCCGATCCGCGGCTGACCATCGACACGCTCGGCGCCATGGTGGGTCGGCAGACGCCGATCCTCGCCGCCGTCGTGCCGCTGGTCCTCGTCTTCGTCGCCGACGGCCGGCGGGGTCTGCGCGAGGCGTGGGCCCCGGCCCTCGCCGCCGGGGTGACCTTCGGGGCGGCGCAGTTCGTGGCGTCGAACTACATCTCGGTGCCGCTGACCGACATCATCGCGGCGCTGGCGTCGGCGGCCGTCGTCGTCCTCATGGTCCGTGGCCGCCGGGACCGCGTGCCCGCGCACGCCATGGCCTCCGCCGGAACGGCACCGACGGCGGAGCGCCGCGCGGTGGCGACCTCCGGCGCCCCCGGCGGGGTCGGCGCCACGGTCGACGAGGACCTCGCGGAGGCGCCGGGCGGGCAGGCCCCGCGCGACCGGGGGACGGCGCCGGTCGACGGGGCCGGCGAACTGCCGTACACCCGCGCCGAAGTGCTCCGGGCCTACGCGCCCTACGCGATCATCATCGTGTTGTTCGTGCTGGCCAACCTCGCCCCGGTGAAGGCGGCCCTGGCCGAGAAGCCGTGGACGACTCCCTTCGCCTGGCCCGGCCTGCACGTGCTCTCGGCCAGTGGCAAGCCCATCGCCACGACCACCTTCGCGTTCGGCTGGCTGCCCGCCGCGGGCACCCTGCTCCTGATCGCCGGAATCCTCACGGCCCTGGTCCTGCGGATCCCGCCCGGTCGTGCGCTGGCGGCCTACGGCCGGACCTACGCGGAGCTCAAGTGGGCGATCGTGACGGTCATGGCGGTGCTCGCCCTGGCCTACGTGATGAACCTGTCCGGGCAGACCGCCAGCCTCGGCGCGTTCCTGGCACGGGCCGGGGGGTTCTTCGCCTTCCTGTCCCCCATCCTCGGCTGGATCGGGGTGGCGGTGAGCGGGTCGGACACCTCGTCGAACGCCCTGTTCGGTGCCCTGCAGGTGCAGACCGCGGCACGCGCCGGGCTGGACCCGGTGTTGCTCGCCGCCGCCAACTCCTCCGGCGGAGTGCTGGGCAAGATGATCAGTCCGCAGAACCTGGCGATCGCAGCGGCCGCGGTCGGAATGGCCGGGCGCGAAGGGGACATCTTCCGCCGGGTCTTCGGATGGAGCCTCGTCCTCCTGCTGATCATGTGCGTGCTCGTGTTCCTCCAGTCCACGTCGGTGCTGAGCTGGATGGTGCCCTGACCGGACGTCGGCCACCGTGCAGCCGCGGCCGTGATACCGGTTGGACGCGACCCACGGGGACGGCAGAGCTTCCCGCAGCCGGCCGGCATGTGGGCGGAACACGTCTGTTCCGGGTGCTCAGCCCCACGCAGGACGACCGTGCTCACTCGTAGTAGAGCTTCTGAGGCCCTGGATAGACCCACGACAGTGCGTCGCGCAGCCGGTCCCGCCAGTTCTCCCACGAATGGCCGTCGCGCGCCTCGGTGTAGCGGACCTGCATGCCGGCGTTCTCGAACACGTGCACCATCGACCGGTTGGGCACGATCAGCTGCTCGTAGACGCCGCAGGACATGAAGATCCGGTCGGCGACGCAGCGCGGCTTCGCCCGGTAACGGTTCACGAACTTGACGACGGGATCGAAGACCGGTCCCCCGCCGTGATCGCTGCCGATGTCGGTGAAGACGAACGAGCCCGACATCAGCACCAGGGACCCGTACGTGTCGGGCGACCGGTAGGCGGCCGACAGCGCGGCGACCCCGCCGAACGACGAGCCCAGCAGGCACCGACCGGCGCGCTGCCCGACGAGCGGCAGCGACGACTCCAGTTCGGGGAGCAGTTCCTGCGTGAGGAACCGCGAGTGCGCCGCGGAGTTCGCGTACTCGTCCAGCCGTTCCCCGGGGTGTGTGAAGGCGACCACGGTCTCGGCGACGTCCATCCGGTGGATCAGATTGTCCAGGACCGTCTTCATCGAGGCGTACTGCAGGAAGTCACCGCCGTCGTGCACCACCAGCAGCGGATACGAGCCCGTCGGCCGGAACCGGGCCGGCAGGTACAGCGTCACGTGCGCGTCGCGGCCGAGTGCCCGGCTGCGGAGCACGAGGTCCTTCAGCTCGCCCTGCCGTGCCTCGGGATCGGGCAGCACCCAGTCCGGCGTCTCGTAGCCGGCCCCGAAGGCCAGGGACGACGAGCCGACCGGTCCGTGCGACCGCTTCTCGTTGAGCGGATCGTTGAACCGCTCGTAGTGCTCACCGCGCCGGATCTCGACCTGGTACTCCACGCGGGAGCCCTTGGGCAGCTCGAGCACGAGGTACCACAGGTCGGTGCCGTGCATGCGGCGCAGCGGGATGCGGTCGGGGAGGCCGACGATCCGGTGGCAGATCCACGCCTCGTCCGCCTCGCCTCGCCAGAGGAAGGTGCACCGCTCCCCCTCGACCACCGGGACTTCGTGGCGGGCGAGGAACCGGTCGACCGCCTCGGCGTCGAGTGGTTTCGCCGACTTGAGCCGGTTGATGGCGAGCTTCCCGGTGCTGGTGCGTGTCTGAGCCGTCGTCATGCGGCCGTCCCCCCGGTGATCAGCCCGTTGGCACCGACCACGCGCGCATCGGGTGGCACCTCGCCGTCCGGACCGAGATCCACCCGGACACCGTCGTCCATGACCAGGCAGGAAGCCGGCGCGAAGCGACGGGCCAGCCCGGACATGCGGAGGACATCGTCGGTCAACAGCCGCCGCCGCGCATGCGGCAGCACCACCAGGCCGGGGACGACGCTGATCCCCGCGTCGAAGACCTCGGTCAGCGAGGCGCCCTGCGCCGCCCGGTCGTGGAAGAGCACCACCCGCTCGGTCAGCGCCATCGCCCCTGCCGACCAGGCGACCACCCGGCGCGGTAGGTGCGGCGCCAGGTGGAACAGGTGGAGGGCGCGCACCAGCTCACCGACGTGCCCGCCGGCGACGACCAGGCACTCGGCGGACGACAGCAGGTGCCGGACCTCCTCGCGGTGCGCGGCGATCGTGCCCCGCTCCTCCAGGCGCCAGGTCCCGTAGAACTCGTCGTGCAGCTCAGCGACCCTGGCCAGATGCGTCGCATCGAGCAGGCGCACCGCCTCCAGCGCGTCGGCGGAGGCCATGGCCAGCGTGTGCGGGTGCCCATCGGTGCGCGCGGTCACCGCGGACTGCGCCTGCAGCGCGTGGTCGAGCCGGATCAGGTAGAGCTGCCGCAGTTCGTCGAGCACCTGCCGGTGCTCGCGCTCTGCCTCCGCGTACTCGGGATCGGCCTGCAGAACGGTCATCCACCGGGCGAACAACCGAAGGTTCACGGCCTCACCGCCGGCCAGACCGAGTATCTCGGCGTCGTCGGATTCCCGCTCCTGCCAGCCGGCATTGACGACGGCGACCGGCCCTCCGACGCCCAGTGACGACAGGACCCGGTCGAGGGTGGGACGGCGCTGCGGCCCGAGCAGCGTGATGGACGGGGTCACCGCAGGGCTTCAGTTCGCGTGGACGTGCACGGTGCGCCCGACGTCGTCGAGCATTCCGCGCAGCGTGTCGAAGTCCGGGTGCCGCATGCGGACGTAGGCGTTGGCCATGTACCCGGAGGCCACGGGCTGGGTCCCGGTCCCCGGCGAGGGCAGGTGCTCGTCGAGGATCCACTCCCCGTGCCGGCCCAGGATCTCGTCCATGCCGGAGTAGCCGGAGATGATGCCGTCCTGCTCCGGCCGGAGCGCGACGATGCCGGCCGAGTACTGCCGCGACGGCCGACCCCACACCTGACCGTGGACGATCGAGTCGGCCCACTGCCGGTAGATGTCGAGGTCGTTGGCCGCCGAGTAGAGGTCCCACGCGCCGACGCCGGGCGGCCGGCAGCCGATCTCGCTGAACCGCAGGCCCTTCGGCCCGAAGAACCACTCCATGTGCGTGGCGCTGGTGCCGATCCCGAGCGCCTCGTTCACGCGCCGCCCCATGTCCCGCAGCTCCTGGTAGTCGGCCACCGAGTCGATCCGGTTGGTCGCGACGAACTGCGGCGAGATCCAGCGGGTGCGCATCGCCTCGAGCACGTTCGGGAAGTAGTGGGACACGAAGTCCAGCGCCGGGGCGCCGTCGATCGAGAGCGTGTCGTAGAAGCCCTCGTGTCCCTCGACGAACTCCTCGACGGCGATGGAGTCGACCTGCTGGGCGCCGAACATGCCCAGGGCGGCCTCGAGCTCGCCGTCGTCGTCGACCCGCGTGGTGTCGAGCGCGCCGGCGCCGGACCGCGGCTTGAGGATCAACGGGTACCCGACCTCGCGCGCGAAGGAGCGGACCTCCTCGGCGGTGGACGCCGCGGTCGACGCCGCGGTCGGCACGCCGGCGGCCCGGAGCACCTCCTTCATCGACGGCTTGTCGCGGCACAGCCACGCCGTCCGCACCGACGTGCCGGGGATCGAGCAGTTCTCCCGCACCTGCGCGGCGGCCAGGGTGTGCGACTCGATCGTGGCCTCGAGGCGGTCGACCCAGACCTTGTCCTGGATCCACCGGACGGCATCGGTCAGCGCGCCGACGTCGGTGACGTTCGGGACCTGGTGGTAGTGCGCCATCCACGACCGCAGCTCGTCGTCCAGCCATTCCCCCGGCCGGTCGCCGACCCCGTAGACCGACGCCCCCACCTCGGCCAGGGCGCGGACGAAGTGGCGCTGCGTCGGCGGGAACGCCGGATCGACGAAGACCACATTCATAGGGCGGATGCTAGAGCCGATCATTCGTGCCCGCCGCGCGTCGGCAGTAGCGTCCGCGCATGGTCGTCGCCGCGTTCGTCGCGCCGTACCTGCTGGAGGCCACGGCGCGGTTCGTCTCCGCCGCCGCGGAGCTGCCCGACGTCCGGCTCGGGCTGGTCACCTGCGAGCCCGTGGAGCGGATCCCGCCCCACCTGCGGGAACGGCTGGCCGCGCACTGGCGGGTGGAGGACCCGCTGGACCCGCGGCAGCTCGAGTGGGCGGTCAGCGGCCTCGGCGGGCAGCTGGGCCGGGTGGAGCGGCTCGTCGGGGCGCTGGAGCAGTTGCAGGTGCCGCTCGCGCAGGTCCGCGAGTCCCTCGGCATCCCGGGCATGGACGTGCGGACCGCGGTCAACGTGCGGGACAAGTCGCAGATGAAGGAGACGCTGCGGGCGGCCGGGATCCCGTGCGCCCGGCACGCGCTCGTGCGCTCCCCCGGCGATGCCCTGGCGTTCGCCGAGCAGGTCGGGTTCCCGCTGGTCGCCAAGCCGCCGGACGGCGCCGGGGCGCAGTCGACGTTCCGGCTGGACGACGGCGACATGCTGCGGGGCTGGCTGGCCGCCGTGCCGCTGGGCGGGAACTCACCCGCGCTGCTCGAGGAGTTCCTCACCGGCGAGGAGCACACCTTCGACAGCGTCACCGTCGGCGGGACGACCGTGTGGTCGTCGATCGCGGACTACCGGCCGCCGCCGCTGGAGGTGCTGCGCACGCCGTGGATCCAGTGGACGGTCGTCGTGCCGCGCGACATCTCCGGCCCGCGCTACGAGGGCATCCACCGGTGGGGGCCGGCGGCGCTGAAGGCGCTCGGCGTCACCGATGCGCTCACGCACATGGAGTGGTTCGCCCGGCCCGACGGCTCGGTCGCCGTCTCGGAGGTGGCTGCGCGGCCGCCCGGGGCGCAGCTGAGCTCGATGCACGGCTACGTGCACGACTTCGACCTGTACCGCGCGTGGACCGAGGTGGTGATCCACGGCCGGTTCGACGTGCCCGAGCGCCGGTATGCGGCCGGGACGGCCTATCTGCGCGGCCTGGGGCACGGGCGGGTGCGCGCGGTGCACGGCCTCGACGCCGTCCAGCAGCAGATCGGCCACCTGGTCGTCGAGGCGCGTATCCCACAGCCGGGTCAGCCGGCCGCCACGGACTACCTCGGCGAGGGGTACGCGATGGTGCGCGACCCCGACACCGCCGTGGTGGAGGACGCGCTGCACCGGATCGTCAGCGGGGTCCGCATCGAGTTGGCCGAGGCCTGATGGAGGTCCGATGAACATCGTCATGCTCTCCCCCGGCTATCCGGCCGAGATGGCGTACTTCACCCGGGCGCTCGCCGGGGTGGGGGCGCGGGTGATCGGCGTCGGCGACCAGCCGCGCGACGCCCTGCCCGAGGCCGCCCGCTCGTCGCTCGCGCACTACGAGCACGTCGACCTCGCCGACGAGGGCGCGGTGCTCGGCGCGCTGCGCGGGCTGGGTCGGCACGCCTCGATCGACCAGGTGGAGTGCCTCTGGGAGCCGTACATGCTCCTGGCCGCGCGCATACGTGAGGTCTTCGGCCTGCCGGGCATGACGGTCGAGCAGACGGTGCCCTTCCGCGACAAGGAGCAGATGAAGCGCGTGCTCGACGCGGCCGGCATCCGGACGCCGTGGCACGTCAGCGCCCGCACGGTCGCCGAGGTGTGGGAGGCCGCGGAGAAGGTGGGCTACCCGCTCATCGTCAAGCCGATCGCCGGCGCCGGGTCCGCGGACACCTACCGGGTGGACTCAGCGCAGGAGCTGGCCGACGTGCTGCCGACGTTGCGGCACGTGCCCGAGGTGAGCGTCGAGGAGTTCGTCGAGGGCGAGGAGTTCACCTTCGACACCATCTGCGCCGGCGGCCGGATCCTGTTCGAGCACATCCTCTGGTACCGGCCGCGGCCGCTGCAGATGCGCATGCACGAGTGGGTCAGCCCGGTGTCGATCTCGCTGCGCGACCTGTCCGTCCCGCACCTGGCCGGTGGACGGCGGATGGGCGAGGCGGTGCTCGCCGCGCTCGGTTTCCGCTCCGGGTTCACGCACATGGAGTGGTACCTGAAGCACGACGGCGAGGCGGTGTTCGGGGAGATCGGGGCGCGCCCGCCCGGCGCCCGCGTCGTGGACGTCATGAACTTCGCCACGGACGGCGACACCTACGCCGGCTGGGCGCAGGCCGTCGTCCACGGCGGCATGCAGCCGCTGGAGCGGAGATACAACGCGGGCGCGATCTTCAAGCGGGCGCGCGGGGAGGGCCGGATCACCCACTCGGAGGGCCTCGACGCCCTGCTGGGCCGGTACGGCGAGCACGTCGCGCTGCTCGACCTGCTGCCGGTCGGGGCGCCGCGCCGCGACTGGCGCTCGACGGTGACCGGCGACGGCATGATCGTCGTCCGGCATCCGGAGCTGCAGCAGGTCATCGAGATGACCGAGGCGTTCGCCCGCGACTTCCAGATGTTCGCGTCCTGACGCTCAGCAGAGCTCGTCGAGGTACTGCGGCAGCATCCGCTGCCAGGTCTCCCAGTCGTGCGGCCACTCCGGGCCCCAGATGTCGACCCGGTTCGGCACGCCCTTGCTGCCGAGGACGTCGCCTGCGTCCCACGACGAGTCCACGTCCTCCCAGGCTCCCTGACCGCAGGCGATGACCGCGAGCCGGGTGCGCAGCACGTCGAGCTGCTCGCCCTCGAGCCCGGGGAGGAAGTCCAGCGGCGAGGCGAAGAAGAGGTCCTGCGAGGACTGGTCGTCGAGGAATTTCTGGATGCGGTAGGTGCCGCTCATGCCCACCGCGGCGCGGAACACGTCCGGGAAGCGGCAGAGCACGGCGAGCGAGTTGAACGCCCCGATGGAGGCGCCCGCAGCCACGATCGGCGTCTCGTCGCCGCCCATGTCGGCACGGATCGCGGGGACGATCTCGTGCCGGACGGCGTGGTGGTACTGGTTGAACAGCCACATCCGGTACTCCGGCGATCCGGCCTTGGCCACCATGGCCTGCCCGGGCACGCTGTCGCAGGAGTAGAGCTTGACCCGGCCGCTCTCGATCAGCGGCCAGCAGGCACCGACGACGCCGTTGCGTTCGATCTCCTCGGCATCCCCACCCGCGGTCGGGAACACCAGGACCGGGACGCCGTAGTGACCCCACCGCGCCAGCCCGATGGGCTGCTCCATCCGCTCGGAGTACCAGCTGTCGGTGACCTTCACGTCGCACCCCTCGTCCGCCTGCGCTGCGCGGTCACCCTGCCACGGCGCGGGAGCGGCCACGACTCCGAGGTGAGAGCGCACGGCCCGGAGTGCGTTCCGGCATGTCGCACGGGCGGTTCTGTGCCAACCTGACCGCACAGCGGCACCGATGGGAGGCGGCCATCGTGGGGCAAGAGGTCGAGGCCCGGACGTTCTCGCGCGCGGACCGCCTGCGCTACCGCGAGAAACTACGCCGCTGCCTGGACGTGTTCGGCCGGATGCTCAACGAGTCGAAGTTCGACTTCGAGCGGCCACTGACCGGCACGGAGATCGAGTTCAATCTGGTCGACGCCCGGCAGGACCCGGCGATGCGCAACGAAGAGGTCCTCACCGCGATCGCCGACGAGGTCTTCCAGGCCGAGATGGGGCAGTTCAACATCGAGATGAACGTGCGGCCGACGACGCTGGCCGGCACGGCGGCCGCGGAGCTCGAGACGGAGCTGCGCGCCGGCCTCAACGCCGCCGAGGAGCGCGCCCGGGAGATCGGGGCGCACATCGTGATGATCGGTACGCTCCCGACCCTCGGCCCCGAGCACGTGACCGGGAACGCGATCACCGGGCACCCGCGTTACGCGCTGATCAACGAGCAGGTCTTCGCCGCGCGCGGCGAGGACCTGCACATCGCCATCTCCGGGCCCGAGCGGCTGGACATGCACGCCGACACGATCGCGCCGGAGGCCGCCTGCACCAGCACCCAGTTCCACCTGCAGGTCAGCCCCCAGGACTACGCCGCCCACTGGAACGCCGCGCAGTGCATCGCCGGCGTACAGGTGGCGCTCGGCGCCAACTCGCCCTTCCTGTTCGGCAAGGAGCTCTGGCGCGAGACCCGGATCCCGCTGTTCGAGCAGGCCACCGACACCCGCCCGCTGGAGCTCAAGGAGCAGGGCGTCCGGCCCCGGGTCTGGTTCGGCGAGCGCTACATCACGTCGGTGTTCGACCACTTCGAGGAGAACGTCCGGTACTTCCCCTCGCTGTTGCCGGTCTGCGAGGAGGAGGACCCGGTGGCCGTCCTCGACCGCGGCGACATCCCGCAGCTGTCCGAGCTGCGGATGCACAACGGAACCGTCTACCGGTGGAACCGGCCGGTCTACGACATCCACCGGGGCCGGCCGCACCTCCGGGTCGAGAACCGCGTGCTGCCCGCCGGCCCGACCATCGTCGACGTCTTCGCCAACGGTGCCTTCTACTACGGGCTGCTGCGCACCCTCGCGGCCCAGGACCGGCCCGTGTGGTCCCAGATGTCCTTCGCCGCCGCGCAGGAGAACTTCGAGGAAGGGGCGCGCAACGGCATCAACGCCCAGCTGTACTGGCCCGGCCTCGGCACCGTGCCGGTGACCGAGCTCGTGCTGCGACGGCTGCTGCCGATGGCCCACGCGGGCCTGGCCGAATGGGACGTCGACACCGCGGTCGTCGACCGGCTGCTGGGCGCGATCGAGCGGCGGTGCACCGGCTACCGCAACGGGGCGGAGTGGCAGGCCGAGATGTTCCACCGGATCGACGAGCAGCGGCAGCCGCTGGACCGCCGTGACGCGCTGCGCGAGATGCTGCGCCGCTACAGCGAGCTCATGCACGCCAACGAGCCGGTCGCCGACTGGCCCCTCTGAGGGGCAGAGGGGTCCTTCTATCGGTTGAGCCGGTTCTCCTCGTCGCGCTTCCACATGTCGAGCAGCCCCCGGTAGTGCGCGACGAAGTGGTCGTGCTCGTGCTGGGGGAACGTGGACCGCACCGTGTCGACGAGGAGCCGGTCGAAGTCGGGCCCGCGGACCCAGTCGAGCATGATCTCGTCGAGGTGTGGGAGCCGGCTGGCGCAGAAATCGGAGTAGGCCTCCGTCTGGAAGTACTCGTTCGCCAGCCCGCGGTAGGCCCGCAGCTTCTCCCCGTAGCTCAGGTCGGCCCGATCGGCGATGTCGAAGAACCGCCGGGTCTCGAGATCCAGCCGCGGCCGGCGGCCGGTGGCCGTGGAGAACACCGACCACCGGACGAGCGCCTTGATCGCCCACGGGAAGTAGTAGTGCAGGCTGGTCAAGGCGATGTCGGGGCAGGCGTTGGCGTAGTCGATCGGGTACACCACGCCGTCCTTGATCAGGGTCTCGCAGGAGTTGAACTCCCAGCGGAAGAACGCGTTGACCAGCTTGCCGATGGTCACCGTCTCCTCACCGGTCGCCGCATCCAGGAAGCCGTGGGAGACCGAGTACCGGCCGTGCATCGGCTGGTCGGGGTCGAAGTTCATGACCATCGTCTCGGCGCCGATGGACAGGCTGCGCGCGAAGACGTCGAAGCCGGAGACGGCCTTCTGCAGGTGCATCAGGCGCTGCCCGGAGGCGTCGTACGCCCGCCGCAGTTCCTCGGCGTCGCGGATCATCGTGACGCCGACCCACGCGCCCCCGTCGTACGGCTTCATGAACAGCGGATAGCCCATGCGCTCGGCGATCGCCTCGAGGTCGAACGGCTGGTTGTACTTCTCCGCCGTGTACGCATACTTCGCGTGCTCGGGCGGGTTCTTGTACGGCACCAGCACCGTGTCGGGCACGCGCAGCCCCAGCCGCAGCATCGCGCAGTACGCGGCGTGCTTCTCCATGCTCTGGAACGTGAAGGGGCTGTTGAGCAGGTAGACGTCGTCCATGAGCGCGGCCTTCTTCAGCCACTCACGGGGGTGGTAGTACCAGTAGGCCAGGCGGTCGATGACCAGGTCGTAGCGCGGCTTGGCGCACAGGTCGAACGGCTCGACCGTGATCCGCTCGACGTCGTACTGATGAGCGGCGCCGGTGCCGTCGTGCACGGTGCCGAGGCGGCGCACGATCGCCTCGAAGGCGGTGGGCCAGTCCTCCTCGGTCCCGAGCAGCAGCCCGATGAGGTGCCGGTGGTCGGACATCGACGCTCCTCCAACGGTGCGGGGCCTCCCGCGTCGCTCCGGTGACCTGGGCGGACGCGGACGCAGCCTATGACCGGCCGGGGATCTCTGCGAGTTCGCGCCAGAGGTGCGCAGCCGCCTCGGCCCCCCGGAGCAGCATGGGCAGCAGCACCCGCTCGTTGGGCGAGTGGATCCGGTCGGTGGGCAGCCCCGCACCCAGGAACAGCAGCGGAGCGCCGAGCTCGTCGACCAGGGCGGCCTCCGGTCCGCTGCCGCCCTCGCGGAGGTAGAGCACCTCGTCGGGATCGCCGTCCCAGGCCTGCGCGATCGCCCGCCGCAGGGCGGCCATGCCGGGCGAGTCGAGGTCGCTGGCGCACGGAGCGACGCCCGCCTTCGGGGTCCGCACCTCGGCGGTGATCCCCTCCGGCAGCCGCTGGTCGACCCAGGCGCGGACCTGGTCGGCGATGTCGGCAGGTGCCTGGTCGGCCACCAGCCGGAAGCTGATCTTCGCGTGCGCCTCGGCC
>Ga0308173_10000257_pt1 | contig 20840 bp, 19 predicted proteins | sample PhyPR1_FD_203716 | JGI IMG/M metagenome (GOLD analysis project Ga0308173, IMG submission 203716) | Soil microbial communities from UC Gill Tract Community Farm, Albany, California, United States - DLSLS.P.R1 | ecosystem: Environmental > Terrestrial > Soil > Agricultural land | place: USA... | reverse complement strand
GCGGGCTATACGGCCGAGATCATTCGCGGCGGTCTCATGGCGATTCCGCACGGCCAGATCGAAGCAGGCTATTCGATCGGCCTCTCCGGTTTCGCGCTGCTGCGCCGCGTGATCGGGCCGATCGCGTTGCGGCTTTGCCTGCCTGCGTATTCGACGGAAGCAGTGCTGCTCGTGAAGTCCACCGCGCTCGCAAGCCTCGTCACCGTGTGGGAAGTCACGGGCGTCGCGCAGGAAATCATCCACCAGACGTATCGCACGACGGAAGTCTTCATGTGCGCCGCGCTCATTTATCTGCTGCTCAATTTCGCGATCGTCAGCGTGCTCGGGTTCGTGGAGCGCAGGCTGTCCGGCCATCTGCGCCCGCCGCCCATGCCCGCCGTGGCATCGTCCGCGCCGGTTCAGACGCGTGTCGCATCCTGAGAATCCTTCGCTGTTTCGGAGAAGAAAGCATGAGTACTGTTTCGCCCGTCGCGCTGTCGGTCAAAGGCATCAAGAAGTCGTTCGGCGATCATCAGGTGCTGAAGGGCATTTCGCTCGATGCCCATGAAGGCGATGTCATTTCCATCCTCGGCGCGAGCGGCTCGGGCAAGAGCACGTTTCTGCGCTGCCTGAATCTGCTGGAAATGCCCGACGACGGCTCCGTGTCGCTCGCCGGCGAAGAACTGAGGATGAAGCGCCGCAACGACGGACGCCTTCAGCCCGCCGACCGCAAGCAAGTGGACCGCGTGCGCTCGCAGTTCGGCATGGTGTTCCAGAGCTTCAATCTGTGGTCGCACATGACGGTGCTGCAAAACGTGATCGAAGGTCCGATCCGCGTGCTGAAAAAAAGCCGCGCCGAAGCGGTGGAGCAGGCCGAAGCGCTGCTCGCGAAAGTCGGGCTCGCCGAAAAACGGAAACACTATCCGGCGCATTTGTCGGGCGGACAGCAGCAGCGCGTGGCGATCGCGCGCGCGCTCGCGATGGATCCGAAAGTCATGTTGTTCGATGAGCCGACCTCGGCGCTCGATCCCGAACTCGTCGGCGAAGTGCTGCGCGTCATGCGCTCGCTCGCGGACGACGGCCGCACGATGCTCGTCGTCACGCACGAAATGGGCTTTGCGCGGCACGTGTCGAACCGCGTCATGTTCCTGCACGAAGGACGCGTCGAACTTGACGGCACGCCCACCGAAGTATTCGGCGAGCAGAAGTCCGAGCGTTTCCGGCAATTCGTGTCGAGTCATCAGGACCGCAGCACGCACTGAACTTGCAAGACGTTTTATCGAAGGATCGTCATGATCGTTATCCGCTCCGCCCAGCCGCTCGAATGGCGTGAAATCGCCGCCATCGCCGCCGGCGCTTCCCTCGAACTTTCTCCCGAAGCCGAGGCGCGCATCGCGGCGGCGCGCAGGCTCGTCGACGAAATCGTCACGCGCGGCATTCGGGCGTACGGCGTCAATACGGGCGTGGGCGCACTCTGCGACGTCGTCGTGTCGCAAGCGGAGCAGCGCGATCTCTCGCACAACATCCTGATGAGCCATGCGGTCGGCGTCGGCGCGCCGCTCGGACGCGAAGAGACGCGCGCGATCATCGCCGCCGCCATCAACAACTTCGCGCACGGCCACTCCGGCGTGCGGACCGAAGTGGTGCGCACGCTGCTCGCGCTGCTCAACGCGGACTATCTGCCGGAAGTGCCGGCGTTCGGTTCGGTCGGCTATCTGAGCCACATGGCGCATATCGCGCTGGTGTGCGTGGGCGCCGGCCACGTGCGCGCGGGCGGCGAGCGCATGACGGGCGACGAGGCTCTGCGGCGGCTCGGCCTCGAACCGATGACGCTCGAAGCGAAGGAAGGCCTGAGCCTCGTCAACGGGACGCCGTGCGTGACCGGCCTCGCCGCACTGGCGATGGCGCGGGCGCAGCGCTTTCTCGACTGGGCCGATGTGGTGTCGGCGATGAGCTTCGAGAATCTCCGTGGCCAGCTCGATGCGCTCGATCCGCAATCGCTCGCGTTCCGGCGCTCCGAAGGGCTGGCGCTGGTCGGCGCGCGGCTGCGCGCGGCGCTTTCGGACAGCGGCATCCTCAACGAATCGATCGGGCGGCGCACGCAGGACCCGCTCAGCCTGCGCACGATTCCCCACGTACACGGCGCGGCGCGCGATGCGCTGAAGATGACCGCCGAGGTCGTCGATCGCGAACTGGCTTCGATCACCGACAATCCGATCGTCGCGGGCACGCCCGAAGCGCCGCGCGTGTTTTCGCAGGCGCACGCTGTCGGCGCATCGATGGCGCTCGCGATGGACGGCATCGCCGTCACCATGGCGCAGGTGTCGGCGCTGGCCGAACGCCGGCTCGACCGCCTCGTGAATCCGCTCGTCAGCGGTCTGCCCGCGTTCCTCGCGGAAATCGGCGGCACGCGCTCCGGTTTCATGATCGCGCAGTACACGGCCGCTTCGCTGGTGGCGCAGAACCGGCGCATCGCCGCGCCCGCGAGCCTGGACGGCGGCGTGACCTCGGGATTGCAGGAAGATCACCTGTGTCACGCGACGCCCGCCGCGCTGAAGGCGCTCGAAATCATCGAAAACTCGGCGCGCATCCTCGGCATCGAATTGCTCGCCGCGACGCAGGCCTACGATCTTCAGCCGACGCAGCTCGCGCGCGCCCCCTATACTGATTCCTTGCGCGCGCAGGTGCGCGGCGTGCTGCCGATCTATCGCGACGACCGGCCGCTCGCAAACGACATGACGTTCGCATTTCGCATGATCGCGGATGGCGTTCCACCGCCGCTGCCGGGACCGTCGACGAGAACGGACGGCGCGGATGATACGCAGCCGTCCGCCGGCGCGCCCGCGACGGTCACGGCGCAGCGGTGTGCGCAATCCGCCAACGACGCGCTCGCCTTGGTGCCGGAGGCGCACGGGAGATAAGGCGGCGAGTTATCGCGTGCGCGTGCGGCTCCCATAACTGGAAAAAAAATGAAGACGGACGCGGACGCTACACGAGAATCGGGCATGGCCGAGAGCCGCAGAATGCTGCCGGTCTATGAGCAGATCAAGCGCTATGTCGTCGACCGGATTGCCGATGGCACATGGAAGCCCGGCGATACGATTCCATCGGAAACGGAACTGGTGAAGGAGTTCGGCGTCTCGCGCATGACCGCATCGCGCGCGCTGCGCGAACTCACGGCCGAGCGCGTGCTGACGCGCGTGCAGGGCTCGGGCACGTTCGTCGCGCCGCGCCATTACGAATCGACGATTCTCGAAGTACGCAATATTGCCGACGAAATCGCCGCGCGCGGGCATCGACATTCCGCGCGGGTACTTAGGCTCGAGACGTCTGAGGATGCGGAAGCGATCGCCTCGCTCGATCTCACCGCAGGGCCGGTGTTCCATTCGTGCATCGTGCACTGCGAGGATGGCACTCCGATCCAGTACGAGGATCGCTACACCAATCCGCATCTCTTTCCCGATTACCTGCAGCAGGACTTCACGACCGAAACGCCGAACCACTACATGGTGCGGCTCGCGCCGATTCAGCGCGCGGAGTTTCGCATCGACGCGCAGAAGCCCAACGCGACCATCCGCAAGCAGCTCGAAATGGAGATCGGCGAGCCGTGTCTGCTGGTGTCGCGGCGCACGTGGGTCGGCGACGGCGTGGCGACCTCGGTGCAGTTGTGGCATCCGTCGTCGCGATTTCATCTGGTGGGAAAGGTGTAGAGACACCGCACCTGACTAGACAAGTTGTTCGAATCCCATACGCGGGTAATCGTTTCCGATTACCCGCGTTTCCGCGTGTGCGCCCCGTAATTTGCACATGCCGTCAGCGTATACCCTGCTGAGACAAATCGACCTTTCCTCTTGTATATACAACTTGGCGTGGCTAAACTGTTTTCACTGCCCGCGATGAGCGCGATCGCGCATCGCGGGTCTTCGTCGACAAATCCACCTTGAGCGAAGCATATGAATCATCCCAAACACATCGATCCGCGTCTCGACCCGACCCGCACGATCCGTGCTCCGCGCGGCAGCGAAAAAACCTGCAAGACCTGGATCGCGGAAGCCGCGTACCGGATGATTCAAAACAATCTGGACCCCGAAGTGGCGGAGCATCCGCATGCGCTCGTCGTCTATGGCGGCATCGGCCGCGCGGCGCGCAACTGGGATTGCTTCGACCAGATTCTCGCGTCGCTTAAGGATCTGGAAGAGAACGAGACGCTCCTGATCCAGTCGGGCAAGCCGGTCGGCGTGTTCCGCACGCATGCGGACGCGCCGCGCGTGCTGCTCGCCAATTCCAATCTCGTGCCGCACTGGGCGAACTGGGATCATTTCCACGAACTCGACCGCAAGGGCCTCATGATGTACGGCCAGATGACGGCGGGAAGCTGGATCTATATCGGCAGCCAGGGCATCGTGCAGGGCACTTACGAGACGTTCTTCTCGGTCGCGAACCAGCATTTCAACGGCGATCCGAAGGGCCGCTGGATTCTCACGGGCGGTCTAGGCGGCATGGGCGGCGCGCAGCCGCTGGCCGCGACGATGGCCGGCTTCTCGATGATCGCCGTCGAATGCGACGAGTCGCGCATCGACTTCCGTCTGAAGACGCGCTACGTCGACAAGAAGGCGAAGACGCTGGACGAAGCGCTCGCCATGATCGAAGAGGCGAAGAAAAGCGGCACGCCCGTATCGATCGGCCTGCTCGGCAACGCAGCCGATGTCTTCGCGCAACTGGTCGATCGCAACATCACGCCGGACTGCGTCACGGACCAGACTAGCGCGCATGACCCGATCCACGGTTACCTGCCGCAAGGCTGGACGGTCGAAGACTGGCGCGAACGTCAGAAGACCGACCCGCAAAGCATCGTGACGGCCGCCAAGCAGTCGATGGCGAAGCAGGTGCAGGCGATGCTCGCGCTGCAGGATCGCGGCGCGGCCACGCTGGATTACGGCAACAACATCCGTCAGATGGCGCTCGAAATGGGCGTGAAGAACGCCTTCGATTTCCCCGGTTTCGTGCCGGCGTACATTCGTCCCCTCTTCTGCGAAGGCAAGGGGCCGTTCCGCTGGGTCGCGCTGTCGGGCGATCCGGAAGACATCTACAAGACCGATGCCAAGGTCAAGGAACTGATTCCCGACGACCCGCATCTGCACAACTGGCTCGACATGGCGCGTGAGCGCATCGCGTTCCAGGGTTTGCCGGCGCGCATCTGCTGGGTCGGCGTGAAGGACCGCTATCGTCTGGGACAGGCGTTCAACGAGATGGTGAAGAACGGCGAACTGAAAGCGCCGGTCGTCATCGGACGCGATCATCTGGACACCGGCTCCGTCGCCAGCCCGAACCGCGAAACCGAATCGATGAAGGACGGCTCCGACGCCGTCAGCGACTGGCCGCTGCTCAACGCGCTGCTGAACACGGCAGGCGGCGCGTCGTGGGTGTCGCTGCATCACGGCGGCGGCGTGGGCATGGGCTTCAGCCAGCATTCGGGCGTGGTGATCGTCGCGGACGGCACGGATGCCGCGCACGAGCGTCTCGGCCGCGTGCTCTTCAACGATCCGGCGACGGGCGTCATGCGTCACGCCGATGCGGGCTACGAGCTGGCGCAATCCACCGCGCGCGAAGCCGGACTCAAGCTGCCGATGCTCGGCCGATGATGGCTTCGTCCATCACGTTGATTCGCGGCATGGACCTCGTGGCGTCGCCGTGGAAGAACGGCGGCGGCGTCACGCGCGAAGTCGCCGCGTTTCCCGAGGGCGCGTCCATGGAAGCGTTCGCGTGGCGCGTGAGCGTGGCCGATGTCGCGAAAGCCGGGCCGTTCTCGCGCTTTCCCGGCGTCGACCGCACGCTGGTGCTGCTCGACGGCGCGGGCATGATCCTGGACGAAGGCGCGCAAACGCATGCGCTGATGCATCCGCTCGATATCGCGCGTTTTGCGGGCGAATCCGCGATCGACGCCCGTCTCGTCGACGGCGCGACGCGCGACCTCAATCTCATGGTGCGCCGTGACGCGGCGCGCGGCACGCTCGATGTGTGGCGCGCGGGCGAAGCGCGTCATGTCGAAGCGGACACGGCGTTGCTGTACTGCGCGCAAGGCTCGATTCGCGTGCGCGTGAACGGCGACGAGCCTGTCGCGCTTGAGCAGGGCGATACGCTGCGCATCGACCGCGTCAAAGCGCATATCGCGACGGAAGGCGACGGCGCGTTGCTCGCCATCGCATTGAGGGAAACGCAATGAAGCGCACGCTTTGGCACAACCTGAATCTTTGTCCCGAAGGCGATCCCGGCAACACGATCGATGACGCCGCGATCGCCGTCGAGAACGGCAAGATCGCATGGCTCGGCGCGCGCGCGCACGTGCCGCACGATTTCACGCAATGGCCGCGCGAAGACCTGCGCGGCGCGTGGGTCACGCCCGGCTTGATCGACTGCCACACGCATCTGGTCTATGGCGGCCAGCGCGCCAACGAGTTCGCGCAGCGTCTCGCGGGCGTGAGCTACGAAGAGATCGCGCGGCAGGGCGGCGGCATCGTCTCGACCGTGCGCGCGACGCGCGCGGCCGATGAAGCGTCGCTCTTCGCGCAATCCGCCGCGCGCCTCGAAGCGCTGCTCGCGGACGGCGTGACCGCCATCGAAATCAAATCGGGCTACGGCCTCGATCTGCCGACCGAGCGCAAGATGCTGCGCGTCGCGCGTGCGCTCGGCGAGCGCTATCCCGTCACCGTGCGCACGACGTTTCTCGGCGCGCACGCGTTGCCGCCCGAGTTCGCGGGCCGCGCCGACGACTATATCGACGAAGTGTGCAATCGCATGTTGCCCGCGCTCGCCGACGAAGGTCTCGTCGATGCTGTCGATGTGTTCTGCGAGCGCATCGGCTTTACGCTCGCCCAGAGCGAGCGTGTGTTCGAGGCGGCGGCGCGGCGCGGCATCGCCGTGAAGATGCACGCGGAGCAGTTGTCGAACAGCGGCGGCGCGGCGCTGGCGGCGCGCTATCGCGGGCTGTCGGCGGATCATCTGGAATTTCTCGATGAAGCGGGCGTCGCGGCGATGAAGCAAGCCGGAACCGTCGCGGTGTTGTTGCCGGGCGCGTACTACTTCATCCGCGAGACGCGGCTTCCGCCGCTCGAACTGCTGCGCCGCTACGAAGTCCCGATCGCCATTTCGACCGACAGCAATCCCGGCACGTCGCCGGTCACGTCGCTGCTGCTCATGATGAACATGGCCACGACGCTGTTTCGCATGACGGTTCCCGAAGTGCTGCAAGGCGTGACGCGTCACGCGGCGCGCGCCTTCGGCGACGAGCAACGTCACGGCACGCTCGCGGCCGGACGTCCGGCGGACTTCGCGGTGTGGCCGGTGCAATCGCTCGCGGAACTCGCTTACTGGTTCGGCCGTCCGCTTTGCGCGCGCGTCGTGCGCGGCGGGGAAACTGTCTTCGAACGTCGACTGAACGCATGAATACACTCTTTGCCGAACACGCTTATTTGCCCGATGGCTGGCGTCGCAACGTGCTGCTCGAATGGTCTGACGACGGCACGCTGCAACGCGTCACGCCCGATCTTCCCGAGGCGCCGCGCGGTGTCGCACGCGCATCGGGGCCGTTGATTCCCGGCATGCCGAACCTGCATTCGCACGCGTTTCAGCGCGCGATGGCCGGTCTCACCGAATATCGCGCCAATCCAACCGACAGCTTCTGGAGCTGGCGCGATCTGATGTATCGCTTCGCGGCGCGCATCACGCCCGACGATCTCGGCGCGATTGCGCGCTGGCTCTACGTCGAAATGCTGAAGGCGGGTTACACGTCCGTCTGCGAGTTCCATTACGTGCATCACGCGCCCGATGGCGAGCGTTACGGCAATCCGGCGGAACTCGCGGCACGCGTGGTGCAGGCGGCGAGCGAGACCGGCATCGGCATGACGATGCTGCCGGTGCTGTATCAGTACAGCGGCTTCGGCGCACAGGCGCCGCGTGACGACCAGCGGCGTTTCATCAATACGCCGGAAGGCCTGCTCGGGATCGTCGACGCGTTGCGACACGCGCATCCCGAACGCGGCGATGTGCGTTATGGCGTCGCGCCGCACTCGCTGCGCGCGGTGTCGCGGGCAGCGCTGCGTGCGCTGCTCGATGGACTGGATGCGTCGTCGGCGAATGCGCCGGTGCATATCCATATCGCCGAGCAGACGGCCGAGGTTGATGCCTGCGTGCAAACCGAAGGCGCGCGGCCCGTGCAATGGCTGCTCGATCACTTCGATGTGAACGCGCGCTGGTGCCTCGTGCACGCTACGCACGTCGATGCGAACGAAACCGCCGCGCTCGCAAAGAGCGGCGCGGTGGCCGGCCTGTGCCTGACGACCGAGGCGAATCTCGGCGACGGCATTTTTCCCGCGCACGATTATCTCGAAGCGAACGGTGCGTTCGGTGTCGGCTCGGACAGTCATATCGGCGTGGACTGGCGCTCGGAACTGCGTCTGCTCGAATACGGCCAGCGCCTCGCACGACGCGAGCGCAACGTGCTGGCCGCGCCGCATCGCGCGATCGTGGCCGACCGGCTCTTCGCCGCCGCGCTGCAAGGCGGCGCGCGCGCGACCGGCCGTGCGGTCGGCACGCTCGAAGCGGGCGCACGCGCTGACTGGATCGTGCTCGATGCCGATCATCCGAATCTCGCGGAACAGACGCCCGATACATGGCTGTCGTCCGTGGTGTTCTGCGAGCATGGCGGATCGCCAATTCGCGATGTTTATACCGGCGGCGAGCGCGTGGTCGAAGACGGACGTCATCGTGACGAAGCACGCCTTTACTCGGACTATCGCGCCGCACTCGCGCGCTTGCTGGCCGATTCCTGAATCCCACACATGAACGATATCCTCACGCTGCAACGCGGCGATGCGCCGCTCGTCATTTCGATCCCGCATCTCGGAACACACATCCCTGATTCGATGCGCGACCGGTACACGGACGTCGCGCTGACCGTGGCGGACACGGACTGGCATCTCGATCGCCTCTATGCGTTCGCGAAGGAATGGGGCGCGACGGTGATCGGCGCGCGCGTCTCGCGTTATGTCATCGATCTGAACCGTCCGCCGAACGACGAGAGCCTGTATGCCGGCCAGACGACGACATCGCTGTGCCCGACCGAAACGTTTCGCGGCGAGCCGCTTTATCGCGATGGATGCGCGCCCGATGCAGCCGAACGCCGGCAACGCGTCGAGCGCTTCTGGCAGCCGTATCACCAGACGCTCGACGCGGAGTTGAAGCGTCTGCGCGGCGCGCACGCTAACGTACTGCTGTGGGAAGCGCATTCGATCGCGGGCGTGCTGCCGCGTCTTTTCGAGGACAAGCTGCCCGATCTGAACATCGGCACGCAGGACGGCCGCACCGCCGATGCGTCGATCCAGGCGCGCGTGGAAAGCGCCGCAAAGGCGAGCGGTTTGACGTGGGTGGCGAACGGGCGCTTCAAGGGCGGCTATATCACGCGGCATTTCGGCGCGCCGAAAGACGGCGTGCATGCGGTGCAGCTCGAAATGTGCCAGTCCGCGTATATGAATGAATCGGCGCCGTTCGATTTCGTCGATGAACGCGCGGTCAAGGTCGAAGCCGTGCTGCGCGATATGCTGAGCGGCGCGCTCGACGCGGTGAAGGCGATCGGCTGACTTCGGGTATCGGTTGAAGAAACGGCTCCGCATCGAAAGATGCGCAGCCGTTTTTCTTTGCGATCAGCCCGCTGTCACTCTTGCGCGTTCGGCAGAACCAGCCGCGCGGGATAAGTCCGCGGCGCGCGACGCATCACCGTGTAGTAGACCAGCCCCGGAACGACGAGACCGATGATCCACGAGATATCCGTGCCGCCGAGCGTATCGACGAAAGGACCCGTGTAGAAGTGTGTCGAGATGAACGGCATCTGCACGAGCACACCGAGCGTGTAGATCAGAATGGCCTTGCCGTTCCAGCGGCCATAGCGTCCGTCCGGGTCCGAAAGCGCGGGTACGTCGTAGCGCGATCGCGTGAAGCAGTAGTAGTCCACCAGATTGATCGCGCTCCAGGGCGTAAAGAATGCGAGCAGAAACACGTCGATAGAGCGCCATTCCGCCCCCTTCCGAACCGGCGAACGCACCGCCCTTGATGAGCGAATGATCGACGAGCGCTTCGCCGACTTCATTACCGCCGCCTCCGGGCATCGAGAAATCGCCCTCGTGCAATCCCGACACGGCGACCGCCTCGCGAATGACGCGCGCCTGTATCCCGGACGCACCCGGATGCGCGTTATGCGCCTTCACGATGACCGAACATCCCGCTGCGAGCGCGGATGCCGTGTCTCCGCCCGCGACGGAAAACGCGATCGGGAAGTTGCTTGCGCCGAAGATTGCGATCGGTCCGACTGCGATCTTCTGCATGCGATGGTCCATGCGCGCCCGCGGTTGCCGCTCGGGTTGCGCGGGATCGATCGTCGCCTGACGGAAGCGCCCTCGACACACGACGTGTGCGAACTGACGGAATTGCGTCGCGGCCTTGGCGGCCTCGCCTCCGAGTTGCGCCACATGCAAACCGGGTTCGAGCGATTCACGCTTCGCGAGTTCCGGCGTTACCGCATCGAGACCGTCCGCGATGCGCTCGAGAAACGCTGCGCGGTCGACAAGCGTGGTGGCGTTGTAGCTGTCGAAAGCGTCGTCCGTTCGGATTGACCTCGCCCTTTGCGTCAAGCGTGTCCGCAAGCACGGCGATCAGCACTTGCGCGAGCCGGTTCCACGTCTGGTTGAACGGAACCAGCGTCGCGAAGGCGCGCTCGAATGCGGCGGCGTCCCCGCCCTTCTCGAACACGATAAAGCGCCAGGGCTGCCCGTTATCGGCCGATGGCGCCCAGCGCGCATTCGAGCAGCGCTTCATGTCCTATTTCAGCTGTGGCCTCGCCTTGATCGCGAACGCGGGCTCGCGCATGGATTCGACAGCGCGACCGTGGATCGTTCTCCGGGCAAGCTTACGGAGATTCGCGTCGGTAGCGCAGTTCTCGCTGACTTCGGATCGCCATGACAAGAACCGCGTCAAATTCCGGCACAAACCGATACAGCGCCAGATAGCCATGGGCACCGTTTGAAATGACCAACTCGCGCATGCCTGGATAGTTGTCGACCGGCCGGCCAATCATCGGGCTTGACTGGAGAATGTCGAGTGCGGACACGATGTCATCGATGCGCCCGACCGCATGCTGTGGCGTGTGTTCGAAGAGAAACTCAAAGATACGATCGAAGTCCTCGCGAATTTCCGGCGCTAGGACTATTCGCGCCATCGCTTGACCTTGGGTACTTGCGGCGAGCCGCCTGCCGCGCGCTCGCGCAGATAGTCACGCATCTCGTTCCATTGCAACCCCACGCCTGTGTCCAGCATCTTCGCGACGCGCGCGTTGCCCTCGTCGAGGAACGCTTGGCGTAGTTCTTCGTTCGCCACCCGCTCTGCGATGGCGTCCAGCATGAAACTGTGTGCCGTAGTGCCGGACTGCTCGGCGAGCCGGGAGACGCGCTCGCGTAGCTCCGGCGGCAGGCGAAGTGTGGTGGTCGACATCGCATCCTCGTTGTGCTACAGATGTGCTACATCCTATGCGGACGGGCGCAAAATTGCAACTGCTGCGGACTCGTACGGCGCGTCGATTCCAACTTATCTATTTGATTTGTTTGTGATTTGGCATTTATCAGTTGACATTATTGCTAGGTCCGCGACAACCTCGGACACGCCTCCTGACCACGACCCGCATTTACCTGCACGTCGATGACGATCGACGCCACCAAGAGACCGAAGAGAAGCACCGGGTAGACTGGTGAGCGATCGGCGTCGCGCCCGACAGCGCGCCTTGTCCTTTTCATCCCGTGACTCGCGGGACCGCTCATGAAAGTGCTTGTGCCCGAAGCGCAGATCTCTGCAGACAAACAGACGCTAAGCTTTGTCCTTTAGTGGCGTGGGCAGACCGTGACCTGTGTCGTGCCGCGCAACTCAAATGGATACGCAACCGCAAAACCCGAGCCTTCCGTCGTGCGGTTCGAAAGAAAAATGAACGTCGGCTAAGGCCGACTCTCAAACACCCCCACCGCTTCATCTCTCGCAGCAGCGTAGTTAGCGAATTATTACTTGTTGCGAGCGGGCGGAGGCGCTCCGGGGATCGCGTTAACGCGCGCTGCATTCGCCGCGTTCGCGGCATTTGCCGCGTTGATAGCGTTCCAGTTGTAGGTCGGGGCAGCGTTGTGGTTTGGACTGACGCTCGGGGTGGGCGTAGTGGCGTTTGACGTATTAACATTATTGTTTGCGGGCGCCGCGGAATTCGCCTTCAGCGGTTTCGGCTGAAGCATTTGATTGATGACGGTCACCTGCCCGAGCTTCTTCGCCGCCTGACTCTCTGCGATAGCAGCCTCGGCGAAGCACAGCACGGTAGCGCCAGTCAACGCAATAAGCGTGGCGCGAAGCTGCGCGCAGTCACAGATCTTCTTCATGACGGCCTCCATTTGATGGCGCCCAGAAGGCGACGCGGCTCTCACTCGCCGGCCTTTTCATCATAGGCGCGCTCGCAAGAAAGGCGAAGCCTACAGGCGCGTTGACCTGGACTAATGCGGCGCGGCCCATTGACCGGCACCGCGCCCAGGCCATGTCTCGAAGCTTCGCGCGCAGGCCGCCACGCCTGGCTGTGCAACCGCGATGCCAGTCTGCCGGGGATCACGCCAGAACTGAAGCTAGCCTCTCGGCAGGCTGCCAGGCTAATGCATCTGGACCGGGCGACAGCTGAAAGTTCGGTGTCCGGCCGCCGTCGGGCCGGTTCGTATCGCTTTGCCGTCGTTGGCGACGCGGCGCAGTTGGATGGTGGCTTTCTCGAACTTCGAATGAGTCTTCACGACCCACCGATTGCCGGGCCGGATGTCTTTTGCGAAGGAACAACGGTCGTTCGATTTCGATACGACTCGCATCGAAGGTTAGTGGTTGACAAGACCACGCCGAAACCGCAATCCAGTTACCGGCAAGCCGCGAAGTTAAGGATCTGGCAGTTCCCGCTATCGACTACCGACAGAAGTAGCGATAACAACCCGGCCTCCCGACAGACTCGGCACGTCCGGAAGGGCGTCCACTACGAGCGGGTCCACGCGGCCAGGCACTCCCGCATGCATACGAACCAGGCACCGGCGAACCAATCGCAGAACGGCACGGTCGCGGCAAGAAGCGAATGCTGACCGACCGTCCAGGCGTTGGGCGCTTGTGATCGCCGGCGCGCCGCCGGGCAGACACCTCACGGTCCGCGAGTGTCATGACCCGACTGCGCTCAGGACAAGTGCCAACCCGCGCTACACCATCAGTACTGCGTGCGGCGTTTCCGAAGCAACGCGATTCCGCCAACAACCGCGGTGGCGATAAGCGCCTTGCGCACCAGCCCGGCAGGGTTGTGGCGCAGTTCGGACCGGATGCCCATTTCGCCGAGCACATTGGGTACGTAGCCGCGCCGCAGGTCGTCGACGATGCCTTCGACCACGTTGACGCGGTCGGCGGCGATCAGCATCAGCCAGTGGCGAAGGTCATTCTCCGGCAGCTTGTAGGCAACGCGCCGAATCGCGCCCGACAGCCATTTCGGCGGCTGGACCGTGCCGAAGAGCGGCGTGATGCCCGGCCGCTCCGGTGAATAGAACACTTCGACAGTCTGCGCCTGCTGTACCGGCTGTCCATGCGGCACGTGAATGAAGCGTGGCGGGGTGCGCTCCATCGGGATGGCTGGACGGTTCTTGTGATCGAGGTCCGAGCCCCAGCCGGGGATGCGCTGCAGGTCTTCGCGGGGAGGACTGTGCCGGTTGAGGTCGTAGTCCATCTGGCGCTCGCAGTCGACGTGTCCGTGGTGTTGCGGATTCCGCCGCTGCTCGACAAGATCGCGGCGCGCGATTTCGTTGTCCATGGCTGCTCCTTCAGTGAGCGACGCTGGTCACCATCGAGCGCGCCGAGCCGGCACGCGGAGGAATCAGCACCGGCTTGATGCAGTTGTCATACTTGCTCGCGAAGACGTGGTACGCGTCCGACGCCTCTTCCAGCGGCACACGGTGGGTAATGATCTCTTTCGGGTTCAAATGCCCTTGGCGGATGTGCTCGATCAGGTGCGGGACATGGCGCTTGACCGCCGCCTGGTTCATGCGCATCGTGATGCCCTTGTTCAGCGCGTTGCCGATCGGGACCGCGTTGAAGGTCGGTCCGTAGACGCCGACGATCGACACGTTACCGGCCTTGCGCACCGAGTTGATGGCCCAGAACAGCGCGGTCGCCGAACCCGCCTGCAGCATGGTCCAGCACCCGGTGATGGTTTGCGTCAGACTGCCCGCCGCCTCGCAGCCGACCGCATCGATGCACACGTCCGCGCCCAGCCAGTCCGTCATCTTCTTGATGTGCACGGCCATGTCGCTCACCTCCCGGAAATTGACGACTTCGCAGGGCGCGTAGCGGCGTACGAAGTCGAGCCGATAATCGATATGGTCGACCACGATGACGCGACCGGCGCCGAACAGCCAGGCCGACCTGGCGGCGAAGATGCCCACCGGCCCTGCGCCGAACACCACCACGGTATCGCCCTCATGGATGTCTCCCATCTCGGCGGCCTGGTAGCCGGTCGGCAGCGCGTCGGTCAGCAGCACTGCGTCGTCGTCGACGATATCATCGGGCACTTTGTACGGTCCCACGTCCGCCATCGGCACGCGCACGAACTCGGCTTGGCCGCCATCGTAACCGCCGGTGGTGTGCGAGTAACCGTAGATGCCGCCCACTGCGGTCGCTTCGGGGTTGGTGTTGTGGCAGTTGCTGTACAGCTCGCGCTGGCAGAAAAAGCACGAGCCGCAGAACAGGTTGAACGGCACCAGCACACGATCGCCCGGCTTCAGGGTCTCGACCGCGGAGCCAACCTCTTCGACAATGCCAACGATCTCATGGCCGAAGGTGTGCCCAACGCGCGTGTCGGGCACCAGCCCATGGTACAGGTGCAGATCCGAGCCGCAGATGCAGGCGCGCGTCACACGGACGATGGCGTCGCCCGGGTGTTCGATCAGGGGATCCGGTTTTTGCGAAACCCGGATCCGGTACGGTCCGCGAAAGTTTGTGGCTAACATAAAACCTCCTTAAGAAATTCTTCACGGTCCCGCACATGTGTTCGCAGTACCGTCGCGTGACTTCTCGTTAGGCAGAGGACTGTGCTGCAGCTACGCCATTGCGAGCGCCGAAGCGAAACATTCTGGCGGTCGTGCGTTTCATTCTTGCCTCCGTGTGTCGCTGTCCTGCCGGCCACGGCTCGCATGACGCGGACGGTCTCGCATTCGTCGTGCCGTCTTCGCAGCCTCGTCATGTTGCTCACGCGAACGTGATGCAGTCGATGGAGCGTCCAGAGCGGGATGGCGCATCAGCGCTTGCCGACGCTTCCTTGTAGCCGCTTGTGGCTCGATGCGTTGGCTAGTCGGCCACCCGATCCACCGCTTCAATGCGTACCGCATTTTCGAGAAGTGAGCCAACGGGGCATTGCTCCTAATACGCGCATTCGGCGATGCTTGCCCTGCCCCCGTTCGCCCGGTCGCGCATAAACATAGTCTCCTCGCTCGGCCACATATCTTTCCAAAAAGCGCTGAAAGTCATGAGGCGTTGGATGCGTGCCCCATTCGCTTCCTTCTGCCACCGACCTCGAAGCGATCCATGAGTCAGGAGGGCCAATGTCTTCTACGGCCGCTCCGTCGCTCGTGATACGGTTTAGACCGGCCGACACGTCATCGTCGGCCGCGACTTCTTGATCGCCTGCCGTCACTACCGCTGCGACCGTCTTCATCTTCATAGAACCCCATCCGTCCACGCATTGGCACTGGTGAGGCGACAACGCCCCGACTAGCGTAGAACGGCCAAAAAGCTGTGGTGCCGACGCATCCTATGAAAAGGCGTCGGTCTCAAACGCGAATACTGCGACGGAGCCGCGGTCTTTCACGGAACATGGTTTGCTGCAGGCTGACTAAGCAACAACGGAATGGATCAGGTGACTAACATGGCAGAAGAAACTTCCAACGTAGAGGCGCAAGATCCGAGCAAGCAAAATTCGCCAATAGAACTGTCCCCCTTCGCGGTCGAATCGAGCCCGTTAGAAGGCGAATGTGTTTGGAACGGACAGGTTTATTCGAGCGGCGCTTTCATCTGTACTCCGTCAGGCAGATTGATGTGCAACAAAGGTTCGTGGTGGCCGGCCGGAAGCTGCTGAACCGCCCGCGTGCGAACATGATGCTCACTTCACCGACGAAGACGTAACGGATGCTTCGTTCTAAATATGGGCGAGCCGCAGAAGGGCGGTCGCAACCCTCCTTTCGCGTTGCGATCGGTCCCCACTCTGCCCTTATGCAAGGCGCGAGTTGCCGGCCTCCGCCGAATCCTTCCGCGAGTTGATACCACTGAGGGACGTTGCGCCGTTCGGGGCTATCCAGTCCGGTCGAGCGCGAATTATTTGTCCCCGAAGTGTCGGATGAAGCCGTTCGAGCGTGCGATCGACGGCCTTGCTGACCTTAGCCGCACATCGAGTCACGTTAGATAATCCGGACAGCATGCACGCGAGCGCGCTTTAACACAGCGAACTAGGCAGCGGCGACTGACTTACGCGCCTCGCCGATGCCAGCAGGAAGCGGTCATACGTGCGTCAACGCTCTGTAGGGAGAGCGGCCCACCGCCCATCATCGGCGCTTGCTGCAAGTGCTCAATGAGCACATAGCGTTTCGACTCGATGCGGTTCACCCTTCTTGGCTGCGGTGTTTCATGCAGCAACGAAGCGGCGGCAGGCAAGTGGCTTCCCAGGTGCTCGCCGTGCGCCACGTATTCGGCCTCTTCGAGGCGGTGTGCTGAAGCCGAGGGCCGCACGAACATTCGCAACGCCGCATCGATCAGTGAACGCCCTGCTACGGCGGAGGATCGCGCAATACCCGGGCACTGGGAAGGTGACTTGTCGTATGGCAACGCTACGAGCCAAATCGCAACTCTCGTCGAACGTCAAAGTCGATTCGTGATGCTGGTAAAAGTCGCCAGCAAGGATTCTGAGGCTGTGGTTGACGCGCTGATACGACACGCCAACAAGTTACCTCGGGAACTATTAAAATGGCTGACGTGGGACAGGGGTTCCGATATGGCCGGCCACCACCGCTTTACTGTCGCTACCGACATTGAGGTCTATTTCTGCGACCCACAGCATCCCTCGCAACGCCGTTCGAACGAAAACACGAATGGGCTTCTCAGGCAATACTTCCCTAAGGATACTGATCTATCTGCCTACTCGGACCAAGCTGGACGCCGTAGCCAGGCGGCTCAACGAACGTCGTAGAAAAACACTAAACTTCGGTACGCCAGCCGAGCGATTTAACCAGCTCGTTGCATCGACCGGTCGAATCCGCCACCCTCTTCGGTCGTTCGTAGCACAGCCACCTTGATGTCGGCTGGCAAGCGAATAAGGGACATTCAGATATCCCTGGACCGACCTTTCCGCGTAGCTTGTGAAGGCGAGACGTTTCTCGGGTCAGTCAGTCACAAGTGCGCATAAGCTCGCCCCTCGCACTGACTACGGCTCGACTGGGGACCAGGTCTTGTCGGGATTGAACGATTTGAACCCGGCTGCGAAGCGCGCAGTCTCCGGTCCCAGATTCTTCGCAAATACGCGACCGTCCTGGTTCACCAGAAATGTCATCACGCCCGTAGCACCATAATCGGTGGGCCACGCAATTAGCGCAAAGCCTCGTGACATCGCGTCGTCACGCACATAATCGAAAGCGCCGCCCTTCGCATTTGCACCCTGCGAAGTCAAGATGCGATAGTAGTAGCCATGGTAGCCCTCCTTCGAGAGGACATTACCGGCAGGCATCGCTGCGGCGAGCGGGCCGAGCGGACTTTCCGGTTCGCCCGGCGCGGCAGGCCAGTAAAGGCCATCGCGTGTGCCCGGCGTGCTCGTCAGGCGCATCGCATAGCGCCCTGTCAGATCGCGGTAGTCCTTCTGAGCCTCGACATAGGCAAGCGAAGTCAGCATCGCCGCGCGCTCGTTGCGCCCCACGCGCCGCAACTGCAACTCTCCCCGCGCTGCGCGCGGATCAAAACGCCAGCCGGCGGACGTCCGCACCAACGGAATTGGCAGAACCCAATTGCTTTTGCCGACCAGCAAATGCGCACGTTGCTGTCCGCTCTTCGACGGAGGATCGTACGAAACCTCGTGTTGCTGCGCCCAGGCGCCAAGAAAATCGTAGATATCATCCGCGCCGACGTACTGTGATGGAATGAAGCGCCGACGATCGTTGCCGAGGACCCGGTTCATCGAAGCCGTATCGTTGGATGCGAGCGCATCGACCAAGGCATTGGCAGCGGCGTCGGGGCTCGTGTAAGCGGCCTGTGCGCGTGCTTCAGGGTTTGCCATCGGCAAGACCATGCAGACCAGCAACCCGACGACCACCCTGGTCATCGCCGCGATTCTGCGTCGGCGAACGAACCCCGCGGATTCGGGGCGGCGGATTATGGCCCGGTCTTCGTGACTATCCGCTCTTGCCATGCCAGCCGAGCCCTTGCGCCGACGAAATCGTCGTCCGCCGCCAAAGCCTCGGCCGAAGCCGCCGCCGAATCTGTCGCCCCCGCCGAATCTGTCGCCCCCGCCGAAGCCACCACCCCCAAACCGGTCGCCGCCGCCGAACCCGCTATCACCGAACCGATTGCCGCCGAAGCCACTCGCAAACGCATTGCGGCTCGCCTCGCCCCGCTCCGTCTCCTGGCGCGCCGTGTCCCCGTCGCCGGCGCCGCGCAGCGCGTTGTTGCGATTCGCGTAGCCCGCACGGCTGCTCAGATCATTGGCATCGAACCCGCCTTGGCGGATATCCTGAAGACGTTGGCTGCCGGATCCGCCGAAAGTCTCGCCTGTGCGGCTGTCGAACGCTTGCATCGCCTGTTTGCGGGAGTCATCGTATCCACGATACGAATCGAGCTTCGCACTGTCGAAATTCGTTGTGTTGCGATCGACACTGGCATTGCGATTCCAGTTCGTCGTGGCACTGTTTGCGTCGAGCCGGTTGTTCACGTTGATATTGTTGAACCGGTTGACGTTCACATTGACATTGCCGGTGTTCCAGTTGACGCCGCCCCAGAGCGAATTCGTAACGGCGATTCCGGCGCCAAATGCGAGTCCCGCGGCGAATCCGCTCGCAATCGCGTATCCGGCCGGAGGCGGAATGTACACGGGCGGGTAGGCGGGATATAGCCAAGGGCCATATACAAGCGCCGGATTATAGGTCGGCACATAAACGACCTGAGGGCTCGCAGGCTGAATCTGGATTTTGTTCTCGTCGACGACCACCTTCTGTTGCTGGTTCGACTTGAGGTTCCCGGCATCCTGAGCCTGCCTGCGCAGTCGCTGTACGGAATTCATCACGTCGGTTGGCTGTGCGAGGAAGGCATCGCCGATCTGTTTCACCCACTCCGGCTTGGATTCCATCGTTGCGAGCACCTGTGGAAACCCGACTAGCGACTGCACACTCGGGTCCCACGGTTGAGATGAAACGGCTTTTACAGCATCGTCGCCGTTTTCGTGCGGATGAGCTTTGGACCACTGCGCCGCCGCCTGCACTTGCCCCGGAAAGGTAGCGGCCATGAGCACCTGCGCAAGCAGCGCATCGGGATAAAGCGCAATCGGCGCAGTCAGAGAATCGAGTTGCTGAGCCGTGAGTTTGATGTTGCTCTGCGCGCAAGCTTCGGTCGATGCGTCCAGGCCGACGAACAGTGGCATTGGGGCAAGCGCAGCAGTAAGAATCAAAACGTGTCGCGCGTTGGCGCCGGAAAATTTCATCATCGAATTCTCCCCTGTTCGAAGTCTGGTGCTCCCCGCCGAACAAAAACGCGCTTTCCCAAAGCGCACGCCATCAACAGCCTCAGAATCGTATCCGCGCGCCGATGAACGGGCCGGCAGTCCTGACGTTGTAGTAGAAAGACGAGGTGTTGTAGTCCTGCGCGAGTATTCGGAATCCGCCGCTCATGCTGATGTTCTTCGTTGCATCGAACAGCACGGTGGCGATGAGTTGCCACGAATAGTTGCTGCCTCCTGCGCCGGCATCCGCCGATCCCCAGACCGACCATCTGTCCGCGAACCGGTACGTGGCGCGCACGCCCACCAGCCCATCGGCCCAATCGACGCTCGCGCCGCGCGCCGCGCCCGACGGCAACAGACGGCTCGTCGAAAAAGTCAGCTTCGCGTTGAGGTTCGTGTATCGAACGCCCACGTAAAGGTCCACCGGTACGGTGTCGCTCGGCAAAATGCGGTAGGCGCCCGCAAGCTGCACGATACTGTTTTCGAGCTTCAGCCTCGCGGTACCAAGATCGCCACCGAGGATCGGATCCGAATCGCGGCCCATGCTGATGTAGAAGCCGTCGAGAATGATCGACCAGCGGCCCTTGCGTGCTTCGAGCGTACCCATCACGCCGAAGTCGAGATTGCTCAGCACATTGGAGAAATGCACGTTCACGTTCTGCGCCGGAATGACCCGTCCGATACGAACGCTGCCGCTTTGCCCCGCCATCCAGAGATATGGCGTCACTGAAAACTGCCATGCGTCCTGACCCTTCGATACAGCCTGCTCCTGGGCGTTGCTGTCCAGCGCGAGTGCGCACATCATCGCGCCGCTCATCCACATCGCTTTCGCCTTCCGCGATTCGGGCTGCATGTGCTCACCTCATGATGTGCAGATCAATGGTCCTTGAAGGCGGCAGCTCGCCCCGCGTGCAAAAACTCCTCCGGCGTGGTGGTGGCGAACAGATGCATCGCGCGGCTGATGATGCCGGTCCATCCGGTCTGGTGGCTGGCGCCGAGTCCTGCGCCGTTATCGCCATGAAAATACTCG
>Ga0308173_10000256_pt1 | contig 20881 bp, 21 predicted proteins | sample PhyPR1_FD_203716 | JGI IMG/M metagenome (GOLD analysis project Ga0308173, IMG submission 203716) | Soil microbial communities from UC Gill Tract Community Farm, Albany, California, United States - DLSLS.P.R1 | ecosystem: Environmental > Terrestrial > Soil > Agricultural land | place: USA... | reverse complement strand
CGGCGTAAGCATCTTGCTTGGCGGCGCGTTCAACTCCGGCATCCTCGCGCGCGGTCTGCAAGCCAGCGCGCACGGCGATCTCAAGTTCAACTATGGGGATGCGTCGAAGGAAATCATCGAGCGCGTCGGCAATCTTGAGCGCGTATGTCGCGAACATGGCGTCGCGTTATCCAGCGCGGCGCTGCAGTTTCCTTATGCGCATAAAGTTGTCGCGACGGTGCTGATGGGGGCGCGCACGCCGGATGAAGTGCGCGAGAACGCGGCGTCGTTCGCGACGCCGATTCCGTCCGCGCTCTGGAATGCACTTCGCGCCGAAGGACTCCTTCACGCGAACGCGCCGGTGCCGCAATGACCGCCGACGAAAGCGTCGATGCGCATCAACATTATTGGGACCCGGCGCGCGGCGACTACGGCTGGCTCACGCCGGACCTGAAGCCGCTCTATCGCGCGTTCGGCCCGAACGATCTCGCGCCGCTGCGCCACGCAACCGGCGTAAAGCGCACGGTCGTCGTGCAGGCCGCGCCCACCGTCGACGAAACGCGATACCTGCTCGATCTTGCCCGCTATGACGACTCCATCGCAGGCGTCGTCGGCTGGGTGCCGCTCGATTCCGTCGACGCCGTAAATTTCATCGACGAATTTTCGCGCGAGCCCAAATTCAAAGGCGTGCGCCCGATGCTGCAAGATCTGGCCGACGACACCTGGATTGCCCACGCGCCCCGCGACGATGCAATTCAACGCCTGATCGAACTCGATCTCGCTTTCGACGCGCTGATCTTCGCGCGTCATGTGCCGTCGCTGGTCGAATTCGCGCGGCGCTATCCGATGCTGAGAATCGTCGTCGATCATGGTGCGAAGCCGCCGATTCGCGATGGACTCGAATCTGCGTGGCAGCCTTGGGCCGACGGCATCGCGCAACTCGCCGCGTTGCCGCAGAAGCTGTATTGCAAGCTCTCCGGCCTCGCCACGGAGGCGTCTCCGAACTGGACCGATGCGACGCTGCAGCCGTATGCCGGGCATTTGCTCGAACATTTCGGCGCCGAACGTTTGATGTGGGGCAGCGATTGGCCCGTGCTGAATCTGAACGGCGGCTACACTGAGTGGCACGCCGTCGCGACGCGCCTCACCGCGCATCTCGAAAAAGCCGGACAAGAGGCGATTTTCGGCGCAAACGCCCGCGCGTTCTACCGCCTTTGAGCATCGCCATATACCCGGCATGTCTCAAAAACAACTTCGACTGGAGCAGTGGATGGTACAAAGACTGGCAGGCAAGACCGCGCTGATCACGGCGGCGGGACAAGGCATCGGGCTCGCCACCGCGGAAATGTTCGCGGCGGAAGGCGCACGCGTGATCGCAACGGATATCCGCGTCGAATCGCTCGAAGGCAAGCCGTTCGAGGCGCGCAAGCTCGACGTGCTCGACGCCCAGGCGATCAACGATCTCGCGAACGAAATAGGCCCGATCGACGTGCTGTTCAACTGCGCGGGTTACGTCCACGCGGGCTCGATTCTCGAAGCGACCGAAGCCGACTGGGATCTCGCCTTCGACCTGAACGCGAAGGCCATGTATCGTACGATTCGCGCGTTTCTCCCGGCCATGCTGGAAAAGGGCGGCGGCTCGATCATCAACATGTCGTCGGCGGCATCGAGCGTGAAGGGCGTGGCGAACCGCTTCGTGTATGGTGCGTCGAAGGCTGCGGTAGTCGGTTTGACGAAGTCGGTCGCGGCGGATTTCGTCACGCGCGGCGTCCGCTGTAACGCGATCTGTCCGGGCACCGTGGAGTCGCCGTCGCTCAAGGAGCGCATTGCGGAACAGGCGAAGGCGCAGGGCGCGACCGTCGAGCAGATTCACGCGGCGTTCGTCGCTCGCCAGCCGATGGGACGCGTCGGCCGCGCGCAGGAAATCGCGGCGCTCGCGCTGTATCTCGGCTCCGATGAATCGTCGTTCACGACGGGTCAGATTCACGTCATCGATGGCGGCTGGTCCAACTGACCGGCCGTCACTTCTCAACTTTCAGAACACGAGGATCACATCAGATGAAGCTGCTTCGTTACGGCCCCAAGGGTCAGGAAAAGCCGGGTCTTCTCGACGCGGATGGCCAGATTCGCGACCTGTCGTCGGTCGTGGACGACATCGCCGGCGCGACGCTGACCGACGCGGGCCTGGCGAAATTGCGCGCGGTCGATCCGGCGTCGCTGCCCGTCGTCGAAGGCAATCCGCGCATCGGTCCGTGCGTCGCGCGCGTGGGCAAGTTCGTCTGCATCGGGCTGAATTACGCGGACCACGCCGCCGAGTCGAATCTGCCGGTGCCTACCGAGCCGGTCATCTTCGGCAAGTGGACCAGCGCGATTTGCGGCCCGAATGACGACGTCGAGATCCCGCGCGATTCGAAAAAGACGGACTGGGAAGTCGAACTGGGCGTGGTGATCGGCAAGGAAGCCAAATATGTCGACGAAGCGAATGCACTCGATTATGTCGCCGGCTACTGCGTGATCAACGACGTCTCCGAGCGCGAATGGCAACTCGAACACGGCACGCAATGGGACAAGGGCAAGGGCTTCGACACGTTCGGTCCGATCGGCCCGTGGCTCGTCACGAAGGACGAAGTCGCCGACGCGCAGCAGCTCGATCTCTGGCTGGAAGTGGACGGTCATCGCTATCAGAACGGCAATACGAAGACGATGGTCTTCACCGTCCCGCAACTGGTCGCGTATTTGTCGAAGACAATGAGCCTGCAGCCCGGCGATGTCATCTCGACCGGCACGCCGCCGGGCGTCGGCATGGGCGTGAAGCCCAACGCGGTGTTTCTGAAGCCCGGGCAGACCATGCGCCTCGGCATTCAGGGCCTGGGCGAGCAGCAGCAGAAGACGGTCGCGGCGAAATAGGGCCCGCGCATGAGAAAACCTCGCCACGCGGCGAGGTTTTTTGCTTTGGGGACGGAGAAAAAGACTAAGCGTTGTACAGCGCCTCGGCTGCGCTTTCACCAATGCGCGTCACCGTGCCCTGCGCCACGGCAACCAGCCGCTCGGTGTTGCCATCGGTGACGAAGACATCGCATTGACAGGTTGCCTGCGTCATTCCCGCATGAACGACGCGCGCACGCGCCATCAGCGTGCCCGTCACCGCCGGGCGCAGATAGTTGATCTTGTATTCGCCCGTGACCACCTTCGGGCCCAGCCTGAGCGCGCCCGCGAAGGTCAGCGCGTTGTCCACCAGATAACTCACCACCCCGCCGTGTACGAAGCCGTGTTGCTGCCTCAACTCGTCGCGGATCGGCAGACACAGCGTCAGACTCGCTGAATCGACCTGCATCAGCTTGGTTCCGAGCAAAGCGCTGAACGGTTGCGCATTGAGCGCACCGCGCGCGATATCGACTATTTCGGCCATTCAGACACTCCTTGGTGGGTTCGGCGCTGTCCTGCAAAGACAATAGATAGCGTTGGCCCGCTTCGCAAGGAAGTTCCGCGTTTTCGGTGCAATGGTGTATTTCGGTGCATTCCGCCGGCGCTGGATGACGCGGTCACAACCGACGGGCTCCGCGCACGTCCTGGCTTCGCTTCTCGCATGGACAGTCTTCCCGCCGGACGATTCAAGCCCGCGGCCCGATTTGCCGTAAACCCGCACTGTCGCCGTCATGCACGGTTAATTCGTTAGTCGGGTGGAAGGATGTTCGGAAGAATCAAGGTTGCATCGGGATTGCTTGCGGTACTGGTGGTGTTCTGTGTCTTCCAGTTGGTGACGGAAGGCCTCGGATTCTGGGCGCTTTCGCGCACGCACGACGATGTCGGCAGCTTGTCGGACATCGCGCTCAAGCAGGTGAACGCGGTCAACCAGACCACGCAGCATTTGATGGACGCGCGCATCAACCTGTCGCGCGCGGGTACGCGCATGGTGCGCGGCGGAACGGAACCGGTCGAAATCGTGCAGCACGCGCGCGAACAGCTCGCGAGCGCGGAGAAGTCGTTCGCGGCCTTCGTGAATGCGCCGAAGACGGGCGACGAAAACATCGCGCGGATGAACGCGCTGCAGGCGAAGTATGCGGAGTACGCGAAGGCGCTCTCCGAGCTCGTGCAGTATCTCGACGGGAACAATATCCAGGCGTTCCTCGACCAGCCGACGCAAGGCTTTCAGGACCGCTACCTCGCCGAACAGCAGAAGTTCGTCGAGTTCGGCAGTGCGTCGAGCAATGCGTATCTCGAATCGATCGACACGCGCTACGCGTGGTTCCGCGCGGTGGGCACCGCGATCGCGGCGGCGTTGATCGCGGGCGTCGTGCTCGTGCATCTCGCGCTGCGCCGTGGCGTGATCGCGCCGCTGGAGGAAGCCGGCCGTCACTTCGAGCGCATCGCGCAGGGGCGTCTGGACGAGCGCATCGCGGATCGTGGCACCAACGAGATCGGCCGTCTCTTCGCGGGTCTGGCCGCCATGCAGGGCAGCGTCGCGAGTACGGTGAAGACCGTGCGCGAAACGTCGGAGTCGATCAACTTCGGCGCGGACGAAATCGCGAGCGGCAATGCGGACCTCTCCGCGCGCACCGAGAATCAGGCGGCTTCGCTGGAAGAAACCGCATCGAGCATGGAAGAGCTGACCGCGACCGTGCGCCAGAACGCCGACCACGCGCGCGAAGCGAACACGCTGGCGGGCGAAGCGCTCGAAGCAACGTCACGCGGTTCCAGCGTGGTGGACGATGTGGTGGACAAGATGCGTGTCATCGCGCGTAGCTCGGACAAGATCGCGGAGATCATCTCGGTCATCGACGGCATCGCGTTCCAGACCAATATTCTCGCGTTGAACGCGGCCGTTGAAGCGGCGCGCGCGGGCGAGCAAGGCCGGGGCTTCGCCGTTGTCGCGGGCGAAGTGCGCGGACTCGCGCAGCGCTCGGCGCAATCGGCGAAGGAAATCAAGGAGCTGATCGGCGAATCCGTCGCGCAGGTGAGCGACGGCTCGGAGCTCGTGGAGCGCGCCGGCGCCGCCATGCGCGAAGTGTCCACGTCAATTTCACGCGTCACGCAGATGATGGCGGAGATCAGCGCGTCGTCGCTCGAGCAGAGCGTCGGTATCGAGCAAGTGAACCAGGCGGTCACGCAGATGGACGAGATGACGCAGCAGAACGCGGCGCTCGTCGAACAGGCGGCCGCTGCCGCGTCGTCGCTGCATGAGCAGACGCGGCAGTTGAAGGCGGCGGTGTCCGTGTTTCAGATCGCCTGACCGCGTGGCTCAGGCAGGAAGCGACGCATACGCCGTGGCGAGGTGATACGGCGTAGTCGAAGGCATCTCCGCGCGGCTGATTTCGCCGTCAGCCGCGCGGCATTCCACCCAGCCGCGCGCATGCAGAAAGCGCGCTCGATAGCGCCCGATCTGCTCGCCGAGCGCTTCGCCGCGCGTGGCCAGCGCGCGCAGATATTCGGTCTGCGCCCAGATGCGCTGCGTGCCGTCGATGACGCGGCCCGTTTCATCGAGCGCGGCGCACACGCCGCCTGTTTTCCCGTCGACGCCGTTCTCTTGCGCGAACGCAAACGCGCGTTCCAGCCGCTGATTCAGGCCAGCGGCCCTGAACGCCGGATGCGCGCTCCCGACAGCAAGAAAATACCATTCGAACTGATGGCCCGGCTCCAGCCGGTTGTCCGCCGCGCCGATGGGCAATTCGGCGATACAGCCCGTCGGCTCGTGCACGAACGTGCGCGCCACTGATTCGGCCAGCGACGCCAGGCGTTCATCGTAGGCGGTATCGCCCGTTGCTTCGCGCGCCGCGAGCCATGCTTCGGCCAGATGCATCAGCGGGTTCTGCAGCGGCCCTTCGAGCGTCGCTGCGAAGTCGTCCGCAAGCACCGCATTCAGCACATCCCCGCCATTCGCGAAGCGCGCTTCGATGAGCTTCGACGTTTCATCGACCAGTGCAAAGGCGTCCGCCGAGCCGGTCTTGCGTGCATAGTGCGCGCAGGCGAAGACGACGAACGCGTGCGTATACAGGTCTTTCTGACGCTCCAGCGGCGCGCCGTTTGCATCCACGCTATAGAACCAACCGCCGTTGCGCTTGTCCTGAAAATAGTGTCGCAACGATTCGAACAGCGTCGCGGCGTGGTCGATATCGCCTGCATCGGCGAAAACGAACAGCTGGCGCGCGCAGGCCATCGCCCGATAGCGCTTTGGAGGCAACGGGGCGTGGTCCGGTGCGACGGCTTCGAACGGCAGGCGCAAGGCCGCGTTGAAGCCCGGACTGCGCCACACGGGCAGCACGATGTCCGCGTAGTGCGCACGCAGCGCTGCGCCTGAATCGGGGATCGCGGAGGGCGTCGCCGGCGCGCCGCGCGTGTTGTCATCTTGCATCGACAGTTCTTTGGAAGTGTTCTCGGAAGGCGTTACGGCCTGGCCCGGGAAGCATAACAAACCCTGCTCGCCGCGCGATGCGCCGGGCGACAAGAGGAGATGAACGAGATGTTGAGCAACGTCGAACTCATTTCGCGGCTCGTCATGGCCGCGCTTCTGGGCAGCGTGATCGGCTTCGAGCGTGAGCGGCTTTCCTGGGCCGCCGGGCTGCGCACGCATATGCTGGTGTGCGTCGGGTCGGCGCTGATCATGATCGTGTCCGCATTCGGGTTCGCGGATGCGCTCAAGGGCGATCACGTCGTGCTCGATCCGTCGCGGGTCGCGGCGCAGGTCGTATCGGGCATCGGCTTTCTCGGCGCGGGCTCGATTCTGTTGCGCGGCGAGATCGTGCGCGGCCTGACGACCGCCGCGAGCCTCTGGTCCGTCGCGGCGATCGGGCTTGCGGTCGGCGGCGGCCTGTACACGGCGTCGATTGCGGCTACGGCCATCATTCTTCTCATTCTGGCGGGGCTGAAGCCGCTGGAGCGTCGCTTCATCACGGTGCGACAGCGTCGGCAATTGACGATGCTGGTCGATCGCGGCTCGCTCTCGTTTCACGGGCTGCACGAAGCGCTCGGCCCCGGCAGCGTGCGCGTGAAGCAATTCGTCGTGCAGCAGAGCGAGGAATCGCCCGAGCTGGACGAGGTACAGGTCGAGTTGTCGCGTGTGTCGGCGCTTGAGTATCGGGCGATCTGCGAACGCTTGCGGCGGCTGGAAGCCGTCCGCGAGTTCCGCGAGGAAGATGCGGGTTGAACGGCGCGCGCCCAGCACCCGAAAAGACCGCACGAAGCCCCTGGATAAGGCGCGCAGCCGTGCGACAATGCGGCCTCGAAAAATAATGCCGGATCGCACGGCGCCTGGCGCCCGCCGTTCCGGCCCAAGCCTTTCGATCCGCAGCTTTCGACCCATGCCAGATCCCGCTGTAACCCGAAATCCTGACGCCCTTTTGGACGATACCGCTCCTTCCGCCCAGCCTCGCCGCCGCCGGACCGCCGTTGCGGCACAGCGTCCCGCACAGTCGAGCGACGCCGCGCGTTGCGGCGAAACGCTCGATCTTTTCGCCGAGGACGCCGAACGCGCGACGCTCCAGGCGATGAATACGGACATCCGGCAGCGCACGTTCGAGGGCTTCGAGTTGCCGGATGTGTTTCTTGCGGCGGTGGAGTCGTCGGCGAGGCGGCGCGCGGTGCGGGCAAATCCGGCTGCCGCGGAGGGAGAGGCGGAGGACACGCCGCTGCAAGGCGAATTGATCGACGACGGCCCGAAGCAGTGCACACGCGCCACGCGCCCCGAAACGCCGCCTTTCGACATGACCGGACGTCGCAGCACGTCAGCGGCCCACGCGCGGCCCACATCGATGCTGCTGCTGGCGTTCGTCGTCGTCGCGATGCTGACCACGCTCGCCGCGAACATCGCTCAACCGGCGCTCGGCTTTATCCCGGACACCGATTCCTTCAGCGCACCTTAGCCGCCTCGCAGTTCTGCGGCGACGTGTCGCGCCGCCTGGCCGCGTGGCTTGATTGCGGCCTTCCAGCCCCGTCCCCATTTCGCCAAACGGTCAAAACGACCCGGCGTGTAGAAAAACTACCACGTTTCCCGGCAAGAAATGTTGCATTGCACTAGGAATCCGTAAGGGCGAACCCTATAATCAGTGCTAAGGGAAAACCCTCTCTCTACCAACCGGAGCCTGACATGAGCTACCTCTTCGCCCTGCTGCAAAAATTTGCTTCGATGTTCGAATCGGCACACCTACCGATGGACAAAGACTACTCGTATCAAGCGCGTTTCCGTGAAGCGGAGCGTCAACGCAAGGCACGCGGCACCGCTTTCGGCATTCGCCTGTAATGCGTATTTGAGGCGGCGCGGGACAAACCAACACCAGCAACATGCAACGGCAAACGCCGTAGACCCCGCCCGCCAGTTTCAGAATTATGTAGTTTTTCTAGCGTTTCTCTTTCCGCGCTTCTTGCGCGCGTCGCAACATCCTTCTCCGCCCTGCATTTTCGGCCCGTCGTCCGGCGAGCAGCCGCGGTATCCTTTCGCTCTCACCACTTTCGCGAAAAGCACGGTACGACATGACCGGGGACGTCCATTTCTACGATCCGAGCCACGGCCACGGCCTGCCGCATGACGCGTTCAAGGCGATTGTCGCGCCGCGCGTCATCGGCTGGATATCGAGCCGCAATGCAGACGGCGGCGTGAATCTCGCTCCGTACAGTTTCTTCGGCGCATTTGCGACCTTTCCTTACGTGATCGGCTTTTCGAGCGAAGGCCGGAAAGACAGCATCACCAATATCGAGGCGACCCGTGAATTCATCTGGAACATGTCGACACGGCCGCTCGCGGAGTGCATGAATCGCACGTCAGCGCCGGTGGCGGCGAATGTCGACGAGTTCGAACTCGCTGGCCTGACGAAAGCGCCAGGCCGGAATGTCGGCGTGCCGCATGTGGCGGAATCGCCTGCAGCGCTCGAATGCCGGCTGCTCCAGGTTGTTCGCCTGCACAATCTCGCCGGCGAACCGATGGACAACTGGCTCGCGCTCGGACAGGTGGTCGGCGTGCATATCCGCAGCGAGTTCCTGAAGGACGGTCTTTTCGATACCGCCGCCGCGCGACCCATCATGCGCGCGGGCTATCGCGGCGACTACGCCGAAATCGGCGAGATGTTTCAGATGATTCGCCCGACCGCTTAACGTCGAGCCGCAGAAGAGCATCGCAAAACGCGCCGCGACTTGTCTCGGCGCGACACGCCAAAACCCGCCCAAAATTCCTCCCGCTTCCGCGCAAACCCTTGTCCGATAAGGGTCTCGCCGCACGTCCCGTCACAGCGCGGCATGCCGGTGTCGTATTTCCACATGTGGTTGTCGCAAATAGTCGGCTCCCAGTACTTTTTTCTGGCAACTATGTATGCACAGCGCGGACGCGCGTCCGCCACGCTTCTGGAGATTTCGATGAATTCCCCCAAGGTAGTGGTCGAGGGGCTGTGCAAGGTGTTTGGCAACAGCCCGAAACAGGCGATCGACATGCTGGCCGGCGGCGCGACGAAGGAAGAAGTCTTCGCGCGCACCGGGCAGATCGTCGGCGTTCACAACGTCTCCTTCGACGTCAGGGAAGGCGAGATCTTCGTGCTGATGGGCTTGTCCGGCTCGGGCAAGTCGACACTGATCCGCCTCATCAACCGGCTCGTCGATCCAACCGCTGGCAAGGTGCTGATCGACGGACGCGACGTCGCCGCCGTGCCGCGCTCGGAACTCACCGCGCTGCGCCGCAAGGACATGAGCATGGTGTTCCAGTCCTTTGCGCTCATGCCGCAACGCACGGTGTTGTCGAACGCGGCGTTTGGCCTGGAAGTGGCGGGCATCGGACGCAAGGAGCGCGAGAAGCGCGCGATGACCGTGCTCGAGCAAGTCGGCCTTGCGCCGTTCGCGCAGAAGCTGCCGTCGCAACTGTCGGGCGGTATGCAGCAGCGCGTCGGGCTTGCGCGGGCTCTCGCGGTCAATCCTTCGCTGATGATCATGGACGAAGCGTTCTCCGCGCTCGACCCTTTGAAACGCAAGGAAATGCAGAACGTGCTGCTCGATCTTCAGCGCGAGCAACAGCGCACGATTCTTTTCGTGTCGCACGATCTGGAAGAAGCAATGCGCATCGGCACGCGCATCGCGATCATGGAGGGCGGCCGCGTGGTGCAGATCGGCACGCCGCAGGAAATCATCACGAATCCCGCCGATGAATACGTGCAGGCGTTCTTCGAAGGCATCGACACGAGCCGCTATCTCACCGCGGGCGATCTTATGCAGACCGACGCCGTGCCGGTCATGAAGCACTCGCCGCAGATCGACGCATCGAGCGTTGCGCAGACGCTCAATGGCAGCGCCGACTATGCGTTCGTGCTGGACGCGCAACGCCGCATTCGCGGCTTCGTCGGGCGCGATGCGAGCGGCAATGTCGTGCCGCAGATCAATCACGTCGAATGCATCGAGCGCAGCATGATTCTCGACGACGTGGTGAACCGCGTGGTCGCGAGCCGCGCGCCGCTGCCTGTCGTGAATGCGGACGGTTCGTATTGCGGTTCGGTCAACAAGACGAACGTGCTGCAGGTCTTAACGCGCCATCGGGGTTCCCATGTCTGAAATCATTCCGCTCGGTACCTGGGTCGATCAGGGCGTCCACTATCTTCTCGACCACGACGCCAAGACGTTCGACTCCATCGGAAAAGTAATCGAGAGCTTCGCCGCGCTCATCGAACATGGCTTGCAAGCCATTCCGATGTGGGCGCTGATGGCGTTGTTTGTCGGCATCGGCTTGTGGCGCGTGGGCTGGCGTTTTGCGGCGTTCACGTTGCTATCGCTGTTGCTGATCTACGCAACGGGCTTCTGGGATCAGATGGTCATCACGCTGGGTCTTACGTTGTCCTCAACGTTTATCAGCCTGCTGCTCGGCGTGCCGCTCGGCATCTGGACGGCCAAGAGCCGGGTCGTCGAGACCATCGTGCGCCCGGTGCTCGACCTGATGCAGACCATGCCCGCGTTCGTTTATCTCATTCCCGCCGCGATGCTCTTCGGGCTCGGCCGCGTGCCCGGCATTCTCTCGACCGTCATCTTCGCGATGCCGCCGGCGGTGCGTCTGACGTCGCTCGGCATCAAGCATGTGAATCGCGAGATCGTCGAAGCGGGACAGGCGTTCGGCTGCACGTCGTGGCAGTTGCTTTACAAGGTGCAGATTCCAAACGCGCTGCCGTCGATCATGACCGGCGTGAACCAGACCATCATGATGGCGCTGTCGATGGTCATCATCGCCTCGATGGTCGGCGCGGGCGGTCTCGGCAACGACGTGCTTGCAAGCATTCAGCGGCTGGATATCGGTCTGGGCTTCGAGAGCGGCTTGTCGGTGGTGCTCCTCGCGATCATCCTCGACCGCATTACCGAGAGCTTCGGCCGCTCGCCCGGCATGGCGCGCGCCCCGCTGTTGTCCGGTATCCGCAGCGTGATGCGTGTGCGCCGCACGCCGGCTGCTCAACAAGGTTGATGCGCCTATGAAGCGCGACGCGATCGCTCCGGCAGCCACCGGATCGCCACTCGCCAATCTCGCGCACTTCGGCTTTCTCACGCTGCCGAACTTCTCGATGATCGCGTTCACGAGCGCGGTCGAAGTGCTGCGCATGGCGAACTACGTCGGCCGCGCGCAGCACTACACCTGGTCGGTGATCACGCCCGACGGCGAGCCCGCTCGCGCGAGCAACGGCATCACCGTCAAGCCGACGACGACGCTCGATCAAGCCGGCATGCCCGACGTGCTGATCGTCTGCGGCGGCTGGCACGTCGCGGATCATGTGGACGACACGGTCATCGAACTGCTGCAACGCGCGCACGAGGCGAGCGTTCCGCTTGGCGGCATCTGCACCGGCCCCTATGCGCTGCTGGCCGCGAAGCTGCTCGACGGTTATCGTTGCACGCTGCACTGGGAAGACATGTCGCCGGTCAACAAGCGCTTTCCGCATGTGCGCTTCGCGGACGAGCTGTTCGTGATCGACCGCGATCGCGTGACGTGCACGGGCGGTACTGCGCCGCTCGATCTGATGCTCAATCTCGTGAGCCTCAGGCTCGGGCAGGCGCACGCGGCGCAAGTGTCGGAGCAGTTCGTCGTCGAGCGCATACGCGGTTCGTCCGATTACCAGCACATTCCCGTCGATGCGCGCGTCGGCTTCTCGCGCGCGGAGCTGGTCGAAGTCGTGCGGCTGATGGAGGCCAACATCGAAGAGCCGCTTTCGCTCGACGAGCTTGCGCGGCTCGTGCATCTTTCGCAACGACACTTGCAGCGCATGTTCAAGATGTTCCTCAACGTATCGCCGACGCATTATTACCTCACGCTGCGCCTGCGACGCGCGCGCGATCTGTTGCGCAATACCGATGCATCCATTGCGCGCGTGACGAGCATCTGCGGATTCCATTCGCCTTGTCACTTTAGCAAGGCGTATCGCGCGCAGTTCGGACACGCGCCGAGCGTAGAACGGCGCATGTCCGCCTGACACCTTTTCGTTTTCCGATGATCCGCACGCGAAGATAGTTCACGCGCGCGGTCTTGCCATGCCTTCAAAAAACCTGGGAGATTGAAATATGAAACGCCTGTGGATCGCGTCGCTTGCGGTGGCTTCATTCTCGGTATGCGCGGCGAATGCGACCGAGCCCGCCGCATGTAGAAACGTGCGCTTTGCCGACGTCGGCTGGACCGATATCGCCGCGACGACGGGCATCGCTTCGACCCTTCTGCAAGGGCTTGGCTATAACCCGACGAAGACTATCGCGTCCGTGCCGATCACGTTCGCGGGCGTCAAGAGCAAGCAGATCGACGTGTTCCTCGGCTACTGGTCGCCGACGATGGACCCGATGATCGAATCATTCAGGAAAGCGAATCAAGTAAAGGTGCTTGCAACGCCGAATCTTACTGGCGCCAAGTACACGCTCGCGGTGCCGGACTACGCGTATAACGCGGGCATCAAGACGTTCAGCGACATAGCGAAGAACTACGACAAGCTCGACGGCAAGATATACGGCATAGAACCCGGCAACGACGGCAATGCGCTCATCAAGAAGATGATCGACAACAATCAATACGGTCTCGGGAAGTTCAAGCTGGTGGAGTCGAGCGAGGCCGGCATGCTGATTGAAGTCAATCGTGCGATTCGCGAGAAGAAGCCTATTGTGTTTCTGGGGTGGGAGCCTCACCCCATGAACGTGCAGATGAAGATCGACTATCTCGCCGGCGGCGACGACGTGTTCGGTCCCAACTACGGCGAAGCGAAAGTGATGACCGTCGTGCCGCCCGACTACGATGCGCGCTGCCCGAACGTCGCGAAGCTCGTTTCCAATCTGCAATTCACGACGGACATCGAGAATCACGTCATGCTGCCGATCATGAACAAGACCGACGCGAACAAGGCCGCGCGCGCGTGGCTCAAACAGAATCCCGCCGTGCTCGACAAGTGGCTCGCGGGCGTAAAGACCTTCGATGGCAAAGACGGCTTGCCGGCGGTGAAGGCTTACATCGCCGGCAATTGACAGTCAGCTTCTATAGTCCGTCTTGCCGCCTTCGATCATGCGCAACGCGGCCTGCCATTGCAGCACGGTAATGCCTTCAATCTCATCGCTGCGATATTGCGCGGCAGTCGTCTCGCAGACCTTCGGTGACGGCAGATTCAGTTCGCCGCCGCCCGTGAGCGCGCGCAACTGAATCTCGCACGCGCGCTCGAGAAAGTACATCTCCTGAAACGCGGTCGCGATCGACTTGCCGCAAGCAAGCAGGCCGTGATTGCGCAGGATCATCGCGTTGTGAGGACCGAGATCGTTGACGAGGCGATCCCGCTCCGCGAGATCGAGCGCAATGCCCTCGTAGTCGTGATACGCGAGGTGTCCGTAGTACTTCAGCGCGTGCTGGCTGATCGGCAATAGACCGCGTTTCTGCGCGGACACCGCAGCGCCCGCGGGCGTATGCGTATGCACGACGCAAACCACGTCCGGACGCGCCATATGAATGGCCGAATGGATGGTGAAGCCGGCGGGGTTCACGCGATAGCGCGCGGGATCGTCGGCGGCGCGCGGGTCGACCGGGCGGCCTTCACTGTCGATAAGTACGAGGTCCGACGCGCGCATCTCATCGAAGAGCACGCCGTATCGGTTAATCAGGAAGTGATGCTCCGGTCCCGGCACGCGCGCGCTGATGTGCGTAAAGATCATGTCGGTCCAGCGAAAGTGCGCGATCACGCGATAAAGCGCCGCCAGATCGCAGCGCAGCGCCCATTCTTCGTGCGAATAGCCTTGAGTCTCCATGCCGTTGCTCCTTGTGATGAAAGCCGCGGAAAAGCCCCGGATTCTGGATCTAGATAGCCTGCGCGCGGCCGGGGAAAGTCTCGTCGTAATCCATTGCTTGAATCGCTACTTCGGCGTCCTGCGCGCCGCGCTGTTCGCGGTACATCATTGGCGGCAGGCCGAACTGCTTGCGGAATTCGCGGCCGAGATGCGATGCATCGGAGAACCCGCAACTGGACGCGATGTCCGCCACGGTCTTGTCCGAACTCGTCAGGAGCCACGCGGCCGTGCGCAGGCGCACCTGCTTCGCATACGCCTGCGGCGCCTTGCCTGTTTCGGCTTTGAAGAGGCGTTCGAGCTGGCGCGTCGAAAGGTCCAGCTTGTGCGCGAGTTCGTCGAGTGTCAAGGAACGGCCGACGTGCTGCTCCATGAGCAGAATCGCGCGCTTGACCTTGGGATGCGTGGCGGGAGCCAAACCGGGCGGATGCGGCTGCGGCGCGTTCCCTTTCTGCATGTCGTCGACGAGCAGGATGCGCAGCGCCTTTTGCACCGTTGCGGTTTCGAAGTGACGCAGCAGAATGGCGGCGGCGACGTCGATGGAAGCGCGCCCGCCCGAACACGTGATGCGCCTTCTGTCGATCACAAAGAGCCGGTCCGCAACGAGCAATTGCTCGTCGGCCTGCGGAAACCGCTCGACGAAATCCCAGTAGTGGAACCAGCTTACGCACACGCGATGACCTTCCAGCACGCCCGCGCGCATCAGCGTGAAAACGCCCGTACACATACCGACGATGGTTGCGTCCCCGGAAGCGGCGCGGCGGATGAACTGCAGCGTCGCATCGCTTGCGGACGACCCGGAATGCAGCAGGCCGCCGACTACGACCACGTAGTCGAACGGCTCGGCTTCATCGAAAGTTTCCCACGGCGTGATCTGGATGCCGCAGCTCGCGCGCACGGGCGCGAGCGTTTCGCCTATCACGCTCCACGAGCAGCGCACCGGGCGGCTGAAATCGCCTTCGTCGGCGGACAGGCGTAGAAGATCGACGAAGCCTGAGAAAGCGGTCAGCGTGAAGTTCGGCAACAGCACGATGCCAAAGCGAATGCGCGACTTCGATGGGCCGTCGATGGAGAGCGGTGGAAGGGACTCTGCGGAATTCATGCGCGTGACGTGCGGCTGGATTATGCAGCGAGCATAACACCGGGCGCGCGGCACAGGCGCATGGCGTGGAAGCAGGTTTCAGCCGCCGAGAACGGCAAATGCCCAGGCAAATACGCCGCCGATGAGCGCGCCTGGCGAGCGGCCGAGCACACTGGCGATGGTGAAATCGCCCCAGCGCTGTTCGACTTCCGCCTGCAGGACGCCGAAGTAGCGCAGGGCGGGATCGATCGAGCAGACGAGCATCATCGCGGCCCATACGGGGGCCTCGCGCATGAGCACGCGCTCCGGGGATAGAAGGCCTGTTGCCTGCAGCGCGCCGACGACACCGGCGCCGAGAACAAACGCGAGAACCCAGGACTTGAAGAATTGATCGGGAAGGGCGTGACTTTCCATTGCTGCAATCGAGAATGAACGTGAAGACAGGAGACGAAAGGCATGTTGAAGCGGCCTCTCGCGGACCTAGGGAATATACCGAGGCGTCTCTTCCTGGCCTCTCAGAGCAATCTCAAAAAAGCCTTGGTTTGCAACGAAGCTGCGCAGAAACGCGCCGTGGCCAAAACGCTCTGTTACGCGAAGCCCCGCGCCGTTACAAGCCCTCGCAATGGCGCACTGACGCCGCCATCCCATTTCGATGCCGTTTTTGTTCTATCAGCCGCAATTGCGGTTTGGTGCAATGAGGGCATGTCGAAATCGGGCGAACGCCCCGCAACGCAAGCGAACCGCCAAACTTGAGGGCACGCCATGAATGTCAGCGTTTTCGATCTGTTCAAGATCGGCATCGGTCCTTCCAGCTCGCATACCGTCGGGCCGATGATCGCGGCGTGCCGTTTCGCGTCTCATATCGAGGACGCTAATCTGCTCGGCTTCGTCACGCGCGTCCGGGCGGAATTGTTCGGCTCGCTGGGCGCAACGGGCAAGGGCCACGGCACGGACAAAGCCGTGCTGCTCGGCCTCGAAGGGAATCTGCCCGATCTGATCGACCCGGATTCAATCGCGCCGCGCCTTCAGGCGATCCGCGAAACGAAGCGCCTCATGCTGCTCGGCAAGCACGGCGTCGCGTTCGACGAGCGCGAGCACATCGGCTTTTATCGCAAGCTGATGCCGGGCGCGCCGGGGTCGAGCGTCGTGCATCCGAATGGCATGCGCTTTCAGGCGTTCGACGAACACGGTCAGTTGCTGGTCGAGAAGGAATACTTCTCGGTTGGCGGCGGCTTCGTGGTGAATCGCGAAGGGGACCGCGTCAATGGCCTGCGCGCGGGCGCGAGCGTGCCTTATCCGTTTCGCACCGGGGACGATCTCATGCGCGTCTGCCGGGAGACAGGTCTGTCTATTGCCGATATCGCGATGCAGAACGAATGCGCGAATCGCAGCGAGCAGGAAGTGCGCGAAGGCTTGCTGGCCGTGTGGCGCGTGATGGCTGCGTGCGTCGAGCGCGGTTGCAAGGAGCGCGGCGAGTTGCCCGGCCCGATGCACGTGAAGCGCCGCGCCGCCGACCTGTGTGCGCATTTGCGTTCCCGCTCGGAAGAATCGCTGCGCGATCCGCTTTCCATGCTCGACTGGGTCAATCTCTATGCGATGGCCGTCAACGAGGAGAACGCATCGGGCGGGCGCGTCGTGACTGCGCCGACGAACGGCGCGGCAGGCGTGATCCCCGCCGTGCTGCACTACTACGTGAAGTTCATGCACGGCGCAAACGACGAAGGCATCGTGCGCTTTCTGTTGACGGCCGCGGCCATCGGCATCATCTACAAAGAGACGGCGTCCATCTCCGGCGCGGAAGTGGGATGCCAGGGCGAAGTGGGCGTCGCATGTTCGATGGCTGCCGCGGCACTCGCCGCCGTCATGGGCGGCACGCCCGAACAAGTGGAAAACGCCGCGGAAATCGGCATGGAACACAACCTCGGCATGACGTGCGATCCCGTGGGCGGACTTGTGCAGATACCGTGCATCGAGCGCAACGCGATGGGCGCGATCAAGGCGCTCAACGCCGCGCGCATGGCGATGAAGGGCGACGGCAAGCATTATGTGTCGCTCGATTCGGTCATCAAGACCATGCGCGAAACCGGCGCGGACATGAAGACGAAATACAAGGAGACGTCGCGCGGCGGACTGGCCGTGAACGTCATCGAGTGCTGAAACACCGCAACGAAGGAAGAGAATCCCATGAGCCGCTATTCGATATTCAGCCTGCTGCGCAACGGCATGTCGTATCACGAGAACTGGGAGCGCCAATGGCGCAGCCCGGAGCCTAAGCGCGAGTACGACGTGGTGATCGTCGGCGGCGGCGGGCATGGTCTCGCGACGGCGTATTACCTCGCGAAAGAGCATGGCATCACGAACGTCGCGATTCTGGAGAAGGGCTGGATCGGCGGCGGCAATACCGCGCGCAACACGACCATCGTGCGTTCGAACTATCTGTGGGACGAATCCGCCGCGCTGTATGAGAAGGCCATGAAGCTGTGGGAAGGTCTGTCGCAAGACCTGAACTACAACGTGATGTTCAGCCAGCGCGGCGTGATGAATCTGGCTCATACGCTGCAGGACGTGCGCGACACCGAGCGCCGCGTGAACGCGAACCGCCTCAACGGCGTCGATGCGGAGTTCCTCACGCCCGCGCAGATCAAGGAGATCGAGCCGACCATCAACCTCAACAGCCGCTATCCGGTGCTCGGCGCGTCGATACAGCGGCGCGGCGGCGTAGCGCGTCACGATGCGGTTGCGTGGGGCTTCGCGCGCGGCGCGGATCAGGCGGGCGTCGACATCATTCAGAACTGTCAGGTGGTGGGCATTCGGCGCGACGGCGACCGCGTGACCGGTGTCGATACGATCAAAGGTCATATCAAGGCGAAGAAGGTCGCCATCGTCGCCGCTGGCAACACGACGACGCTTGCCGATATGGCCGGCGTGCGCCTGCCGCTCGAAAGCCATCCGCTGCAGGCACTCGTGTCCGAGCCTATCAAGCCGGTGGTCAATACGGTCGTCATGTCGAACGCGGTGCATGCGTATATCAGCCAGTCGGACAAAGGCGACCTCGTGATCGGCGCGGGCGTGGATCAGTACACGGGCTTCGGGCAGCGTGGCAGCTTTCATATCATCGAAGGCACGCTGGAGGCCATCGTCGAAATGTTCCCTGTCTTCTCGCGCGTGCGCATGAATCGTCAGTGGGGCGGCATTGTGGATGTATCGCCGGATGCCTGCCCGATCATCAGCAAGACCGACGTGAAGGGCCTCTATTTCAACTGCGGCTGGGGCACGGGCGGCTTCAAGGCGACGCCCGGTTCCGGCTGGGCGTATGCGCACACTATCGCGAAGGACGAGCCGCATCCTTTGAATGCGCCGTTCTCGCTGGACCGCTTTTATACGGGCCATCTGATCGACGAGCACGGCGCCGCTGCCGTTGCGCACTGAAGGAGTACGAACCATGTTGCTGATCGAATGCCCCTGGTGCGGGCCGCGTGCCGAAACGGAATTTTCCTGCGGTGGCGAAGCGGATATCGCGCGTCCGCCGGATACTGAAAAGCTCACCGACAAGGAATGGGGCGACTATCTTTTCATGCGCAGGAACCCGCGCGGCGTGCATCGCGAGCAATGGATGCATGCGCAAGGCTGCCGCCGCTGGTTCAAGGTTCAGCGCGATACGGTGTCATACGAGATTCAGGGCTACGAGACGTTCGACCGTCCGCTGGCTGCAATGGATAACAACGGAGGCGCGTCGAAATGAGCCAGAAAGACCGACTCGGCATGGGCGGGCGCATCAATCGCGCCATTGCGCTGACGTTCACCTTCAATGGAAGGACGTATCAGGGCTTCCAGGGCGATACGCTTGCGTCCGCGCTGCTCGCGAACGGACAGCACTTCGTGGCGCGCAGCTGGAAGTATCACCGGCCGCGCGGCATCGTCACGGCGGGCGTCGAAGAGCCGAACGCCATCGTGCAGCTTGAAATGGGCGCGTACACAGTGCCGAACGCGCGTGCGACTGAAGTCGAGTTGTATCAGGGACTCGTCGCGACGAGTGTGAACGCGAAGCCGAGCATCGAGAAGGATCGCATGGCGATCAATCAGAAGTTCGCGCGCTTCATTCCGGCGGGCTTCTACTACAAGACCTTCATGTGGCCGCGCAAGTTGTGGCCGAAGTACGAAGAAGTGATTCGCGATGCGGCCGGCCTCGGCAAGGCTCCCGAAGAACGAGACGCGGACCGCTACGACAAGTGCTTCGCGCATTGCGACGTGCTCGTGGTCGGCGGCGGCCCGTCCGGGCTTGCGGCGGCGTATGCGGCGGGACTGTCGGGCGCGCGCGTGACGCTCGTCGACGATCAACCGGAACTCGGCGGCTCCCTGTTGTCATGCCGCGCCGAAATAGACGGCAAGCCCGCGCTGCAATGGGTGCAGAAAATCGAAGCCGAATTGCGAAAGATGCCTGACGTGAAGATCCTTTCGCGCAGCACGGCGTTCGGCTATCAGGATCACAACCTCATCACGGTGACGCAGCGTCTCACCGATCATCTGCCGGTTTCAATGCGCAAGGGCACGCGTGAATTGCTCTGGAAGGTGCGCGCCAAGGGCGTGATTCTCGCGACGGGCGCGCACGAACGGCCCATCGTATTCGGCAATAACGATCTGCCGGGCGTGATGCTCGCATCGGCTGTATCGACGTATCTGCATCGCTATGCGGTGATACCGGGCCGCCGTGCAGTCGTGTTCACCAACAATGACGACGCGTACCAGTGCGCGCTCGATCTCAAGGCAGCCGGCGCTGAAGTCACGGTCGTCGATCCGCGTCCGATGGAAACGAAAGGCGCATTGCCCGCGGCCGCGCGGCGCTATGGCGTGCGCGTGATGAACAACGCTGTCGTGACGGCGGCGCAGGGCAAGCTGCGCGTGTCGTCGGTGCAAGTGGCGTCGTATGCGAACGGACAGCCCGGCGCGAAGCAGGCGGATCTGCCATGCGATCTCGTCGCGATGTCGGGTGGCTGGAGTCCCGTGCTGCATCTCTTCGCGCAATCGGGCGGCAAGGCGCACTGGCACGACGAGAAGGCGTGCTTCGTGCCCGGCAAGGCGATGCAGGATGAGAGCAGCGTGGGCGCGTGCGCGGGTGAATTCGCGCTCGCTCGCGGCATTCGCTTCGGCTCCGAAGCGGGCGCGGAAGCAGCGCGTGCGGCGGGCTATATCGTGGCGCGCCCGTCTCCGGTGCAGATTGCCGAAATCGCCGAAGCGCCGCTGATGCCGCTATGGCTCGTCGGCGGACGCGAACTCTCGACGCGCGGCCCGAAGCAGTTCGTCGACTTCCAGAACGATGTTTCCGCCGCCGATATCTTTCTCGCGGCGCGCGAAGGCTTCGAATCCGTCGAGCACGTGAAGCGCTATACGGCGATGGGCTTCGGCACCGATCAGGGCAAGCTCGGCAACATCAACGGTATGGCGATTCTCGCGCAGGCGCTCGGCAAGACCATTCCCGAAACCGGCACCACGACGTTTCGCCCGAACTACACGCCTGTATCCTTCGGCACGTTTGCGGGCCGCGAACTCGGCGAGTTCCTCGATCCGGTGCGCAAG
>Ga0308173_10000255_pt1 | contig 20883 bp, 24 predicted proteins | sample PhyPR1_FD_203716 | JGI IMG/M metagenome (GOLD analysis project Ga0308173, IMG submission 203716) | Soil microbial communities from UC Gill Tract Community Farm, Albany, California, United States - DLSLS.P.R1 | ecosystem: Environmental > Terrestrial > Soil > Agricultural land | place: USA... | reverse complement strand
GACCTCAGGCTCAATCCGAAAATGTGGCCGAGCAAATCCTTTGTGGCGGACGGACTTCCCCCTACACTATGCAGCCGAGCGACTAACCGTTCGCACTGCCGCTTTGTTTCGAGGGCCTGCTGGCGAAATACGGCTTTTACAGCTTCGTCCTCCCCCTGTTTGGAAAATCCATGCACCTGCGTTTCAAAATTCTTCTCAGCCGCGATTGCGTCCGCCAGGTAGCGCTTAATAACGTCCGTGCTGCTTTCCGCCATCTGCCCTCCCTTGTATTGGACAACAGGCAACTTCGACGGTTTCCAAAAGGACGTCAATTCGCGTTCATTCCGCTCAATTCCAACATCTCGCATTGCAGAAAAGCCCTCGTCGCTAGAGAGCACAGGTGTGTTTTCCGCGAGAGCGGTAGCAAGCATCGTTCCACGTGACGGTAACGGCTTGATACGCGCGTTACCGGCTGGTTCCGGCCGCCGGATTCGTCGCCCACGGCTGCGCCTGGTAGGTCCAGTTACGGGTGCTGTAATCGCTGCAAGTAATCAGAATCATAATGCCCAGCCAAACCAGGCCAGCCACCACAAACAATTTGGTGAGAGAGGTGGTATGCCTAACGCCCATGAAGATCCACGCGACTAGCGAGGCCTTGAATACCGCAATCAGCAACGCGACAACGATATTCATCCAGCCAAGATCAACGTAGGATACGCCGGTGGTCATGCCGGTCAGGCAGATCAGCGCCAGCCACACCAGCACCAGGGTTCTGACTTTTGGAATATGTACGTGTACGTCTGCTTTGGCGCTCATTTCCGATGTCCAATCAAATAAAGTAGCGGGAACAGAAAGATCCACACGATATCGACGAAGTGCCAGTAGAGGCCAATCATCTCCATTGGCGCAAAGTAAGTGGCGCTGAACACCCTTCGGTAGGTCTGGGTTAGCAAGAAAGTCAACAGCCCAAGCCCAACGATCATGTGCAAAGCATGCATCCCGGTCATACAGAAGTACAGGAAGAACAAGATTTGCGCGTGCTGCTGGAACTGCGGTATCGCATAGTGGAAGTAGGGTCCGGGTACCAAGTGTTCTACCCACTTGGAGTAATATTCAAAGCCCTTGATTACCAGGAATGCCGTTCCGAATATCATGGTGAGAATCAGGAACAGAATCGTGTGCCTTCTGTTGCTGAGTTGTGCGGCCCGTACCGCGAGCACCATGGTCAAGCTGCTACAGATAAGCACGGCCGTATTGGTTCCGCCAAGCACAACGTTCATGTATTCGCTGGTGCTGGCAAACGCATCCAGGTACATGTTGCGATAAACCGCGTAGGCGGCGAACATACCGCCGAAGAAGAGGACCTCGGTAATCAGGAAGGTCCACATTCCGAGCGTCGCCGCGTCGGTTTGCTGAGCGGGGGTCGCGAAATGGTGGCGAAGGTGGGTTTCTCCCACCGCCCGTTCGTCAACGGAAACGACAGTTTCAGCCAATGACTTCCTCCAGCGGACCGTAATTGTATGCTTCCTCGGTCACGATTGGTGTTTCATCAAAGTTAAAGGTGGTAGGAGGCGATTGAATCTGCCATTCCAAACCCGCCGCTCCCCAGGGATTTGGACCGACCTTGGGCCCGTTCTTTAAGGACCAGAGGAGGTATACCATCGGAATCAAATAGCCGATACCCAGGATCGACGCGCCTGCTGACGAAAGCACGTTCAGAGCCTGGAATTCCGGTGGATACGCATGGTAGCGCCGCGGCATGCCGAGATACCCCAAAATGAACTGTGGGAAGAACGTAAGATTGAATCCGATAAACACGATCAGGGCCGCAAATTTCCCCCACGCTTCAGGGTACATGCGGCCGGTCATCTTGGGCCACCAGAAGTGCAGGCCGCCCATGAACGCCATGACCATGCCGCCCACCATCACGTAGTGAAAGTGCGCCACGACGAAATACGTTCCGTGGGTTGCAACGTCAGTGGCGAGGGAAGCCAGATGCAGACCGGTCAGCCCGCCGATGGTGAACAGTCCGATAAACCCGAAAGCGTACAGCATGGGCGTATCGAACGAAACCGAACCTTTGTACATGGTCGCCGTCCAGTTGAACACCTTGATTGCTGAAGGGACCGCAACCACCATGCTCAGGAACGAGAATGCGAGGCTCACGTACATGCTCTCGCCGGTCAGAAAGAGGTGATGCCCCCAGACCACGAAGCTCAGCACTGCAATTGCCATGCTGGAGAACGCGACGAAGTTGTATCCGAAGACTCGCTTTCTCGAAAAGCACGAGACAATCTCACTGATAACACCCATTCCCGGAAGAATCATGATGTACACGGCCGGGTGCGAATAGAACCAGAACAGATGCTGGAAGAGAATGGGATCACCGCCGATATTCGGATCGAAGATGCCGACGTGAGCCATCCGCTCAAAGGCCAGCAGCAGCATGGTAATCGCAAGCACCGGAGTACCAAGAACCTGAATCAAGCCGGTGGCGTAATTTGACCATACGAACAGGGGCAGGCGCGACCAGCTCATTCCGGGCGCGCGCATTTTGTGAACCGTAACAATGAAGTTGAGCCCGGTTAGAATCGAGGAGAACCCGGCCATGAAGATGCCAAAAATTGCGCCCAGAACGTACGAATTGGAATAGGTGCTGCTGTACGGAGCGTAAAATGTCCAGCCGGTATCAACGCCACCCCGGACGACCGCATACATAGTGATTCCGGCGCCAATGATGTAGAGGTACCAACTTAGTAAGTTGATCCGCGGGAACGCCAGATCCTTCGCGCCCACCATGATGGGAATCAGGAAATTGGCGAGCGTCGCGGGGATGGAGGGCACCAGGAAAAAGAACACCATGATAATGCCGTGCATCGAGAAGAGGCGGTTGTATGTTTCCGCCGAGAAAATACCTTCCGGCACCAGCAGGTTGATCCGGAAGAGCACGGCCATGAAGCCCCCGACGAAGAACATCAGGGTGATGGATATGAGATAGAGGATCGCAATCCTCTTGTGGTCGGTGGTGAAGAGCCAGCTCTTCCAGCCGTGCTCGACATTCAAATAGTTGACTTCTTCGGCAGCGATTTCCGGTGTTCCGTGCGCTATTGTTGCCATCGTTATCTAATCCTTTACTGCTTCACCCGTGGAATGGACTGGCCCGGCTTCGCAGAATTTGCACGGGATGCCGCCCGAGACGCCGCAGATGGCGTTGTCGTCGGCGCTTGGCCCTGCTGGGATGCCGGAGTACTTGGCGAAAGCGATTTCACGTAAGCGATCAACTGAATCACGTTCTCTTCGGAGAGCTGCCCTTTGAAATTGGGCATGATGTTCGGCTCGAAGCCGTTCACGATCTTCGCGTTCGGATCCAGAATCGATTCACGCAGATATGCGTCATCAGCAATCACCGTGCGTCCGTCGGCAAGCTGAACGGGCTTATTGTAGATGCCTTTCAGGATGGGGCAGCGGCCCTGCTGCTCCATTTGGTGGCAGGTAGAACAGCCGTTCTGCTGGAACAACTGCTGCCCCTGTTCGGCGAGCGTTCCGCCGGCGCCGCCTCCGCTGGCCCAGTTTGCGTATTCACGCGGCTCCATCACATCTACCCAGCCGATCATTCCGGCGTGTTGGTTGCCGCAGTATTCCGTGCAGAAGAGATGGTAGCGGCCGGCCTTCGTCGCGGTAAACCAAAGAGTGTCGTAATGCCCTGGGATCACGTCGTGCCGGACCCGAAACGCAGGAATCGAGAAGCTGTGAATCACGTCCTCTGACGCCATCGTCAGCTTCACTGGCTGGCCAACCGGAACGTGCAGCGCGTTGATCTCGCGCGTTCCGTCGGGATACTGTATCTTCCACATCCACTGCTTGCCTGTTACGAACACTTCCATTGCATCCTTGGGTGGATTTTGCGCCTTAAAGTAAAGATCGGCACCCCATGCAAACATGACCAGCATGACCAGGAATGGAAGAATCGACCAGGTCAACTCCAGCTTTGTGGAACCTTCAATCTGCACCGCATGCGCATTTTGACGCCGCCGGTATTTATAGGCAAAAGCAATGACGCCGACGAAGATGAGCAGCGTCATCAGGGCGCAGACGGCCGTAATGAACCAGAAGAGTGCGTCGATATCTCCGGCCTGGCTCGCACCGCGCTCCGGCAGTAGAGGCAAGGCCGCTATGACTGGTAGAAGGCTACCCAACATGCGGCGCCTCCTTCCAGGTCCTGGCCTGAACTTTCTTCTTATCGTTTCGCATTAACAGGTAAATCAATCCAGCCAGCATCACGACCGTCATGCATCCGGCAATCTTAATTACGTTCACGATGGCCAGCGAGTATCTGCCCTGGGACGGATCGTAATGAAAGCAGAAGAGCAGAACGTAATCGGCGGGGCTGCCGATTTTATGTTGGGAAGCATCAACCAGAGCCATTCGCAGATCCGCGGGTGCATAATCAATTCCGTATAAATATCGCGAGAGCTTCCCATCGGGAGTTGCGACCATAATTCCGCCGGCGTGCACGAACTGTTGAGTTTTTACATCGAACCGGTATCGAAATCCGACCGCATCCGTCAGCCGCTTGATGGATTCCTGATCTCCCGTGAGGAAGTGCCATCCTTCATCGAATTGCGAAGCGTTGCGGGCATGATCGCCGCTGGCGAACTCCGTCCTGTACTTGGCCTTTGTTTCCGCGGCGCGAGCCGGCGTGTCGGCCGGGTTAAAGCTCACGACAACCACGTTGTAATCGCGTCCCGGTTTCAAGGAAACACGTTTCAGGCTCATCACCGTTTCGTGCAAGCTCATGGGACAAAGGCTCGGGCAAGTGAAGTAAACCATCGAAAGCACGACCGGCTTATCGCCAAAGTACTTCCAAAGCGCGACTGTCCGGTTCGACTCGTCATGAAACGTCAGATCGAGCGGAACCGGCGCGTTTAGCTTCTGCTCGATCGTGACTCCTTTGGTAAGAGTGGGGCGACCGTATTGAGCACTCAGAACACCGGCGCCCGCTAGCGCAATACACGCGCTCACAAGCAACTTACTTGACATGTTTCTGAATCTCTCCCTGAATCTGCGGCCTCCGGTAGGGTGGAGGCATATCGTTGAGGCCTCGCGCAAAATCGCGGCCCTCGCCGCCGGGTGTCGTCAACCCCTGGGGCGCATTCGGCGCGATCTTCAAGGTCGGAAGCACTGAATTCATCGCCACATTGATAGGAATATGGAAGCGCCCATCCTTATATTTTCCATAGCTATTTAAAAGTCGATCTTCATCCGCCCGCATTTCGGGCAGATCTTCCCAAGGATGCACCTGTATCTGCGGCGCCGGCGCTATCACCCGGGATGGCGCTAAGGGACTCGCCAGTTCTCCGGGCGGATTGTTCGTCTGCAACCACTTCTGAATTCCGATGATCAGCACAAAGACAATGACAAGCGTTCCGCCAATAATCGCCAACGACCAGAGCACCAACCCGGTTGTAGCGTCGCGGCCTTCGTAGCTGGTGCCCGCGTGGCCACGGACCGGATCGGAAGCTTTTGGTCCGTGGAAATGGACCAGTTCGTTCTCTTTTGCCTCTGGAACCTGCCGCTTCATGCTGCCATCTCCGGAAGAGGATCCATCACTCGTGGATCGTGCAACGGCAGCAGCGGACGACGCCGAAGATGACCGAGGAATAGGAAGACCCAGACTCCGCCGATTCCAATGAAAGCGGCGAAATCGGTCCAGTAAATTGCGAAGCCCTTGGTCCGGAAAGTCGGTTCGACAATCCAGAACATCTCCACCACGCGCGCGGCGAGAATCCAGATCGCTACCCGCATCAGGCGCTTGGGATCGCGCTTGCGAGCCTGTGAGAGCAGCCCGAGAAAGGGCACCAGGAACATCGCTGTCGCTACCAACCAGGCCGCAATCGTCCAGCCCCCGCGCACGCGAACCAGGTACCACTGGATCTCCTGGGGCAGGTTCGCCGGCCAGACAATAATCAGTTGCGAAACTGAGAGGTACGTCCAGAAAATTGTGAACGCAAACATCATGTTCCCCAGATCGTGCAGGATCACCGGATTAATGCGGCCGCCGAAGCGATCACGGCGCGAGGTCAGAATCAGAACCAGAATCGTCAGCGCGAAGGTTTGCAGCACGTCGCCGAAGAGCAGCATCGCGCCGTAAATCGTCGAAAAGAACTGCGCGTCAGCGGACAGAATCCAGTCAATATAAGCAAAGGTTACCGTGAAGGTCACAATCAGGCATCCGGGAGCGGAGAATCTGCGCATGCGTTCCCGAATGGTCGGATCTCCGGTCCGGTCCTGCTGATCGGACATGCGGTATACGCGCAGGCCCCAGAACAGCCAGATGGCGAAGTAGGCGATCGTGCGCACGATGAAAAATGGCACGTTGAGATAGCCTACCTTGTGGTACAGAATGTCACGCGAGACGGGGTCTGAGACGGTGGAGATGTGCGTCCACGGATAAAGGTCCTTCAACCCGATCAACAGAATCAGAAATAACAGGAAAATGAACGGCAGGGTGCGCATTTGCGCCTCCACATAACGCCGCGAAGTAACGCCCCAGCGGCCCCCGACTGTGTGATTCAGAACCAGAACGCCCAAACCGCCCAGCGTGAAGCCGCCCCAGTACAAGAACGCGAACAGATAGGATTGGAAGAATTCCGCCCGGTTCGCAAAGAAACCCGCTACGCACAGCAGGATTCCAAGCCCGCCGATAACGCCCGAAATTCGTTCTACACTGGCCGCTTTGGGCCCAAGCCTGATATCTGGAATGGGAAGGGCTTGCCCATGTCCGTGGTTACTCACTTCATACCTCCAGCCGGACCGCCGCCGGTCGCGCCCGCATTCTCTTTATTCGTGTTTGCCGGCTGCAAATTCATCCCCTGCTGAGCCAGCGCCGCAGGCGCGTTCTGGCTCATCTGCAGCGTGCGAATGTATGCCGCAATCCGCCAGCGGTCATCCACCGCCACGCGCGAAGCATAGCTGTACATCGCTCCATAGCCATTGCTCATCACGTCGAAAAAATGTCCCACCGGCGCACTCACCAATCGAGGATCGGCGTAATTCGGCGGTTGGTGCAGCCCGCGCGCCACAACCATTCCGTGGCCATTGCCGAGGCGGCCATGGCAGGGCGAGCAGTAAATATTAAACCGTTCCTGCCCGCGCAGCACATCCGCGCGCGTGATTTGAATCGGAAAGAAATCGACATCTTTGCCGTTGAGCTTGCCGGTGTAGCGCGCCTCATCCAGATGCAACTGACCGCGAGCAACCGTATCCTCAATAGCCGGCCGTTCGGACCGACGGTCGCCGAAGAAGTTGGTCGCTGCGAAGGCTTTGTATTTGGGCTGATTATGCATGTCATTGCGGCACGCGCTGGCGAACAGCAGCGCACCCAAGACGCCGATCAGCGCCCCTCTAGGCTGGAACAAGCGTCACCTCTTTTCCGCCCAAATCGCGAAGGAACTCGCTGGTCGCGCCTATGCTGAACTGCGGATCGGACGATTCGATGCACAGGAAAAACTTATCAATGGAAGCCCGTTCGAACGCCTCGACGTTGAAAACGGGGTGGTAAGGCTGTGGCAAACCATTCATTGCGAGCATGCAGATGAGTGAAGTTAACCCGGCGATCAATACCATGCACTCAAAGGTAATCGGGATGTAAGCGGGCCAGCTATTTAGAGGACGTCCACCCACATTATGCGGGTAGGCTACCACCGTGATCCATTCCAGCAGCCCGAATCCGCCGCATGCGCCGAAGATGCCGCCGATCAAGACGCATAGCGCGACATTGTTCTTCTTATATCCGATGGCCTCAGCCAAGCCGGTTACCGGCATAGGAGCGTAAGCATCCATTCGGCGGAAGCCGGCTGAGTAAGCCCGTTCGCAGGCTTCCACTAACTCTTCCGGCGTATCGAACTCCGCCATCGCACCGTGAACTGCGGGAAGTTCGTCGAGCACTACTTCGTGGCTCATAACTTCTCCTCGTAAGCGCGTTCCATATACCTGTCGTGGTGCACCACCTCACGCACTTCAAAGATTGAGATAGAGGGCAGCAAACGCACAAACAGGAAGATCAGGAACAGGAAGAAACCAAGTGTGCCTGTAAATGTCGCCCAATCCCATTTTGTCGGAATGTACATGCCCCAGGATGAAGGCAGGAAATCGCGGTGCAGGCTGGTAACAACAATCACAAACCGCTCCAGCCACATTCCGCAGTTCACAATGATGGAGATGATCCAGACCAGGACGATGTTGTGTCTGACCCTGCGCGACCACAGCGCCTGCGGCAGCGCGATATTGCAGGTGATCAGCAGCGCATAAGAAAACCCGTACGGGCCGGTCATGCGGTTCCAGTACATGAAGCTTTCGTACTTATCACCGCCGTACCACGAAAAGAACGCCTCCATCGCATACCCGTAGGCCACAATCAATCCCGTGCCTAACATCAGCTTCGCCGCGGCATCGATATGCCGAAGCGTAATCAGGTCGCGCATGTTATACCAGGCGCGCAGTGGAATGATGAGCGTCAGCACCATGGCGAAGCCGGAGTAGATAGCGCCCGCAACGAAGTAAGGCGGGAAAATCGTCGTGTGCCAGCCGGGCAGAATGCTGATTGCAAAATCGAAGCTGACCACCGTGTGAACCGAAAGGACCAGCGGCGTCGCCAGGCCGGCCAGCAGCAAATATGCTTTCTGATAACGGTGCCAGTGAATCGCGGAACTGCGCCAGCCTAATGCAAGCACGCCGTAAATCTTGCGCTGCCACAGATGGGGAGCATTATCACGCATGCTTGCCAGGTCGGGAATCAGGCCGCAATACCAAAACACCAGCGATATGGTGCCGTATGTCGATACGGCGAAAACGTCCCATTCCAGCGGGCTGCGCGGTTGAGGCCACAGCCACATCGAATTGGGATAAGGGAATAACCAGTATGCAAGCCACGGGCGGCCCAGATGCAACACCGGGAACATGCCCGCGCAAGCCACCGCGAATAGCGTCATTGCTTCAGAAAAACGATTGATGGATGTTCGCCAGTCCTGCTTCAGCAGAAACAAAATGGCCGAGATCAGGGTACCGGCATGGCCGATACCGATCCACCAGACGAAGTTGACGATCGCGAACCCCCAGCCGATTGGGATGTTCACGCCCCAGACGCCGATGCCCTTGGCAAACAGCACCCACATTGCCAGCATCAACAGGTTTACGAACAGAAATGAAATAAAAGCGCCGACCAGCCATTTCTTCGGCGCCTTCTTCCAGGGCAGGTAAACGATTCCCGAGATACGTTCGGTGACCGTCTCGTAGTCATGCCCGGTCCCCAGAATCCGATCTGGTCCGGGATCGATCAGTTCTTTGTTATCAAGATTCTCTAGTGTTGCCACGCTGGCCTCTTAGCGCTTCATTGGGGTTGCGAACATAACCGAGATACGTCGTGCGAGGACGGGTGTCCAGATCCGGATCCAGTAACTTGTAATTTCGCTGTAATGCCTGGAGTTTCGCCACTCTGCTGGTTTTATCGTTCAAATCGCCGAAGGTAATTGCCTGGGTGGGACAGACCTGCTGGCAAGCTGTCAGGATCTCGCCGTCGGCAACCCGGCGATTCTCCTTGTCTGTCTTGATTTTCTGTTCCTGAATACGCTGCACGCAGTAAGAACACTTCTCCATCACGCCGCGGCTGCGCACAGTTACATCCGGATTGCGCGCGCCGTACAAACTCTGCGTGTTCCAATCCGAGTACAGATAGAAGTTGAATCTTCTAACCTTATAGGGGCAGTTATTCGAGCAATAGCGTGTGCCGACGCAGCGGTTGTACACCATCTCGTTAATGCCTTCCTCGCTATGAACCGTGGCGGCGACCGGGCAAACCACCTCGCATGGGGCGTTCTCGCATTGCATGCAAGGCACCGGCTGGTTATACATCGCCGGAGTATCCAGGTCACCGGCGTAGTAGCGGTCCACCCGAATCCAGTGCATGTGCCGGCCGCGGGCGACTTGATCTTTTCCCACCACCGCGATATTGTTCTCCGCCTGACAGGCCACAATGCAGGCGCTGCATCCGGTGCAGACGTTCAGATCGATCGCCATGCCCCATTTGTAGCCGTTGTAATGCCACTCATTGGGGTAGAGCGTCAGACTCTTCGGTAGCGGCTTCTGCTCCGCTTCCTTTGTCGCGAAATCCGGATGCTCGCGATACTCGGCCAGATCGGCTGCACGAATCGGATCGCGGCCAGCCATGGTCTGGGTTTCCTGGACATTCGCAATCCGGTAATGCTCGCCGGTCTTTTCGATCGATCCACCTGCAAAGAAGGGAGCGGCCGCATCCTGAACGGCGTACGCGTTGTAACCAATTTTCGTTCCGACTCGGCCGGACATAGTGCGTCCGTAGCCGAAATACACGGTAAACGAATCTTCAGCATGTCCAGGGAGCACCCAGGTGGGTCCAACAACCTGCCTGCCGTTCACCGTCACGCGGAGCATGTCGCCCTTATCGACGCCTAATTTTCCGGCGTTCTTCGGACTCACGGCAACCACGTTGTCCCAAGTCATTTTGCTCTGCGGCTTGGGGCACTCCTGCAGCCATCCGTTGTTCGCCCAACTCCCGTCGCCAATCGTCGGATCCGGCCTGAAGACGATCTCGGTTCCGCTGAGGGTTTGGGCCGGAAGAGCGGGAAGCGCGGCAACCCGGCCATTCAGCGTGGCCGATCCCCTGCCCGCAATCCAGCCATCATGCAGCGAAGTCTTCCAGGCTCTTTCGAAATCGCCCTTAATCTGACTCTGCCAGTATCCCTTCACGATTTCATGCGAGTTCTGGTCTGGCTTTCCCAGCAGGATCGATAAAAGTTCGTGCGCGGACTTGCCGTTGTACAACGGCTCAACCAGCGGCTGCTGAATAGTAACCGTTCCGTCGAACGCTCGCAAATCTGACCACGTTTCCAGGTAGTGCGCTTCGGGCACATGCCAGTGGCTCCATCGCGACGTTTCGTCATAATACTGCCCCAGCCGCACCACCATCCGGGCTTTGCGAATGGCCTGCTCGAAGTTGAGCGATGCCGGCGCAGAGTAGACGGGGTTTTGGCTGATGATCAGCAGCGTTTCAATGCGGCCGTCGTTCAGATCGTGGGTGAGATCTTCGATCGAAAACGTGTTGTCCGGCTCAACACCTTCATATACGTTCACCGTCTGGCCGATATTGCCCAGAGCGGCGTTTACGGCGTAGGCGGCCAGGTGTACGCTCTCGGGCTGGAACTCGCCGGGAAGAACCACGCACCGGCCTTTCGATTTGAGTAAATCCTGCGCAACCGCGTTCAGCCACTCCGGCGTGGGAGTGCCCGGATCGGGGGCATTTACCCCGCACGCCTTAGCCAGTTGATACGCAATGGCCGGCACAGCACTGCTCTTTACCGGCAGATGATGATCGGCAAGCGATCCGCTAACCGATGGCGTGGCTTCGATGGCGTAGAGGCGGCAGGGCGTCTGGCCGTTATCGACCGCCCGTTTTCCGGCGAACTGGCGCGCATAAGCCAGCGCGGCCGGACCGGTGTTCAGGAAATCGCTCTCCAGGCTAACGATGACATCGGCCTTGGTTAGATCGTAAGAGACGAACGCATTTCTGCCCGCAATTTTCCGCGCCGCGCCTGCAATCGCCAGATTCACCGACGGCTCATGCACGTACCATTTGGCTTTGGGCCATTGCGTACGCAGCGCCTCCATCTGGCTGATCAGGGTCGGAGATGTGACCACACCCGTTAAGATGGCCAGACCTTCACCCTTACGAAGGCCTAGTTCCTGTGCCTCTGTGCTCAGCGCGCCGGCGAACTTTCCCCACACATCCATGCGCCCTTCGCGCAAAACGCTTTCGGAACGGTCTGGGTCGTAGAGACTCAGAACTGACGCTTGCTCGAAGATTGTCGTCGATCCCAAGCTGGCCGGATGGTCGGGATTTCCTTCTACCTTCGTCGGGCGGTTGAGATGGCTCTCTACCAGCAAACCGCGCGCGTAACCACCGACCGACATTGCGGTCGCGTAGAACAGCGGAACGCCGGGGATGACGTTCTCCGGCTGCCGGACATACGGAACGATCAGCTCTTTCGGCTGCTTCGTACATGCGGCTGCGCCGGCCATTGCCAGTGATGCCGCCATCACTTTCAAAAGGCTCCGCCGGTCTACACCTTGCGGAATTTGTCCGGACAGACCCGGAAACTCCTGCTCGATATATTCCTTCAGGTCTTGCGTTTCGGCCGCTTCTTCAAGAGTGCGCCAGAAGGCCGGCCCGCGTCCGGAAGCCAATTTCTCCCGCAGCGCTTCCACATCCACTTTCTGGCGCACCGGCTCTAATAAGGACTCAAGCGGAACTAACGTCGTGTCAGGCAACCCCGGGCTGCTTGCCGAACCGCCATCCCCGTTATGCGCGTGGCGCGCGTGTTCAGAATTCGGAGTGTCTTTCATCGGTGGCAAGTTACGCAATCGGTCAAAGACTTTGCGTGATACTCCTTCACAAGTTGCGCTCCGAGTTGCGCCTGATTGGCCGGGTACTGGTAATCGACATTAAATACCTCTGATCTGGGGCGGATGAATTGGGCCGGATTACGGTGGCAGTTCACACACCAATTCATGTTCAGCGTGTTGACCTTATATAGCCACGGCATCTCATCCACCTGGCCGTGGCAGGTAGAACAGCCAATGCCCTTGTTGATGTGGATACTGTGATTGAAATAGACGAAATCCGGCAGGTCGTGAACGCGCGTCCATTCGATAGATTTGCCGCTTGCCCAACTGTCCCGTATTGGCTGGGTCGCAGAGGCTGTATTCCAGATCTGCGAATGGCACGTCATGCACGTTTCGGTGGGAGGTAGACCCGCATAGCTCGAAGTCTCTACGCCGGTATGGCAGTACCGGCAATCGATCCCGTCATCCTTGACGTGGTGCTTATGACTGAACATGATGGGCTGTTCCGGCGCGACTCGCACGCTGGTGATCCAGCCACCACGATCCATAACGTACGCGAACGCGAGCAGGGAGCCGGCCGAAAGGACTACCAAGGCAATCGAGACCTTCGCAATCGTGTTCGAGCTGGGTCGAAAGAGTTGTGCCATAGGAAGGGGCTACCGGAATAGTGCGAGTACCAAAGGGAGATTATAAAACGATCGGCTCCAGAAATCTTCTGTTTTCGCAATAATAGCTCTCGCCTGGGTATAAAAATTTTGCTTGCACTGCAAACGGAGGGAGAGAAGTCGCGTTTCAGAAGGCAATAAAAAAGGATTAGGTAGCCGCCCGACGCGGCTTCGGGTGCGAGCTCTCGAAAACCTTTGATGCGAACAGCGAGCGTAACCGGCAGATCAGCTACGCTCAAACTCGGCCTTGCTGATAAGATCAATCGGGCGGGTTTTGACCGCATCACCCCCGGAAGCGACCGATGGACTTATTCAGCTTTGCGCTGCATCACTGAACGGTTATAGACAGCGCTCGTCGCGAGTGGAGTCGAAGATGTCAGATCGACATTTGTAAAGCTGATGGCATTTCCGTCGGGGGAAAGTCTCCAGATACGCACTTGAGACGGCTTTTCCCCGTCTTTGACAATGTCCTCCCAAGCGTGATCGTCAATCTTCATTAGCGTTTCGCGCAACTTGGGATTCACGGCAGGACCCGTCACAGGATAGTCTTTGCCGTCGAACTTAGCGGAAAAGCGATAATCCAGGGCGAACTCGTGCCAGTTCAGTGTGCCGTCGCCATCAAAGCTTATCTCCATAACGTCCGGCGTAACGTCTCGTGCTGAAATCGGCTTCCACGTTCCCAAGAATGCGGTTGTGTTCGTGGTCCTCTGATATACGGTAATGCTTTGGCTGGAAGTTCCATTCTGGCTATACTCGGTTTCGGTTTCGGTCAGCGTTCGGTTATCGGGTCCGATTTCCCGTACCCTAACTAATAGAAGTTTTCCATCTCTGAACGCTTTTTGCTCCCAGGCAGACGGTCCCTTTTCGATCCAGGTGTTTGTCAGTCCTGGGTCGTCCTTGTCTTCGTCCAACTTTCCATCAACCCACGTAGTATTCTTCACGACGTGCGACTTTCCATCAAGCCAAATCGTACTGTCCCGCTTGTATGTGCCAGATGCAGATGTTTGTGTTAGAGATCCGTCAGAGTTCTGCCGATAGCTGAGTGTTGATTCCGGGTCAACTGGCCAAACCGTCTTAGACGTGTCTTCCTTCCAAGTGCCGGCGAAGCGCTGCAAGCCGGTGTCTCCGGCGACGGCCGCAGCTCCACTCTGTGCCTCAGCCGACCTGCGCGAATGAAGAAGTGTTCGCGAATTGCCGGATTTTGGGTTCAGAATCTCAACCCGCAGTTCGTTTCCGTCCGAAGAGATGCTGTGTCGAAGGATGTCGGTCACCACATCCCCCTTGTATTTAATGTCGTAGAAAGATGAATCGTCTATACGTATGAATTGAACGCTATCGGGGTCTTGACGGGGTTCCTTAGAGGGCCAACGCTTCCCATCAAACTTTACCGTGACAGGCTTGCTGCTGCCGATGCTAGAAACATTAAAACCGTTTTCGATGGGATCGTATTCGATCCAGATCTCTCCTTCCCACTCGCCGTTGATCGATCTGGTTTCAGATCCGCTGACCCTATGGTAGTAGAGAGTTTGCGACTGCTCGCCGGGTCTTTCCACTACTGTGTGTATCAGGCCATCCGACCCGAGGGCCATGTTATCGGTCTCAACGATTTTTCCGGTTGCATCCAGATCGAATGTAAGCGTATAACGAAACCCTGTTGATCTGCCGATGCGGCGAATGGTTAGATGGCGGCATGCAGAAGAAAACGGCGGAGCAAGTGGAACGGCTGCTCAAGGGGTACGAAGAAAGTGGATTGTCGCGGCAGGAGTATAGCCAACGAGAAGGGATCCCGGTCACGACGTTGGATTACTACCGGCAACGCTCCGCGCGGAGAGCGTCAGGAAAGCGAAGAGCTTCAGCATCGGGACTGGTTAAAGTGAAACTCGAAGCGGCTCCGGAAGAAGCGCATAGAGTCTTTATTTTGACGCTGCCTAATGGACGGCGCATCGAGAGTGGGTGGAACTTCGTGGAGGCGGAACTGGGCCGGCTGATCAGGATCGCCGAGGCAACGTAAATATGTTCGGCCTGGGGCCGGCGACGAAAATCTATCTGGGCGCCGAGCCGGTGGACATGCGTAAGGGATTCGACGGACTATTTGGCCTAGTGCGGGATCAGTTCGGACAGGATCCACTGAGTGGGCACTTGTTTCTGTTCAGCAATCGCACGCACACCAGATTGAAAGCGCTGATATGGGACGGCAGCGGCCTTTGGGTTTGCGCGAAACGGCTGGAGCGCGGGCAGTTCCACTGGCCGCAAACAAGCGGCGCACGCACCGTATCGATGCGGCCCGAAGAACTCGCCATGCTGGTGAATGGAATGGATCTGGCCGAAGCACGTCCACGGCAGAATTGGCATCGCCGCGCGCCGGCCGCGTAGAACATTTCTGACCGATCGCGTGCATTGAAAAACACTGTGCAAAGAGTGAGAAAGCGCTCGCATTTATGGGCCTTTTCGCTTACTATAGAGCTTCCCCGTGAACGCTCCCGATCCTCAACTCCGCGTCGCACATCTGGAGCGCGAACTGCATTGGGCGCTATTGAAAATCCAGGTGCTCGAAGAGCGGCTTCGCCAACAGCGCATTCGCATGTTGGGACCGCAGAGCGAGACGCTCAGCAATCTGCAGTTGGAATTATTAGCTGACGAAGAGCCCGGGGTAACTGCCGATGAAATAGCAGCCGAAGCGCATCGCGAGACGCTAGCGAAGATGCCGCCGCGCGAACGCAAACCGCATCCGGGCCGTGAACGATTGCCGGAGCATCTGCCGCGAGTGGAGAAAACCATCTCGTGCACGCAGCAGACCTGCACTTGCTGTGGGCGCGAAACATCGATCATCGGCTATGACGAAAGTGAGCAGCTCGATGTGGAGCCGGCGCGCTACTTCGTGCGGGTAATCAAGCGCGAGAAGCGCGCCTGCCGCAGTTGCGAACAGGGCACGGTGACGATGGCGCCGCTGGAACCGCGCATCGTCGAAAAAGGTTTGGCGAGTGATGCGGTGGTGATTGATACGGTGGTGTCAAAGTATTGCGATCACCTGCCACTTTATCGTCAGGCAGTAATTCTGGAACGCGAAGCGGGTTTAGAGATCGGGCGCGCGACGCTGGATGGCTGGGTAATGCGCGTGGGCGAGTTGCTCCAACCTGTGATCACGGTAATGCGCAAGGATCTGCTGAGCGCATCGTATCTGCAGGCCGACGAAACGACAGTTCCGGTGCAGATGCATGACCGGCGCGGCAGCAATCACGAAGCTTATCTCTGGCAGTACGGCAAGCCTGGCGGCGAGACAGTCTTCGACTTCTGTCTGGGGCGCGGGCGCGAGGGTCCGCGGAAGTTTCTGGACAAGTGGGAAGGCATTCTGCAGACCGACGGCTACCAAGCCTACGAAGGCGTGGGTGGGCCGATGATGGTGCACGTCTGTTGTTGGGCACATGCGCGCCGTAAGTTTGTAGATGCGGTGAAGGTCAATCCGCAAGATGCCCAAGCGACAAAGATGGTGGTGCGTATGGACGCGCTGTTTCTGGTGGATCGCAACGCGCGCGAGCAAGGGTTAACAACTGCGGAGCGTCTCAATTTTCGATGTGAATATGCACGGCCATGGGTGGACGAGATTCGGCAAGAGTGTCTGGCAATCTCGCGCCAGGCGCTGCCGCAGAGTGCACTGGGCCGGGCTGCGGCTTACACGCTGAACATGTGGAAGAAGCTGGAGCGCTGCTTTGATTACGAGGAAGTGGAGCTATCGAACAACCTGGCCGAGAACTCGATGCGGCCCATCGCACTCGGTAGAAAGAATTGGTTGCATGTAGGCAGTATGAAAGCGGGTCCCAAAGTAGCGGCAATCCTGTCCGTCGTGGAATCTTGTCGAAGATTAGCCACGCCAGTGAAGGAATATCTCGCCGATGTCCTCCCAGGCTTAAATGGCCGCACCCTGAGCCAGCTTGCTAACCTTACTCCCGCTCGCTGGTCCGCCGCTCGCCGTTGAATCTACCACTGGGTTGGTCTAACGCTTACGATCGATCATGCCGAGAAATACGTCGATGGCAAAGTTCACACGAACGGTTTAGAGAATTTCTGGAGTTTGCTGAAGCGCAGCATCAACGGCACCTACATCAGCGTCGAGCCGTTTCACTTGTTCCGCTACCTAGATGAACAGACGTACCGCTTCAATCAACGAAAGCTTACGGATGCGGAGCGTTTTAGCATCGCGGTGGATGGAATTGTCGGCAAACGTGTAACGTACAAAGAGCTAACGGGCAAGACAGAGGCAGAAGCGTGAACGCTTCCGTATCGAAAGCCGTCACGAGGAAAACGGTAGTGGGGGCGCGGTGAATACCCTCTACTACGGCGATAATTTAGAAATCTTACGTGATGAGAAACGGATGCCATCGGAATCCGTCGATCTCTGCTACATTGATCCGCCGTTCAATTCGCAGCGCACCTATAACCAGATCTACAGCACAGCAAAGCGCAAGGATGCTGCGCAAGCGCAAGCGTTCACGGATATGTGGATATGGGATACTCCCGCTGCGCTCGGATATCGCGAGATCACGAGCAACGAGGGCGGACGGTTCCAAGAGGAAACCATAGAACTATTTCGCGGGTTCCACTCCGTTCTCAAGGAAAGCAGTTTGCTTGCTTATCTGGTAAGCATGACGCTTCGATTGGTTGAGATCCGTCGCGTACTAAAACAGACTGGAAGCTTCTATCTTCATTGCGATCCGACTGCCAGCCATTATCTGAAGCTGTTTTTGGATTCAGTCTTTGGGCTTGAGAATTTTCGTTCCGATATCACATGGAAGCGCACGAATTTTCGGTGGGCGGCTCGGATTAAGAGGCAAACGGCTCAGTTGCGACCTCGAATCAAACTGAGTGCAATGCGCATAGTGCATTTCGGTATCTTGCTTTGTGCACACGTGTGCAGTACGGTCACATATAGATAGAACGGTTCTACTGTTCCGTCGAGACCGCCTCTTGGCCTCCGTCTTGTGGCGGTCTTTTCTGCGCGGGATCTGTCTTATGGGGATGGGAAAGAGCCGCGCTCCGTTCTCTAGCAAAAATGGATCGCAGCAGCGACAACGTGTACGGGAAGCCTCTGGACGAAGTGAAGATACCGGACGGATATAAGCGCCTGCCTAACGGCTGGTTCGATGTGCCCCGGATGTCCGAGCACTACATAACCGAACAGGGCAGAGTGGCAGTCTACTTTAGCAATGCACGGGATTTGGGTGAGGACAAGAGGCGCATACTCGTGTATCCAGAGGCGTGAACTTCAACGGAGCACCTAAAGAACTGCCCTACTTTCACCGATAAGAACTGTACATACATTTGTGAACAGTAGAGCAAGGGTTTCACGGCCCTCAGCACCGCGAAACCCAATAGAGATTAAGAAGATATATGTTTTACTATTGTATGGGCGACGTGGAGGAACTCGGCGAAAGATTGGTAGTGTCTCTAAATGGATGAAGACGTGCCGACCACCAAGGTGCGCGTAGACTGCGAGAAGAGCAATGCCTTCCGTGTGATTCACGCGGATGGCGTGTATGGCGGAACCACTCCGCGCCTACAACTCTTCATCGCATTCTATAATGAGCGATTCCCAATTCCAAAGGCGATGACATATGAAGTGTCTGAGGCTGGTGCGCCTGAGCGGGAAATCATTGCTGAGCGCGAATCAAAAGAAGGCATTTTTCGTGAAGTGGAAGTTGGCGTGGTGTTTGACATTAATGTCGCAAAAGCCTTTGCAGTTTGGCTGACCGAGAAGGTTGCCGAACTTGAGAAAAAGCGGGAGCAGATTTTGGGCGGGTCGAAGGCAATGGAGGAAATTCACGAATGAGCACTCTTGCTCTACCGTTCCCGTTTATTGACAATACGTGGACTTCTTCTGAAGCGAAGGCTGCGGTTATTCCGGTTGGGACTCCGGTTTCGATCCAGCGTCTCATTGGTCTACTTGATGAAAGGGGAGAAGACGATTACGGGCAAATTGGACCCTCACAGTTGGCGTTCAAAAATGCTCTTACGTTCCTTTTAGCTGCTATCTCCCTAGTTGGAGAGGACATCCCGTCTTCCCCGGTGGTTGACTCTGAGGGGGGTATTCGGATCACATGGAGGCGCGGCAACAAGCAGGTAAAACTGATCTGTCCGGCCACACGCGATGCTGAGGTTTACGTCTATTATTCATCACCGCGAGGAAATGGCCTTAGCAATCAGGGAGTGACGCCTCTGGTGCTTGCGCAAAGACTTGACTGGTTAACTGAGCGTGAGTCCGCAGCAACCGCAGCCGGTTGATCCTCCTTGCGGCACGATCATCTATCGAACGATACGCCGTAAAAACTGGTTCGATCCAGACGATCCCTCACACGTTAAAGCGGAGGCATTCATGCGTCGGCCCCCGAAGCGTGACGAAACCGGCTCCATTATTGATCCAATGGATGCAGACGGATTGTCGCTTTATGACTCTTTCCACATCGAAGCACGGCAATGTATTGAGCAGGAACTTAGTTGCCACGGGCTTGTGACGTTGCATGTTGGCACGCTCCGTGCGCTTGGCCTGAATGCGATTAGAGACCCAGAAGATTACCGAAAAGTTCTAATCACAAATATGCCGTTTATGAATCCGAACGATGCTGATGAAGAACGCCTCCTGGATGCTGTCGCCGACTCAGCAAGAATACATACTCACTGCAAGTGGCGTAAGCCCGAAGAACGCTAAGGGTACTCAAGCACCTTTCAGGCACTACCCATTTGTGGGAATCGGGCAAACCGGATACTATAGCGGTAGGTGAAACCAATTCTCACAAGCCCAGGGGTGCAATGAAGCCAGCACTCGCTCCTAATGTTCCCGGCAACACCGAAGCAGAACGTATGAGCAATGCGCTTCGCATGGTGCTCACCGTGTCGAAGAAGGATCTGCTAAAGAAGGAAGCCAGTGAGAAGCGAGCACACGGAAGGAAGCCGGGAAAGAAAATCAGGCGCGTGAGTACAGGAACAACAGATGGCTAGCTGGGTTGAGAAGGCTGCACGTCAACGTGCGCTACTTCTTCGAGATGCGCCTGAGTTGTGGGCCACTCTAAAAGTGCATTTGCGACAGGCAGTAGCGGATTACACGCGGATTTATACGCCTTCTGGTGAAGTAGAAGTCGAATACTCGAACTGTTTACAAGTAACCGAGAACTGCGTCAGGATCAGAATCCTTGCTCCTCCAGCTAAAGCAAACGGGTCGGTGGAGATCATTTTCGATCCGGACGACGATAGCGTTTCATGGGATAAGCAAAAGCTTCACGCCGCAGTCAATGATGAGGACGTGGTTGTGCTTAAGGATGCCAAGGGCGAAGTGCTTGATCTCGAACAGATCAGCGAGAAAATTCTCTCGCCAATATTAAAAAGACTTCCACATCGCAAGCCGAATATCCTTCTATGAAACGCCGTCTGTCTCATCCCGCTGTCGAACGACGCGGACTATGGCTTGACTCTCGGATTCACGGTATAGCTTCGCGATCTCTCGATATTGTTGGGCCACAGTTTCCATTGAAGGCGGGAGATCCCGCGCTAATTGCTCCCAGTGTTCTGCGTTAATGTCGTCAACGCGTTCATAGCTGGTCACGAATTCCGCTTGTCTTTCGGGCATTCGGGGGCATTCCTCCCTGACGATATCAAACACCCAGGTGAGTTGGCAAGTATGTTATTACCTTTATAAAAGCTCGTCGGCAGATTGAGATGCTCGCCAGCAGAGGCCATTCCACATCCGATCGGTGTTTGTCGGCCCTATGAGTCGACGGTGGGCTACAGCTAATCACGGCAGCAACTTGCGACGCAT
>Ga0308173_10000252_pt1 | contig 20957 bp, 18 predicted proteins | sample PhyPR1_FD_203716 | JGI IMG/M metagenome (GOLD analysis project Ga0308173, IMG submission 203716) | Soil microbial communities from UC Gill Tract Community Farm, Albany, California, United States - DLSLS.P.R1 | ecosystem: Environmental > Terrestrial > Soil > Agricultural land | place: USA... | reverse complement strand
TCAGCACCTCGGGGTCGAGGGCCCGGAACCGCGCGTCGAACTCGGCGTCCGACAGGTCGTCGGTCAGGCCGAGCGTGTTGTAGACCGTGCCGGTGGCCGAGGGCCCCTGCGGGTCCCGCGTGAACACGACGATCTCGGCGTGGTGCATGCCGCGGAGGCCGTCCGCCGTGACCGGGACGGTGCCGGGCTCCTTCGTGAGCCTCATCGTCCTGCCTCTCCTGGTGTCGGCGCACCGGCTGCTCACGCCGTACTGACCTCAGCGACCCCCGTGGCTCATGATGTCGAGCGCCACGGTCGCGGCGAGGACGACGACCGGGTCCTGGTCCGGCTCGATCTCCACCCCGTAGGTGTCGGCGACCCGGAACCACTGCTTCGACACGGTGGCCACCTCGGTGTGCCCGTCGGTGAACGTGTACTCGTGGTCGACGATGTTCCCGTGGATCTCCAGGTCCGGACCGTTCTCGACCTCGACGGACCAGTGGCTCCGCAGCGGCCGGAACAGGGCCTTCTTCACCATCGCCAGCCGGTGGCCGTCGGCATCCTCGACCTCCATGGCGTCCTTGATCCGGAGCATCTTCTCCTGGATCTTCGCGAGCTTCCGACCGTCAGGGGTCTCGAGGACCAGCGTCTTGCGCAGGCGCAGCGCCTTCCCGTCTACCTTGTAGGCGCGCTCCCCGGTGTCGGTCTCGATCCAGAAGTCGTCCCCGATCGACAGCAGCTGCTGGCGCATCTTGTAGTGCACGCGACCAGTCCCGGCGTGCTCTTCTCTCCTGCCCCACGGCACGGCCCACACCTTCCTTCTCGGCGAGTCCCCGGTCCCGGGCGGTCGTCGGGACCGGGCCCATCGTCGACGTACCGAGTCCGGTGGCGCCTCACCCGTGCGGGATGACGAGCACCGCGGTCGGCCGGCTCGCGGTCCAGACCTGGACTTTTCATCCGTCGCCGAGTGGGTAGAACCGCTCACAGGGAAGGTTCACGCAGCTGCCCTTCCCGAGGAGCGCCTCGCCTCAATCCCCCAGGTCCGGCGGGGCGCTCCGTCATGTCCGCACGACGGCGGCGGGTCAGCCGACCTCGTCGAAGATCTCCAGGACCTTGCGCAAGAAGCCCTCGTCCGGACGGCCGTCCTTGGTCACCAGCTCGACCAGCCGGTCCGCGATGTCGCGCACCTTGACGTTGTTGTCCTGGGAGTAGGCCCGCAGCAGCCCGAACGCCTCGTCGGCCTCCACCCCGTGCGCCAGCATCAGCACGCCCTTGGCCTGCTCGATCACCGCGCGGTGGTCCAGAGCGCCCGCCAGCGCCTCCTCCACGTCGGCACGGCTGGCGTCGCGAGCAGCGTCGGTGAGGTCGATGAGGTACCCGTGCACCTGCGTCACCGACCCGCCGTCCCCGGGCTCGCCGTGCCCGGCCAGCAGGACCGTCCGGCGGGTGCCGTGCGCGTCCACCATCCGGGAGTAGAAGCTGAACGGCTCACCGGTCCGGAAGGCCGACTCCACGGCGTCGAAGCCGCGGTCCGCGTCGTCGGGACGCAGGTGCGCGGCCAGCACCGTCGCGGACGGCTTGACCTGGCCCGGCTCGAAGCCCAGCACCGTGAAGAAGGTGTCCGACCACCGCCAGGCGTCCGACACGACGTCGTAGGTCCACCGGCCGATGCGCCGGGGACGCCCGGCCGCCAGCGCGGACACGACGTCCTGCGGGCTGTTCTGGTTCGTCATGACGCGTGGATCCGCATGCTGCATCGGCCTGTCGACTCGTCGCTCCCCGGGCGCGGTCAAGATACCTCGCGGTCGCACCGCCGGAAGCGATGACGCGGAAGGTGGGTGGCGAGCCCCCTCCCCGTCGCAGAAGGCAACGGAAAGGGGGCCCGCACTCGAGACGCGACCTCTAGGCCGGCTGCTTGACCCGGTGCGGTCACGCCTCTCCCGCGTGCCCAGCCCGAACGGAAACATTCGGGGACGTCGACACCCAAAAAGACCCGGCGGCCACGCGCGAATCGGCGATCCGTGCCATGCTGGTCGGGCCGAGAGCTTCTCGCGTCCCACCACCTAGGTGCTTCCGTTCCCGGCGTACAAAGAATCGACGCTCCCGGGATTCAGCCAGCAGTTTCGGCGTCGTCAGGAAATCAGGTGCGACATGACGTCGCCTTCCACCCCCCTCGACGGGGGACGCCCATGCTGCTGAGAGTCGACATCTCCACGCTGAACTCGTCAGCCACGATCTCGCCCGTCGGAGAGATCGACCTGGACACGGTCGGCCTCCTCTCCGCCAGTCTCGCCGACACGATCGCCTCCGGTGCCGACCGTGTCGTCGTGGACTTCGCCCACGTGACCTACATCGACTCGGCCGGCCTCGGTGCCCTGGTCGGAGCGCACAAGAAGCTGCGCGCCGCCGGCGGTGCGCTGGTGCTGCGCTGTGAGCAGCCGCGCGTGCTGCGGCTGCTGACGATCACCGGACTGACCAAGCTGTTCACCATCGAGAGCGAGGGCTCGGCGGACCGGCCGATGGCCGGGGTGCCCGACAGCGCGGTGGGCTGAGCGGACCCGCTCACAGCGGCGTGAGGAGGGCCTCGGCCGCCCACTCCTCGACCATCACCCAGCGGCCGGGACGGAGCTGGGCGGCGTAGACCACCCTGCCCTCCCACGCCTCCCCCGCGCGGCGCCACTCGAGCAGCAGACCGGGCCGCTTGACGCCGAACCCGTCGACGGCGTCGGCGACCCAGCAGTGCCGAGCCGGGCAGGCACCGTACGTCGATCCGCCGCCCCGGACCCGGTGCGACATCGGGATGCCGCGCGTGCCGCCCATGCCACCCGCCGCCATGCCCGACAGCATGGCACATGATCGAACACCTGTTCGAGAGCGACCCGTTTCCGACACGCTGCGGTCCCCCGCGCGCCCGCGTCCCGAGGGGCCCGGGGGTCGGGTAGTGTCGTGCCCGCTCGACCCGACTCCAGCCCCGCGGTCGCGGTCGCCCAGGGTGCACGACCCACCGTGCGGGCCCGCCGAGGGCCACCGATCCGAGGAACACCACATGCTGCTGCGCGTCGACATCGAGGACCGAGGCGACGGCGTGGTCGTCGTCAGGACCGGCGGGGAGATCGACGCGGCCACCGCGGACACGCTTGCCACCGCGGTGAGCGGCGCGCTCGCGGACGGCTACCAGAAGGTGCTGGTCGACTTCGCCCAGGTGACGTTCATCGACTCGACCGGCCTGGGCGTGCTGGTGAAGTCGCACCGCAGCGCCGTCGCGGCGGGCGCGGCGTTCGCCGTGGTGCACCCGACTCCGCAGACGCGCAAGCTGATCGGCGTGCTCGGGCTCGACCAGCTGCTGAAGATCTACGACAGCCACGACGAGGCGCTGGCCGACCTCTCCTGAGGGGGCGACGACGCACCCGTCCGGATGATGGACAACCCCCGGGGTGCGGCGTAGCGTCGGGCCGTCTGGACCACGCAGCGACGGCCACCGAGGCAGTCCCGAGGTCCAGCGACTACGGCGAGTCTCCTCGGTCAAGCAGTCGGCCCCGGGCATTCCGGAAGGCCGGTGCGACATGACTCTGCTCAGACTTCGTCCCCTCCGCGGCCTGGCAAGGGCCGTCGTGACCGAGCAGGACGATGAGGGCTGAGCCGTGCGGGTCGACGTCGAGATCATGCCCGGCGGCCGGGCCCTGGTCGCGCCCCACGGCGAGATCGACCTGGCCGGCGCACCCCGGCTGCGCGAGGCCTTCAGCGATGCGCTGGCGGAGGGCCACACCCACCTGGTGATGGACCTGCGCGCGGTCACGTTCATCGACTCCACCGGGCTCGGACTGCTGGTCGGCGCCGGCAAGAAGGCCTACGGCCTCGGCGGCTCGCTCACGATCGTGTGCGACAACGACCGGGTGCTCCGGCTGCTCGCGGTCACCGGCATCAGCCGAACGCTGCCCGTGCGGGCCACGCTGGAGGAGGCGGCGGCCGACCGGGCCTGAGCCTCCTACTCCTCCTCGCCGGGGAGCGTCTCGCCGTGGGTGCCGGGGCGCGGCGCCCACGGCAGCTCCTCGGCCGGGCGCACGACGACCAGCCGGTCACCCCGCACCAGCTGGGTCACGGCCGGGTCGAAGTAGCGGTGCACCACGCCGTCCCGGACCACCGCGATGACCTGGTCCGGCAGCTGCTGCGGCTGCTTGCCGACCTCCTGGACGAGCAGGTCCCGCTCGGCCACCTCGAGACCCTCGCCGTACGTCAGCAGGTCGTCCATCACGCTGCCGAGGGTGGGGCTCAGCGACGACAGGCCGAGCAGCCGGCCGACCGCGTCGGAGGAGGTGACGACCGAGTCCGCCCCGCTCTGCCGGACCAGCTGGACGTTGTCGGACTCCCGGACCGCGGCGACCACGTAGGTGTCCGGGTTGAGCTGGCGCACGTTGAGCGTGGCGAGCACCGTCGAGTCGTCGCGGTCGGTGGTGATGATCACCTGCTTGGCCTGGGCAACCCCGGCCCGGCGCAGCACCTCGCGCCGGGTCGCGTCACCGGTGACCACGGCCAGCCCGTCGGCGTGCGCCTCCCCCAGCGCCGTGGTGCTCGGGTCGACGACGACGATCTGCTCCTTCTTGACGCCGTTGTTGACCAGGGTGTCCACGGCGCTGCGGCCCTTGGTGCCGTAGCCGATGATGATGACGTGGTCGTCCATGCTCTTCCTCCATCGGGCGATCCGGAAGCTCTCACGGCCCTGGGTGGCGAGCACCTCGAGCGTCGTGCCGATCAGCAGCACCAGGAACGCGATGCGCAGCGGCGTGACCACGAAGGCGTTGAGGAGGCGGGTGTGCGCCTGGTACGGCGCGATGTCCCCGTAGCCGGTCGTGCTCAGCGTGACCGTCGAGTAGTAGACCGCGTCGACGAGGTCCACCGCGTGGGTCGGGTCGGCGTTGTCCCGGTAGCCGCTCCGGTCGAGGTACACCAGGGCGACGGTGAACCCGAGGATCGCCACCGCCAGCAGCAGCCGGCGGCTCAGCTCCCAGAACGGTGACCGCGCGATGGCGGGGAGACGCACCCGGCCACGGGTCTCCTGCGCGAGGTAGGCGTCCGGCACGGTCAGGAATGTACGGCACGGGACGGCCCGGTCAGCGCAGCACGTCGCCGACGAGGGTGACGGGCGCAGGGCCCAGCTCAGGCCCAGCGCAGGGTCAGCGCTCCGGGCGCAGTCCCACGGCGTCCTGGCGCCACCACACGTCCGGGTAGGCGAGGGCGCCGGACATCCAGGTCTGGTCGTAGCCGGGCAGCGTCGCCACCTGGAAGGCCGGGGCCGGGATCCGCACCGAGGGCGCCGAGAAGCCGAGCTCGTCGCCCGGGATGAAGCCGAGCCGGACGTAGAAGTCGGGGCCGCCCTCGAGGAACACCAGCGGCTCCGGCCGGTCCTCCAGCCCATGCAGCGTCTCGCGCACCAGCAGGGTCCCGACCCCGTTGCGCTGGTGGTCGGGACGCACCGCGAGCGGGCCGAGCACCAGCACCTCGACCAGCTTCGTCGCGGTGTCCAGCCAGGCCCGGGTGTAGGCGACCGACGCCACCACCTCGTCGCGCTCCTCGACGACGTAGGCCAGGTCCAGCCAGGCCACGGACTGGCGCAGCGCGTCCAGCAGGTCGGCGACCCGCTCGCCGCCGAAGGCGCCGGTGACCACCCGGCGCACCGCGTCCAGGTCGTCGGGCTGCTCCTCGCGGACGGTCGGCTCGCTGCGGCTCATGCCGGCATCCTTCCCCATCCGCAGGCGGGGTGAGGTCACGGACGGCTGCCGCCGGCGTCGCGGGTGCGGCGGCGCCACTCCTTGAGGCGTTCGGCCCGCAGCCGCGCGTCCGCACGCGAGGCGTTCCAGCGCAGCTCGCGCTGCAGGCGCTGCCAGCTCTCGAAGCGCCGCGCCGACAGGGTGCCGTCCTCGAGCGCGGCGGTCACTGCGCAGCCGGGCTCGCCGCCGTGGGCGCAGTCGCGGAACCGGCAGCCCGCCGTGAGCGTCTCCACGTCCTCGAACGTCCGGGCGATCCCGGCGTCGGCGTCGACCAGGCCCACGCCGCGCAGACCCGGCGTGTCCACGACCGCTCCCCCGCCCGGCAGCGGCACCAGCTCGCGACGTACCGACGTGTGCCGTCCGCGCCCGTCGTCCCGGATCTGGCGGGTGGCCAGCACCTCGGCACCCACCAGGGCGTTGGTCAGCGAGGACTTGCCGTGGCCGGACGCGCCGAGCAGGGCCATGGTGAGCCGGCCCGCCAGCCGGTCGCGGAGCGCGTCCACCCCCGCGCCAGTCACGGCGCTGACCACGACCACCTCCACCCCGGGTACGGCGGCGGCCACGTCCTCCGCGACCAGGTCGGCGTCGGTGACGGCGTCGGCCTTGGTGAGCACGACGAGCGGCCGTGCGCCGCTCTCCCACGCGAGGGTGACCAGGCGCTCGACCTTCGCCAGCACCGGCACGGGGTGCAGCGCCACCACCACCGCGGCCACGTCGACGTTCGCGCAGAGCACCTGGCCGTGGCTCTGCTCCCCGGCGGTCGCGCGGACGACGGCGGTGCGCCGCGGCAGCAGCCGCTCCACGGTGTACCGGTGGTCGGGCCAGGCCCGCACCACGCACCAGTCGCCGGTGCACGGCCCCTCGGTCGGGTCCTGCGCCATCCGGCCCAGCAGCGCTCCCCCGACGCTCGCGCGGACCGGCCCGTCCTCGGTCAGCACCGACACCAGTCCCCGGTCGACGCGCACGACCCGGCCCAGGTGGGCGTCCGCGGCCGCCGCCCACCGGGCCATCTCGGGCTCGAAGCCGATCGTCTCCAGCACACCGGGAATGTACGGCGCGCCGGAGGAGCGCCGCACGCATATTTCGGCGACCACCGCACTAGCCCAGGCTCGCTATTGCCCGCACGGGTCGCACAGGACGAGGTTCGGGGCTCGGAGGTGTCCTCATGACCGACGTGACCCAACGTCCCCTGGCAGGCTTCCACGGCGAGACGCTCCTCCCCGCCGACCCCGAGTACGACGCGGCCCGACGGGTGTTCAACGGGATCGTGGACCACCGGCCCGCGCGGATCATGCGCTGCACCGGGCCGGGCGACGTCGCGGCGGCGCTGGCGCTGGCGCGGGAGCAGGGGCTGGTGGTGTCGGTCTACGGCGGCGGCCACGGTGTCACGGGCTCAGCGGTCGCCGACGGCGGACTGTGCATCGACCTGCGGCCGATGCACCACGTCGAGGTCGACGCGGAGACCCGCACCGCCCGGGTCGGAGGCGGTGCGACCTGGGGCGCCGTCGACGCCGCGACGCAGGAGCACGGCCTGGCCGTGACCGGCGGCCGGGTCTCCACGACGGGGGTCGGCGGTCTCACCGTCGGCTCGGGCAGCGGCTGGCTGGAGCGGGCGCTCGGGTTCACCTGCGACAGCCTCGTCTCGGCCGAGGTGGTGGTCGCCGACGGCCGGACCGTGACCGCTTCGGCCACGGAGAACCCCGACCTGTTCTGGGCCCTGCGCGGCGGGGGCGGCAACTTCGGCGTGGTCACCGAGTTCACCCTGCGGCTGCACCCGGTGGGGCCGACCGTGCTCGGCGGGATGCTGATGTACCCCGCCGCCGAGGCCGGTGGCCTGGTCCGGTTCTGGCGGGACTTCATGCTCGCGGCGCCGGACGAGGTCGGCAGCGCGGTCGCGTTCACCACCGCTCCCCCGGCACCGTTCGTCCCCGAGCCGCTGCGCGGCCGCCCGGTCGCGGCCGTCATCCTGCTCTACTCCGGCGACTCCGACGACGGGCGGCGAGTGCTCACGCCCCTGCTGGAGTACGGCCCGCCGGCGGTCGACCTGGTGCAGCCGATGCCGTACGTCGACGTGCAGCGGCTGCTCGACGCCGGCAACCCGAAGGGCATGCGGAACTACTGGTCCGGCGACTTCCTGGCAGAGCTCCCCGACGGGGCGGTCGACGTGCTCGTCGAGCACGCCACCCGTCCCGCCTCCCCACTGACCCAGACGGTCATGATCGCCGGCGGCGGTGCGATCGCGCGGGTGCCCGAGGACGCGACGGCGTTCGGGCAGCGCACCGCGCCGTTCAGCATGCACTACCTGTCCATGTGGGCCGACGCGGCCGACGACGTGCCCAACATCGAGCACAACCGGCGGATGTCCGGCGCGCTGAAGCCGTGGACGACCGGGCGCACCTACCTCAACTTCCTCGGGGACGAGGGGATCGGACGGGTGGCGGCGGCCTACGGCCCGGACAAGTACGCGCGGCTCCAGCAGCTCAAGCGCGTCTGGGACCCGGACAACGTGTTCCGGCACAACCAGAACATCGCGCCGGCCGACTGAGCACCGGTGCGGGTCAGCCGCGGTGCCGGGGCGCCCGGACCGTCGGCTCGTCCCGGACACCGGGGGCCGTCTCGTCGTGGGCCGACCCCTCGTCGTACCGGCGCAGCACCATGGTCTCGTCGGCCTCGTCGGGGAACCGCGCCCGCTCCTCCTCGTTGCGGCGCAGCCGCGGCAGCATCGCCTGCAGCCGCAGCTTGCGGACGATCTCCATCCGGGCCCGGGCGGTCTCCTTCTCCGGCCACAGCCGGTCGAAGGCGGCGTTGACGGCCGCGCCGATCAGGACCGCGATCGAGAGCAGGTAGAGCCACAGCATCACCACGATCGGCGCGGACAACGGGCCGTAGATCGACGTGGAGCCCTTCGCCGTCCCGGTCAGCACCCAGCGCAGCAGGTAGGACCCGAAGATCCAGATCGTCATGGTGAGCGCGGCACCCGGGAGGTTGTAGCGCCACGACGTCCGCACCGGCACCGACACGTGGTAGAGCGTCGCCAGGAAGAAGATCGAGAGCACCACGACGATCGGCCAGTAGAGCTGGTTGAGGAAGTCCACCTTCTGCGGCAGCAGCCGGTCGACCAGCCGCGGGCCGGCGACCACGAGCGGCAGCGTGACGACCCCCGTGATGAGCCCCATGACGTACAGCGAGAACGACAGCACCCGCGTCTTGACGATGCCGCGGTGGCCACCCAGGCCGTACATGATCGTGATGGTGTCGACGAAGACGTTCAGCGCCCGCGACCCCGACCAGAGGGCCAGGATGAAGCCGACGGAGATGACGTCGAAGCGACCGCCTCCGAACACGTCGTTGAGGGTGGGGCGGACGATCGCGTCGACGGTCTGCGGGGTCAGCGCCCGCGAGCAGACCTCGAGGATCGACCGGCGCACCTGCTCCACCTGGGCGGGGCTGACGTTGTCGAACACGTAGCCGATCGAGCCGGCCAGCCCGAAGAGCAGCGGCGGCAGGGACAGCAGCGCGAAGAACGCCGCCTCGGCCGCGAGCCCGGTCACCCGGTTGCGGAAGCAGGTGCCGACGGTCGAGACCACCAACCGCCACGCGGTGTCGCGGGCGGCCAGCAGGCGCGTCGAGGGCGGAGTGGGCACACTCTCCGTCTCGGCCGCCATGGCCCTACGGTATCGACATGGCCGCTGACATCCGGGCAACCACGAACCAGGCGCCGCCCCTGGCCGACCACAACACCGTCACCTCCGACGTGGCGCTGGTGGAGGCGGTGACGCGGCACGCGTCCGCGGCCACCGTCGACGCGCTGGTGCCGCTCGGCGCGGAGGCGAGCACCGCCGAGGCCCGTGAGCACGGGCTGCTGGCCAACCGCCACGAGCCGGAGCTGGTCCCCTACGACCGCTACGGCCACCGGGTCGACGAGGTCCGCTTCCACCCCTCCTGGCACTGGCTGATGGAGCGCGGGGTCGGCTACGGCCTGGGCGCGACGCCGTGGACGTCGCAGGACCCGCACGCACACGTGCGCCGGGCGGCCGGCTTCTTCGCCTGGTCGCAGACCGAGCCCGGGCACGGCTGCCCGATCTCCATGACGTACGCCGCGGTGCCGGCGCTGCGCGTCGACGACGCCCTGGCCAAGGAGTGGACCCCGCTGCTCGCGTCCACTTCCTACGACTTCGGGCTGCGCCCGGTCGCGGACAAGGCCGGAGCCCTGGCCGGGATGGGGATGACCGAGAAGCAGGGCGGCTCGGACGTGCGGGCCAACGTGACCACGGCCACCCCGACCTCCGTCGACGGCGAGTACACCCTCGACGGGCACAAGTGGTTCACCTCCGCGCCGATGAACGACGTGTTCCTGGTGCTGGCCCAGGCCCCCGGCGGTCTGACCTGCTTCCTGCTCCCCCGGGTCCTTCCCGACGGCAGCCGCAACCGCCTGGACGTCGTACGCCTCAAGGACAAGCTCGGGAACCGGTCCAACGCCTCCTCCGAGCTGGAGTTCCGCGGCACCTGGGCGCAGCGCCTGGGTGACGAGGGCCGCGGGGTCCGCACGATCATCGAGATGGTCGCCGCCACCCGGCTCGACTGCGTGCTCGGCTCCGCGTCGCTGATGCGCCGGGCGCTGGCCGAGGCGTCCTGGCACGTCGCGCACCGCTCGGCCTTCGGTGGCCTGCTCGCCGACAAGCCGCTGATGCAGAACGTCGTCGCGGACCTGGCCGTCGAGTCCGAGGCGGCCACCGCCCTGGGCCTGCGGCTGGCCGCCGCCGTCGACGCGGCCCACGACCCGCGCGAGGCCGCGCTGCGACGGATCGCCCTGCCGCTCGCGAAGTTCTGGGTCTGCAAGCGCACGCCGATGATGGTCGCGGAGGCGCTGGAGTGCCTCGGTGGCAACGGCTACGTCGAGGAGTCCGGGCTTCCGCTGCTCTACCGCGAGTCCCCGCTGAACTCCGTGTGGGAGGGCTCCGGCAACGTCAACGCCCTCGACGTCCTGCGCGCGCTGTCCCGCGAGCCCGAGGCGCTCGACGCCTGGCTGGTCGAGGTCGGCAGGGCCAGCGGCGAGGACCCGCGCCTGGACCGCGCCATCGAGGGCGTGCTGGAGTCGCTGGCCGACACCTCGGCGCTGGAGGTGGGCGCCCGCCGGCTGGCCGGCCGGATGGCGGCCTGCCTCCAGGGCGCCCTGCTCGTGCAGTTCGCGCCCGCCGCGGTGGCCGACGCGTTCTGCGCGACCCGCCTTGGCACGGAGTACGGCGGCACGCTGGGCACCCTGCCGCGGGGCGTCGACCTGGCCTCGATCGTCACCAGGACGACGCCCCTCGCGTCGTAGCCTTCAGCAGGCGCCGGCGAAGGTGCCGCGGGTCATCCGGGGCGCGGAGATCGAGCGGGCGTTCCTGCGCTCGAGCGAGTAGTAGCGCACCCAGTCCATCTGCATCCGGCCCGGGTTCATCCGGGCACCCCTCGGGGCGGCCAGCCGGAACCGGACGGTGAAGGTCGCGCCGGAGAGCGCCTCGGGACGCCGCTCGGTGCGCAGCACGTGGGTGTCGACGAACCAGGAGATGTGGCTCCTGGTCACCTCGACGGCGTAGGTGTGGAAGGGTCCGGGCCGCAGGTCGAGGCGCTTGTGCGCGGTGAACGTGTGGTTCGGCAGCGTCCGGACGGCCATGCCCGCGCGGTGGCTGCCCAGCCGGTAGCTGCCGAGCACGATGCTGCGGGCGCCGCAGTGGTAGCCGCCCGAGGTCGGGACCAGCTCGGCGACGACGCGGTAGGGCGTGTGCCCGCCGGCGTACTGCTCGGCACGCACGCGGGTCTCCCAGCGTCCGTAGCGGCGCGGGTGCCCGGTCAGCGTCGCGCTCACGTCGCCGCCGCCGGCGGTGCCGTTGATGGTCAGCATGCCGTGCTGGTTGCGGATCTGGCGCGGCCGGTTCTCGCGCCACATCCCCTTGACCGGTCCCACGTAGTCGTCGGCCCACTGCGCGTTCCCCCAGCGGAACACCTTGCCGGCGTTCGTCGGCCCGCGCTGGGCGACCGGCCGCGTGTCCGCGGTCGGCGTGCCGTGGGCGGAGACGGCGGTGAGGGTGGCGGCGGCCAGGGCGGTGCCGAGCAGGCCGGCGGCGAGCCGGCGGAGCCGGGTCGGTCGGGGCAGGCGCATCAAAGGAGTCCTTCGTCGGGGGCCGGGGACCCGGGACACCCTAGGCCGTGTCTGGAGAGGATGCGGTCGCGGGTGCGGCCCCGCATCCCGACCGGCGGCGTTCGCAGCCAGCCAGGCGCAACACGCTGCGCTCTCGCGGCTCGGCCTTGCCGGATCGGGCGCGGATGCCACCCCCGCCATGACCGCATCCTCTCCAGACACGACCTGCCGTCCGTCAGGCGAACGGCAGGGGTTCGCCGATCATCGAGACGGCCTTCGCCCGCGACGCGGTGAGCCGGCGGCGGTGGTGCTGGCGGCAGAGCACCTCGTAGCCGACCTCGGCGGGCGGGCCGCCCTCGACGTCGCCGACGACGATCACGTCGCCCTGGGTGACCATCTCGCCGTTCTCGGTGCGGGCGTTGTGGGTGGCGCGCTTGCCGCACCAGCACAGCGCCTCGACCTGGAGCACGTGCATCCGGTCGGCGAGCTCGACCAGCCGCGCCGAGCCCGGGAACATCGCGGTGCGGAAGTCGGTGAGGATGCCGAACGCGAACACGTCCACCTGGAGCTCGTCGACGACGCGGGCCAGCTGCTCGATCTGGGCCGGCGTGTAGAACTGCGCCTCGTCGCAGATCAGGTAGTCGACCCGGCCGCCCCGGGTGAGTGTGTCCACGACGTACTGCCAGAGGTCGAAGTCGTCGTCGACCTCGATCGCCTCGTGCTGGAGACCCAGCCGGCTCGACAGGGTTGCGGCACCGGCCCGGTCGTGGCTGGTGAAGATCCGGCCGGAGCGTCCCCGCGCGGCGTGGTTGTGGTTGGTCTGGAGCGCGAGCGTCGACTTGCCCGAGTCCATCGTCCCGGTGAAGAACTGCAGTTCGGCCACGGGCGGTCATCCTGCCATGTGCGGCCTGCCGTTCAGGCGACCAGCACCGGGATCAGCATCTCCGCAGACGTCAGCGACCCGTGCAGGCCCACGAGCCGCGCCTCGTAGGGGAACGCGCTCGTGCTCATCACCGAGAAGTCGCCGCGGGCGGCCACCAGCACGTCGCCCACCCGCGGTCGCACGGTGGGCGCCATCGGGCCGAACCAGCCGCGGGCGATCGCCTCGTCGCGGGTCAGCACCTCCGCGCGGTCGGCCACGGCGGACCGCCAGGTCGCGAGCACGTCGTCGACGGCACCGTGCCGGCAGTACACGTGCCGGAACCGCGCCTCGCCACCGAGCACCACCACCCCGTCCAGCAGCTCCGCGTGCTCGTCGACGTCGATCCGGGAGCCGGCCGGCGAGTCGACCATGCCGTGGTCGGCGACGACGACCACCCGGACGTCGTCCGGCAGCGTCTCGCGCAGCTGCTCGGCGGCCGCGTCGATCATCGACAGCTGGAGCTGCCAGGACATCGAGGCCACGCCGTACCGGTGCCCGGTCCAGTCGAGGTCGCCGTCGTACAGGTAGGTCACCGACGGCGTCCCGGAGGAGGCGGCGAGCACGGCGGCGAGCCGCTCGCCGACCTTGTCGGCACCGACGAACTCGGCGCCGCGCTGACCCGCGACGGTCAGCCCGGAGCCCTGGAACTCGCGCTTGTTCACCACGGTCGTGTGCACTCCGACGGCCGCCAGCCGGCCCATCGCCGTCGGGTGCGGCTGCCACTCGCGGGGGTCGACCGACTTGCTCCACGTCAGCGCGTTCAGCAGCTGGTCGGTGCCCGGGATCCGGGAGGTGAAGCCGACCACGCCGTGGGTCCCCGGGGTCAGCGCGGTGCCCAGCGAGGTCAGCGAGGTCGCGGTGGTCGAGGGCACCCCCACGGTGAGCGGGTCCTCCAGCAGTGAGTGCAGGTACGGCGCGTGCTCCTCGTGGTCGCGCAGCAGCTCGTAGCCGAGCCCGTCGACCAGGAAGACGACGTAGGAGCGCGCCTCGGGCAGCTTGATCGACGAGGGGCCGAGGTCCGCGTCGACCCCGAGCGCGCGGGCGACCGCCGGCAGCACGTCGCCGAGCGAGCGGTCCCCGTAGGCAGGCTCGACGAAGCTCATCCCGCGGTGCGGGCCGACAGCGCGTCCGCGAAGCCGAGCAGGTTCGCCACGGCCTCGGGCCCCTCGGCCGCCGCGCTGACGCGCAGCGAGAAGTCGTCGGAGGTGACCACGCCGGTGTAGCCGTGGTCGGCCTCGCACTCGGGGTCGGAGCAGCCGGCCGGCTCGAGGTCGATCCGTCCGACCGCACCCCACCCGATCGTGAGCACGGCCTCGTTGGCGCCGGGCGCGGGGATCGGGCGGCCGGCGTACGACTCGGGGTTGGCGACCATGCGGTTGACGACCACGGAGCGGACCGCGGACAGGGTGACCGCCTCGGTCGAGCTCGAGGTGTACGGCGCGGGCAGCAGGTCGTCCGGGGCGTGCTCGTCGGTGTGCGCCACGATCAGCCGGCTGGCGGTCAGCACCAGCACCGTGACGTGCCGGCGCACCTCGTCCCGCTCGTCGATCGTCGGCTCGTGGTGGACCAGGTGCGAGACGACGTGCTCACCCGCGACCGCGGACGCGACGGCGTCCCACACGACGTCCGGGTAGTAGCCGGACTTCTCGATCGCGGTGCGCAGCTCGTCGGTGCGGTCGGTCATGGCCACAGCATGTCACGCGCTCAGGCGGCCAGCTCGACCTCACCCGGGCGTCGCCCGTCCTGCAACGGCGACAGGTGCCGGCGCAGGCGCAGGAACAGCACGGAGGCGACCGCGGTGCCGCCGACGGTGCACGCGACCCAGACGTGCGCCAGCCCGTTGCCGAGCAGCAGGCCGGCCAGCGCCGGACCGACGATCATCGCGACCGTCCAGGTCATCCCCTGCAGCGCGTTGTACCGGCCACGGAGCTCCTCGGCCGCGAGGTCGTTGACGATGGCCGGCGCGACCGGCGCCCACAGCGTCTCGCCCAGCCCGAAGGTGGCCAGGCCGACCACCACCAGCGCGACCGCCGCGCCGCCGCCGACCGCGTCGGACAGCGCGATGACCGCCCACGACACCGACCAGACCGCCGCGCACAGCGCCAGCACCCGGGCGCGGCTGCGACCCTCGATCAGCCGCAGCACCACGAGCTGGGCGAGCACGATGCTGGCGGTGTTCGCGCCGAACGCCCAACCGAGCGCGTTGGCCGGGATGCCGGCCACCCCGACGGTGTACGCCGCGAAGCCGGCCTCGAACTGGGCGTAGCCGAACGTGATCACCACCATCGAGGTGAGCACCACCCGCAGCAGCGTGCGGTCGCGCAGCACGGCGCCCCACCCCGGCTGCGGGCCGACGACCCGGGCGGCGTCCTCCCGCGACAGCGCGCCGGTGCCGCGGGGCAGGCTGAGCACGACGACGATGTAGGCGACGTACGACAGCGCGTCCACGAGGTAGATGTGCTGGAAGGACGCGGGGTCGGAGATCCGCACCAGCAGCCCGCTGACCACGCCGCCGACGCCGAGGCCGGCGTTCATCAGCATGAACTGGAAGCCGTAGACCTTCTCCCGCCTTCCCTCGGGCACCAGCCGGGTGAGCATCGCGGTCGCGGCCGGGTAGAGCCCGACCGTGCCCAGGGTCAGGAAGGTGGCGACCGCGAGCGCGTGCCAGGCGTTCTGCACGAGGGTGAGCGACGCGACCCCCAGCGCCTCGGTGGTGAGCCCGACGACCATCACCGGCCGCGGCCCGAACCGGTCGATGAGGCTGCCGCCGATCGGCGAGCCGAGGAAGCCGAGCAGCCCCATCCAGGCGAACAGCAGGCCGACGGTGGTGGTGGCGATGCCGCGCACCTCGGCGAGGTAGACGTACAGGAACGGCATGGTCAGGCCGCTGCCGAGGGCGGAGAAGGCGATGCCGACGAAGAGACGCCGGACCAGCGGGTCGAGGGGGGTGCGGGTGCTCACCGGCGCATTCTCCGGTAAGGACCTGAACCGGTGCACGCGAATTACGCCGCGTCAGCCGTGAAGCGTGTCACCCGCCTGCGTGGAGAGCCGCCGGACGAACCAGTCCGAACGCGCGTCGGCCACCGGCTCGACCCGCCCGACGGCGTTCAGCACGGTCGCGCCCTTCGCGCCGACGAGCACCAGGTTGAGCTCGAGCGAGCGGACCTGCGGCAGGTCGTTCTTGAGCTGGGCCAGCCGCAGCAGCAGGTGCTCGATCGCCTCGACGTCGACCTTCTCGCTGCCGCGGTAGCCGAACAGCAGCGGCGCGGCCCGGATCTCCCGCACCATGTCGCTCGCGTCGCCGCTGTGCATCGGCGGGATGCGGTAGGACCGGTCGCCGAGCAGCTCGGTCGCCGGCCCGGAGACCCCGAAGGAGACGACCGGCCCGAACAGCGGGTCCTCCATGCCGCCGAGGGAGACCGGGACCCCGGGCGCGGCGACCCGCTGCACGATGAAGCCGGCGTTGTGCGGCGACTCGATCAGCATCTGCATCGTCGCCCAGGCGTCGCGCATCTCCGCCTCGTTGTCGATGTTGCGCCACACGTGCGCGAGGTCGGGCCGCTGCCGCAGGTGCTCCGCGGTCGCCTTGAGCACCACGTCCCAGCCGAGCCGCTCCCCCGCGTCGACCGCCTCCTCGACGGTCGTGGCCGGGTAGCGCTGCCACAGGTCGATGCCGTAGGCGCCGAGCAGCAGGTGCAGCTCGTCGAAGGTCAGGTCCCGCCCGGCCTCGTCGGCGGTGAGGATCCGCGACACCAGCTGCCGCGCGGTCGCCGCGTCCACGCTGTCGGGCGGGACGAGCTCGCCGACCGGCTTGGCCCGCCAGGCGGCGTACTCCACCACCCGGGCGAGCGCACGGACCGCCGCCTCGACCGCGGGGTACGACGGCACCGAGCCGCGCCCCGCGGTGCTGCCGGCCACGTCCGGCACCCGCAGCAGCTCGGGGATGCCCTCGCCGGCCAGGAACGTCGACACCAGCGGCTTGTCGGACTGCTCCCCGACCGCCGCGAGCACGTCGGCGACCTCCTCGCCGGTGGTGTTGAGCGGCGGGATGAACACCGCGACGACGGAGTCGACCTCGTCGTCGTCGATGGCGGCGTCGAGGGCCTCCTCGAAGTCCTCGGCGCTGGCGTCGGCACCGAGCGCCACGAGCTGCCGCACCTGGAGACCGACCGCGACCGCGGTGTCGGCCGCGAGCAGCCCGAGGGCGTCGGAGTTGCCGACCACGGCGACCCGGCTGCCCCGGGGCAGCGGCTGGTGGGCGACCAGCTGGGCGACGTCGAACATCTCGTCGAGGGTGTCGACCTGGATGACCCCGGCCTGCCGGAACATCGCGTCGACCGCCGCCTGCGGCGCCAGCATCGACCGGACCGCGTGGCCCATCGGCACGCCCTGGGTCGAGCGGCCGGACTTCACCGCGATCACCGGCTTGCGCTGGGAGACCCGGCGGGCCAGGCGGCTGAACTTGCGGGGGTTGCCGATGGACTCGAGGTAGAGCAGCACCACCTCGGTGTCGTCGTCCTCCTCCCAGTACTGCAGGAGGTCGTTGCCGGACACGTCGGCGCGGTTGCCGGCGCTGACGAAGGTCGAGAGGCCGAGCCCGCGCCGGGCCACCTTCTCCAGGATCGCGACGCCGAGCGCGCCGGACTGGCAGAAGAACCCGGCCCGGCCCCGCGGCGGCATCAGGGTCGAGAGCGAGGCGTTGAGCGAGTACTCGCCGGCGGTGTTGATGATGCCCAGGCAGTTGGGGCCGACCAGCCGGAGGCCGTAGCTGCGGGCCAGGCCGACGAGTCTGCGCTGCCGCCGCCGGCCCTCCTCGCCGGTCTCGGCGAACCCGGAGGAGATGACCACGAGGCCGTGCACGCCCTTGGCGGCGCAGTCGAGCACGACGTCCTGCACGGCCTCCGCCGGCACCGCGACGATCGCGACGTCGACGGTGTCGGGGATGTCGCCGACGGTGGCGTAGGCCGGCAGGCCGGCGACCGACTGGGCCGCGGGGTTCACGACGTAGACCCGGCCCTGGTAGTCGCCGAGCACCAGGTTGCGGACCAGCGTCTGGCCGATCGTGTCGTGCCGCCGGGACGCGCCGATGACGGCGACGCTGCGGGCGTGGAAGAACCGCTCGATCGAGGCGGACTCCGCCCGGTGCTCGCGGGCCTGCATCACGCTGACCGAGGTGTCGGTGGCGTCGATCGGGAAGACCAGCCGCATCACGCCGTCCTCGTAGCCGCCCTCGACGTGGTAGCCGGCGTCCCGGAAGAGCTGGATCATCCGCCGGTTCTCCGGCAGCACCTCGGCCACGAACCGGTCGATGCCGAGCTCCCGGCCGGCCTGCGCGAGGTGCTCGAGCAGCAGCTGGGCGATGCCGCGGCCCTGGTGGGCGTCCTGGACCAGGAAGGCGACCTCGGCCTCCACGACCGGCACGCCGCCGCGGTCCCCGACCGGCGTTCTCCCGGCTCGCCGCTCCCTGGCCACCCGTGCCTGGGCCTCCGAGGCGGGGATCCGGTCGAACCGGCCGACCGCGATCATCCGCTGGGCGACGGTGAGCACGAACGCGACCCGGTCCCGGTTGTCCACGGTCGTGAAGCGCGTCACGTCCCGCTCCGACAGGTGCGGCATCGGCGCGAAGAACCGGAGGTACTTCGACTCCGCCGACACCTCCTCGTAGAACTCCACGAGCAGGTCGTGGTCGGCGGGCCGGATCGGGCGCAGGTGCGCCACCCGGCCGTCCCGGAGCAGGACGTCGGCCTCCCAGTGCCGGGGGTACGCCGCGCCGTCCGCTCCCGCTGTGGCCTGCGCGCCTTCCTCGGTGGTGCTCACGGGCCGAAATCTACCGTTCCGGAGCTCCGCGGCGTGCCCCCGCGGTCCGGGCGGACACGCCGTACGACAATGACGGGCATGGCCCGCACGACCAAGCAACCTCCCCTGCCCGACGACTTCGAGGAGCACATCCTCGACATCGACGTCGGCGAGGAGATGCGCACCAGCTTCCTCGAGTACGCCTACTCGGTCATCTACAGCCGGGCCCTGCCGGACGCCAAGGACGGCCTCAAGCCGGTGCAGCGCCGGATCCTCTACACGATGGCCGACATGAACCTGCGCCCCGACCGGGGGCACGTCAAGAGCGCCCGCGTCGTCGGCGAGGTGATGGGCCGGCTGCACCCGCACGGCGACGGCGCGATCTACGACGCGCTGGTCCGGATGGCGCAGCCGTGGTCGATGCGGGTCCCGTTCGTCGACGGGCACGGCAACTTCGGCTCGGCGGACGACCCGCCGGCCGCGATGCGCTACACCGAGTGCCGGATGGCGCCGGCCGCGCTGGCGATGACCGCCTCGCTCGACGAGGACACCGTCGACTTCAAGCCCAACTACGACAGCCGCGAGACCGAGCCGGTGGTGCTGCCCGCGGCGATCCCCAACCTGATCGTGAACGGCGCGGCCGGCATCGCGGTCGGGATGGCGACCAACATCGCCCCGCACAACCTGATCGAGGTCGTCCAGGCGCTGCGGCACCTGGTCACGCACCCGACGGCGACGCTGGACGACCTGATGCGGTTCGTGCCCGGCCCCGACCTGCCCACCGGCGGCAAGATCGTCGGCCTGGACGGGGTCCGCGACGCCTACGAGTCGGGCCGCGGGTCGTTCAAGATGCGCGCCACCGCCCGGGTCGAGAACGTCACCCCGCGCCGCAAGGGCATCGTGGTCACCGAGCTGCCGTACGGCGTCGGGCCGGAGCGGGTGATCGAGCGGATCAAGAGCCTGGTGCAGGGCAAGAAGCTCCAGGGCATCAGCGACGTGAAGGACCTCACCGACCGGGAGAAGGGCCTCCAGCTGGTCATCGAGGTCAAGAACGGCTTCGTCCCGGAGGCGATCCTCGAGCAGCTCTACCGGCTCACGCCGATGGAGGACTCCTTCGGCATCAACGCCGTGGCCCTGGTCGAGGGGCAGCCGCGGACCCTGGGCCTCAAGGAGATGCTCGAGGTCTTCCTCGGCCACCGCTACGACGTCGTACGCCGCCGGTCGGTATTCCGCCGCGGCAGGGCCGCCGAGCGGCTGCACCTGGTCGACGGCCTGCTGGTCGCGATCCTGGACATCGACGAGGTGATCCAGCTGATCCGCTCCAGCGACAACGCGGAGCAGGCCCGGGGCCGGCTCATCGAGGTCTTCGACCTGACCGAGGTGCAGGCGACGTACATCCTCGACATGCCGCTGCGCCGGCTGACCAGGTTCTCCAAGCTCGAGCTGGACAAGGAGAAGGCCGAGCTCGAGCGCACCATCGAGGAGCTCGACGCGATCCTGTCCGACGAGGCGCTGCTGCGGAGGGTCGTCTCCGACGAGCTCAACGAGGTGGCCAAGACCTACGGCACCCCGCGGCGCACGGTGCTGCTGGAGTCCGCGGGGCAGACCGTCTCGGCCGCCGCGACCCCGCTCGAGGTCGCCGACGACCCGTGCTTCGTGTACCTGTCCAGCAGCGGCCTGCTCGCCCGCACCGTGGACACCGAGCCGCCCGGCGAGGGCGACTCCCGCGCCAAGCACGACGTGGTGGTCTCCGCGGTCCGCGCGACCGCCCGCGGCCAGGTCGGCGCGCTGACCACGCAGGGCCGCCTGGTCAAGCTCGACGTGCTCGACCTGCCGACGCTGCCGGGCACCGCCCACCACCCGCACCTGCAGGGCGGCGCGCCGGTCAGCGAGTTCCTGTCGCTGGAGGCGGGCGAGCGGGTGCTCGCGCTCACCTCGCTCGACGCCGACTCGCCCGGCCAGGCGCTGGGCACCCGGCAGGGTGTCGTCAAGCGGGTCAACCCCGAGGTGCTCGGCAACCGGGACGCCTGGGAGGTCATCCGGCTGGCCGACGGCGACCAGGTCGTCGGCGCCGTCGAGCTGCGCAGCGGGGAGGAGGAGCTCTGCTTCGTCACCTCCGACGCCCAGCTGCTGCACTTCGCGGCCGGCGCGGTGCGCCCGCAGGGCCGCTCGGGCGGCGGCATCGCGGGCGTCCGGCTCGCGCCGAAGCAGTCGGTGGTGTTCTTCGGCGCGTTCGACGCGGACGCGTCCGCGGTCGTGGTCACCTCCTCCGGCTCCAGCACCGCGCTGCCCGGCACCGAGCCGGGCGCGGTCAAGGTGACGCCGTTCGCGGAGTACCCCGCCAAGGGACGCGGCACCGGCGGCGTGCGCTGCC
>Ga0308173_10000251_pt1 | contig 21008 bp, 23 predicted proteins | sample PhyPR1_FD_203716 | JGI IMG/M metagenome (GOLD analysis project Ga0308173, IMG submission 203716) | Soil microbial communities from UC Gill Tract Community Farm, Albany, California, United States - DLSLS.P.R1 | ecosystem: Environmental > Terrestrial > Soil > Agricultural land | place: USA... | reverse complement strand
GCGGTCCTCCTCGTGCGGGCCTTCGATCTGGACGCCAAGCTCTTCGGCGAAGATGCCGGCACCGCCGCAATGATCGATGTGGCCGTGGGTGAGCAGGATCTTCTCGATCGTCACCCCGGCCTGCTGCGCGCCCGCCTTGAGCCGAGGGAGATCGCCTCCGGGATCGACGAACGCGCCGCGCATCGTCTTTGTGCACCACAGCAACGTGCAATTCTGCTGCAACGGCGTCACCGGGATGATGGCAGCGCGAAGAGGAGCTTCGCTCATTTCGCCCTGTCGACCTCGGACATCGCCGCCGGCTCGTTCTTCATCGATGCCGCGACCGCTTCGGCCCGGCGCAACACGCGGAGCACGTTGCCTCCGGCGAGCTTCGACAGGTTCTCGTCGCTCCAGCCGCGGCGGATCAGCTCGGCGAACAGGTTCGGATAATCCTGAACGCCCGTCAGGTCAGACGGAGTGGCGTCGATGCCATCCATGTCACCGCCAATCCCGACATGGTCGTACCCGGCGATCTTCGCGACATGCTCGATGTGATCGGCGACGGTCGCGACGGTGACCGCCGGCTGCGGATGCGCGGCTTCCCAGGTCTTCACGCCGGCTTCGACCTCGGCCTTGCTGGCGCGGTGGATCGCCTTCAGCCGCGCTTCCTCCGCGCTGCGATCCGCGCCCCACTTCCACGCTGCATCGGAGATGAAGCCGGGCACGAAGTTGACCATCACGACGCCGCCGTTGGCGGGCAGGAGACGGAGAATATCATCGGGCACGTTGCGCGGGTGGCTGACGAGCCCGCCAGCGGACGAGTGAGAAAAGATCACCGGCGCCCGACTGGCCTCGATTGCATCCTTCATCGTGTCCGGCGACACGTGGCTGAGGTCGACCAGCATGCCGAGCCGGTTCATCTCGTGCACGACCTGCACGCCGAACGGGCTGAGGCCGCCATACTTTGGCTCGTCAGTCGCGCTGTCCGCCCATTCGGTGGTCTGATTGTGCGTGAGCGTCATGTAACGCGCGCCGAGCCGGTAGAACTGCCGCAGCGCAGCCAGTGATCCCCCGATCTGCCGTCCGCCCTCGATCCCGATCAGCGAGGCCACCTTGCCGCTCTTGTGGATGCGAACGATGTCATCGGCGCTGGATGCGCGCCCGAGATCGTTCGGATAGGCTCTGATCATGCGATCGACGATATCGATCTGCTCGATCGTTTCACGGAGGGCAGCGTCGCCGGTGATCGTACCGTCGATGTAGACCGACCAGAACTGCCCGCCCACGCGACCCTGACGGAGGCGCGCCATGTCGGTCATCAACGGGTGCGGCTGGCGCTGGTTGGTGCCGCTGGCGAGACCTTCGATGTCGCGCTTGTAATTCTCGGCCAGCTGCTCGGCGATGTCGTTATGCCCATCGATCAGCGGAGTGGCCCTCAGGATGCGATCGATGCGCGCCTGTACCTTGGGATCAATCCGCTGTGCGGTAGCTGCGGTGGAGATCAGCATGGATGCGGCGGCGAGCAATAGCGTGGCTTTGATTGTCATAATCCGATGCTTAGGAACAGCGGCATCCCTGCGCAATTGCGGGGACTTGTGCTTTGTCTGCGGGCCGACGATGAAAGGACGCCATGCGGGATATTGAAGAGACAATGCGGTTCGATCCGGAAGAGGGCATCGCCAATCTCGACGAACATCTCGACCGGCTGAAGGATGCGGCCGACGCGGAAGGGTTCAAGTTCGACCGCCACGCCGCGCGCAATGAACTACAAGCAGCGACGTTCGGCAAACGGCGTGAGGCGCTGGCGCGGATGCTGCTCTCGCCAACCGGAGCGATCGCCATCGAGGTGAAGTCCGCGGACTAGGCCGCCAGCGGAAAGCGCAGCAGCCGGTCCGAGACTGGAACGAGCGCTGCGGCATTGGCGCCGACGCTGCTCATGATCTCGGGATGATGGGCATCGAGGCCGCCGGTGAGTGACCCGAACGCGGGCAGGATGATCTTCGTCGATGAGACGACGAAGCAGCGGCGCGACACGTGGCGTCCCTTGAGCTGTAGCCTGAGCTTCGGATGATAGTGACCGGACATTTCCGGGCGGGGATCGTCTCGAACCGCCTCGTGGCGGAGGATGACCCCGGCGATCTCGACTTCCTGTTCGAGCTTGCCGCCGCAATCATCGGCGAAGCCGGGGTCATGATTGCCGACGATCCAGGTCCAGTCGACGCGCGCGGTCAGCGACTGGAGCAGGTCGCGCGCGTTCGCGGGAAGACGGTCACAGCCGAAGCGGTCATGGAAACTGTCGCCAAGGCAGAAGAGGCGCGTTGCGCGGGTCTCGTAGACGGCCTTAGCGATCGCCGACAGGGTCGCATGTGAATCGTAAGGCGGGAGGAATTGCCCCAGGCGCGCAAACCAGCTCGCCTTTTCCAGGTGCAGGTCGGCGACTAGCAGTGCCTGCTGTTCGGGCCAGAACAGCGCGCCGTCAGCGGTCGCGAAAAATGTTTCGCCTGCGAACGAAAACGGAACCATGGGCCAGCTCTAACGCCGGCCCGAGGGTCAATCTAGCCCTTGGTAAGCATCACGGTCGCCCGTCGCCGCACAGGCCGCGTGCGACGTTTATTCGTAATCGCCGCCCGACGGCGTCGGACGCGGCGGAGCAGCGGCCGTAAGGCGCAGCGCCTCGGCGGCCTCACTGAGCGAGGACAGCTCTTCGGTCTCGTCCTCTTCGTCGATCCGAACCTTCTGCAGGTTGGTGATGATCGATTCGTTGAGTTCCTTGGGACGGACCGTTTCTTCCGCAATCTCGCGGAGCGCAACGACCGGGTTCTTGTCGCGATCGCGATCGATCGTGAGGTCCGCGCCGCCCGAAATCTGGCGCGCGCGTTGTGCTGCAAACAGGACGAGATCGAACCTGTTCGAAACCTTGTCTACGCAATCTTCAACCGTAACGCGCGCCATTGATCGCTCCGCAAAGCCATTCCCAAGGAGGGAATATTGGATGTCAGGAAAGCGGCGCCAATAGCTTGGCCGCTCCGCAAGAGTCAAGGAAAGTGAGAGCCACGGAGCGATCGCGCGGACTGATCGTTCCGCCAGCGACCGGAGAAAGCCAATATGCATACTCGCGAACTCGGCCGCAGCGGACTCAAGGTCTCGGCCATTGGCCTTGGCTGCATGGGCATCAGCCAGAGCTACGGCACGCCGCTGTCCAAGGATGAGGGCATCAAGCTGATCCGGAACGCCGTCGATCTAGGCGTGACCTTTTTCGATACTGCCGAGGTTTACGGGCCCTTCGACAATGAAGAAGTTGTCGGCGAAGCGCTTCGGCCGGTGCGCGACCGCGTCGTGATCGCGACGAAGTTCGGCTTCGATATCGATCCCGAGACGCGCGAGAACCGCGACATCACCAGCCGGCCAGAGCGTATCCGCCACGCTGTCGAAGGATCGCTGAGGCGGCTGGGCATTGCGACGATCGACCTACTGTACCAGCACCGCGTCGATCCGAGTGTGCCGATCGAGGATGTCGCCGGTACCGTCCGCGATCTGATCGGCGAGGGGAAAGTGGCTCACTTCGGCATGTCCGAACCCGGCGTTCAAACCCTCCACCGCGCGCACGCCGTGCTGCCGGTCACTGCGGTCCAGAACGAATATTCGCTGTGGTGGCGCGACGTCGAACACAACGGCATCCTGGACTCTTGCGAGGAACTCGGCATCGGCTTCGTCCCCTATAGTCCCTTGGGCCGAGGCTTCCTGACGGGCTCGATCACCAAGGATACCCAGCTTGGGGAGGGAGACTTCCGCAAAACGAGCCCCCGTTTCTCGCCAGACGCGATCGAGAAGAATCTCGCGTTCGTCAATCTTCTCAAACGCATCGCCGAACAGAAAGGCGCAACTACGGCGCAAGTTGCGCTTGCGTGGCTGCTCGCTCAGCGGCCCTACATCGTACCCATCCCGGGCACGACGAAGCTCCACCGTCTCGAAGAAAATATCGGCGCGGCCGACTTGCGCCTTAGCGACGAGGATCTTCGCGAGATCCGCGAAGCCGCCCAGCATATTCAGGCTGAGGGCAATCGCTATGCGCCGGCGCAAATGGCGATGGTTGGCCGCGAAGCTCCGCCGGTTGCCGCGGATGCTTGAGACCGAGCAAGCGAGCACGACCCGCCTTGCGGCGCCGACCGCACGGGGTCACACCGTAGCAATGCCCGATCAGGCTCCCGAGCTGGCGCCGAGCCGGACCATCCGCGCGGAGATCGCCGGCAACCGGCTAGAGCTGATCGAGACCGGCGAGGAGCGTCTCGCCGCCATCCTCGAGCTGATAGCGGAGGCGCAGCAGAGCCTGCAGCTGCTCTTTTACATGTTCAATCCCGACGATGCAGGCGAACAGGTCCGAAACGCGCTGGTGACGGCGGCGCAGCGCGGCGTCGACGTGAAGCTCCTGATCGACGGCTTCGGATCGGCGGCACGACCCGATTTCTTCAAGGTCCTCGGCGATCATGGGGCCGAATTTTGTGTGTTCAATTCTGCCTATGGCCGGTCATACCTGCTCCGCAACCATCAGAAACTGGTAATCGCGGATGACCGCATCGCGATCATCGGCGGCGCGAACATCGACGAGACTTATCTCACGGACGAAGGTCCGCAACGCTGGCGCGATCTTTGGCTGAGGATCGAGGGGCCGAAGGTCGTCCCCGCCAGCCTCTATTTCGAATCTCTGTTTCGCTGGTCAAAGCGGAAGAATGCGAAGCTGCGGTCGCTGCGCCGGATGGTTTCCGAATATAGCGAATGGCGCGGACCGCTGCAGTGGAAGTTCACCGGCCCGATGAGCATGCGCAACAGCTGGTGGCGCACCATTGGCCGTGACATCCGGCGGGGACGCAGCCTGGACATGATCTTCGCCTATTTCGCGCCGCCGGGCGGAATGATCCGGCGCATCGGACGGCTCGGCATGCGCGGAAAGGCCAGGATAATCACTGCCGCCAAGTCCGACAACAATGCGACCATCGCCGCGGCCCGCAACAGCTACAGCCGGCTGTTGCGGCGGCACGTCGAGATGTACGAGTATCAGCCGGTCAAGCTGCACACGAAGCTCGCGATCGTCGACGACGTCGTTCACATCGGGTCGTCCAATTTCGATTATCGCAGCCTCTATCTGAATTGCGAGATCATGCTGCGCATCAAGGACGCGGCGTTTGCGGATGCGATGCGCTCGTATGTCGAGCGGGAACTGCGGGACAGTCGGTGGATATCACCTTACGTTCACAAGAGGCGCTCGACCGTGTGGCGGCGTTTCAAGTGGGCCGTATCCCACTATCTAGTGAACATCATGGATTATACGGTCACGCGCCGGCTGAACTTCCGGGCGGAGCGTTAATCCTTCGGTTGGCCCTTATAAGCCCAGAACAGCGTCGCGGGCGGCACGTTGATCCACTCGAACCCGCGCTTGATCGGCTCGAAATGCGGCTCGATGAAATCGCGCACCTTTGGGCTGAACTGATAGACCAGGAAAGCGCCACCGGGGCGGATCACTTTGGACGTGGCTTCGGCGATTGCGTCGCCGACACCGGGTGGGAGCGTCGAGAAAGGCAGGCCTGAAAGGACGTAATCGGCCGAGCCGAGGTTACGATCGGCCAGGATCTTCTCCACGTCGGCGGCAGAGCCAGTGACGGCGATCAGGCGCGGGTCGTCGAACTGCTCTTTAAGGTAGTGCGTAAATTCAGGGTTGGTGTCGATCGTCACCAACTTCGCATCTTCGCCGAGCTTCTCGAGCAACGGTTTCGTGAAGGTGCCGACGCCAGGTCCATATTCGACGAACAGCTTCGTGGTTTCCCAATCGACGGGGCCGAGCATCTTCTCGATCAGCACGCGGCTGGACGGGATGATCGAGCCGACCATCACCGGATTCTTGATAAAGCCGCGCAGGAATTGCCAACGCGGGCTCGGCGAACGGCGATCGTGGCCTCGCTCGAGGCGACGTGTGCCTTTCATCGTGCGCGCTGTGGAAATGGGCATTTGAGCTCCGTCTGGGGCAGGAGGTGCGAGCGTTGGCAAAAGGTTCGCCGATTGGCAAGCTGCGGAACGTCCTTAGTTATACCCCGCCGCACCCTCATCTGCGAAACGCGCTATTAATGCGACGAAGAGGTTTCGCTTCGGTGACACCGCCTTTAAGCCTTCAGCCGTGGCATCCATCGGAAGCAATCGCAGCGTCGGCGCCACGGCGCTGACGACTCCACATTTTCTGCTGCTTTATTCGGCCATGCTCGTCGCATCGTCGGGCAATACGGCGCTGCAATCAGTGATGCCGGCGATCGGCCGCGAGATCGGCATCGACGATTTTTATGTGGCAATCGCTTACACCTGGTCGGCGGTGCTGTGGGTCGCGCTAGCGCCTTACTGGGCAGATATGAGCGACCGCCACGGTCGCAAGACGCTTACGGTAATGGGGGTAAGCGGCTTCATCATATCCATGCTGTTGTGTGGACTGGCACTCTTTGCGGGCCTCAATCACTGGATCGGCGGAGCGCTCACGTTCGCATTATTCGCGATCTTCAGGTCGATCTACGGCGGCTTCGGCTGCGCGACTCCGTCGGCGACGCAGGCCTATCTCGCGTCCAAGACGCGGCGCGGCGGGCGTGTTGCAGCGCTTTCCGCACTTTCCTCTTCATTCGGTCTCGGCACCATCATCGGTCCGGCGGTCGCCCCGCTGTTCGTCGTACCTGTGCTTGGTCTCGCGGGCCCGCTGTTCGCCTTCGCGCTGATCGCATCGGTGGTGGTGACCTGCATCATTCTCTGGCTTCCCAATGACCGGACGGGCCGCAAGCTCGGGCACGGAGCGGCAATGAGCTACCCCTCCCTGGCGACGACTCCCACCGGCGCGAGCGTGGTAGCGGCGACGGCGCCGCACCGGACGAAGCGGCTCAAGTGGAACGACCCGCGGATCAAGCGCTGGATCCTAGCAGGGATCACTGCAGGTCACGCTCAAGCCGCGACGCTGACCTGCCTTGGTTTTTTCGTCATCGACCGGCTGAAGCTGACGCCGTCAGGCTCTGAAGGGCCGATCTCGATCGTGATGATGGCTGGCGCGGCCGCGACCCTGGCTGCGCAATGGGGCTTGATTCCTCGGCTGCGTTTAAGCCCGCGCAAGCTGATCCTGTGGGGCGCGCTAATCGCTGCGACAGGCCTTATCTGGACTATGGCGTCGCGTGATCTTTACGGCATCACGATCGGATTCGCGATGGCATCGCTAGGCTTTGGCTTCACCAGACCCGGCTTCACCGCGGGCGCGTCGCTGGCGGTGCCGCTCGCCGAGCAAGGCGCTGTTGCCGGGGTGATCACGGCGGCCAACGGCATCAGCTATGTGCTCGCACCGACGCTCGGCATCACCCTCTATGGCCTCAACCACAGTGCGCCGTTCGCCGCCTTCGCGCTGCTCCTGGTTGGCCTGGCGGCGGCCGCGCGTCAGAGGCTTTGAAGCTACTCTTCCTTGCCCCCGGGCCTAGGCCGCAGCATGCCGGGTAGAACGAAGCCGATGCCCCCTAACGGCCGGGTAGCCTCGCTCTTCAACGTATCCTGAATGCGCTGATATTCCTCGAGCATCTCGGGCGTGACGGAAGCGCGGGTCTCGCCGAGCGCTACCTCGAAGTCCTCTTTCGACACCTTCCCGGTGTCGAGTCCCCGGCGGAGCGCAGTCAGGCCCGCGCGCCGGACCAGATCCTCGAGATCCGCACCGGTGAAGCGGTCCGCACGGCGGGCAATTGATTCGAGATCGACGTCGTCGGCCAGCGGCATATGCCGAGTGTGGATTGCGAGGATCCGGCGACGGCCAGCGGTGTCCGGCGTGCCGACATAAATTAGCTCGTCGAATCGGCCGGGGCGAAGCAGCGCAGGATCGATCAAGGTCGGGCGGTTGGTTGCGCCGATCACGACGACGTTTTGCAGCTCTTCGAGGCCATCCATTTCTGCCAGGATAGTGTTGACCACCCGCTCGGTGACCTGCGGCTCACCAAGGCCGCCACCGCGCGCGGGCACGAGGCTGTCGAGCTCATCGATAAAAATGATCGTCGGTGCGACTTGGCGAGCCCGGCTGAACAGCCGGGCGATCTGCTGCTCGCTCTCACCATACCATTTGCTGAGCAGGTCGGACGATTTGGTCGCGATGAAATTCGCCTGGCTTTCACGCGCGGCAGCTTTGGCGAGAAGCGTCTTGCCGGTGCCGGGCGGACCGTAGAGCAGGAAACCCTTGGCGGGCCGAATGCCGAGCCGCCGGAAAGCTTCGGGATGCTTTAGCGGAAGCTCGACGCCTTCACGGAGCCGCCCGCTCGCCTCATCCAGACCGCCGATGTCATCCCAACGGATCGTCGGTGCTTCAACCATCACTTCCCGCATCGCCGACGGCTGCACGCGCTTGAGCGCGTTCTCGAAGTCGCGAAGCTCGACCGAGAGATTGTCGAGCACCTCGGTCGGGATGGTGTCTTCGGCAAGGTTGATCTGCGGCATGATCCGTCGGACCGCCTCCAGCGCAGCCTCGCGCGTGAGGGCCGCAACGTCCGCGCCGACGAAACCGTAGGTGCGCCTGGCAAGATCGTCGATATTTACGTCCGAGGAGAGGGGCATGCCGCGGGTGTGGATCCCAAGGATTTCACGGCGGCCGGGCTCGTCGGGAACGCCGACGACGATCTCGCGGTCGAAGCGGCCGGGGCGGCGAAGCGCCTCGTCGATCGCTTCAGGCCGATTGGTGGCGGCAATGACGACGGTGTTCTGCCGCGGCTCCATGCCGTCAAGGAGGGTTAGCAACTGCGCAACGAGCCGCTTCTCGGCTTCGCCGGTCACCTGGCTGCGCTTGGGCGCGATCGAGTCGATCTCGTCGATGAAGATGATCGACGGCGCGGACTCCGCCGCCTGCTCGAAGACCTCCCGAAGACGCCGCTCGCTCTCGCCATAGGCGGAGCCCATGATCTCCGGCCCGGCGATGTGGAAGAACTTGGCAGCGCTTTCGTTCGCAACTGCGCGCGCCAGCAATGTCTTGCCGGTCCCGGGCGGGCCATGGAGCAGCACACCTTTGGGAGGATCGACGCCTAGGCGTTGAAACAGCTCGGGATGGCGAAGCGGCAATTCGACCATTTCGCGGAGGGCGTCGACCGTGTCGCGCATGCCGCCGAGGTCGTCATAGGTGACGTCCGCCCGACGCTCGCCGTCAGCGGCCGTATATTCCGGCAGCAGCTCGACGGTGGTCTTGCCGTCGATCTGGACGATGCCCTTCGGAACCGTCTGAACGACGACCAACCGAAGCTCTTGCAGCGCGAACGCCGGTGCGTTGAGCATCTGCCGGATGTTCTCCGGCATGTCGGCGTTGATGCGCTGGTGCCCCGTTGTCGCAACGGTGTCGCCTTCGACCAGCGGGCGTCCGGCAAAGGTACGCTTCAGCGCATCCGCCGAACCCTGCAGGCGCACGTTCGGCTGGGAAGGCGCAAACACCACGCGGGTGGCGTTCTTCGACTCCCCCTTGCGAACCTCGACGAAATCGCCCGAGCCGACGCCGGCATTGGCGCGCTGCAAGCCGTCCAGACGGATGATGTCGATGCCTTCGTCTTCGCCGTAAGGGCGGATTGCACGCGCGGCGGTGGTGCGCTTGCCAACGATCTCGATCACGTCCCCTTCGCTGAGGCCAAGTTCGTCCATCAGCTTGTCGGGGAGGCGGGCGAAACCTCGGCCGCTATCGGCGGGCGGCAAGCTCGCCACCTGGACCTTGCGCGATATCACTCGGTCAATTGTATCGGTGTCAGGCATTCTTGCTCCTACCCCGCCAGGTGCGACCTCTAACGGCGGCGCGCACGTGCGAGTTCAATTTCCTGATCAATATTTGATCGCGCCGGCGATTTTACGAACTACTGATCGCGGAGCGAAACGCGTACTCGTTGCCCCAATCTTGTTTACCAGCCCCGCGACCACCACCGCCTTGTTCTTCGCCAAGGCGTCCAGACCCGTCCTCACCACCTCGGGCGATTCCATCGCTACCCTGTCGAACAAGCCGTTGCCGCCGAAGCCCGCGACGGCTCCGAACTCCGTCCGGGTCGGCCCGGGGCACAGGCAAGTGACGTGGACGCCGTGCGGCTTCAACTCCTCATGCAAGGCTTCGCTGAGCGACAGCACGAAGGCCTTGGTCGCGAAATAGACGGCCATGTTCGGCCCCGGCTGGAAGGCGGCCGTTGAAGCGACATTGATGATGCCGCCTGATTTGCGCTTGATCATGTCGGCCGCGACGGCGCGGCAGAGATCCGTCAGCGTGCCGACGTTTAGGTCGATCATCTGGCGCAGCCGCTTTGCGTCGGCGTCCGCGAACCGGCCGATCAAGCCGAAGCCGGCATTGTTGACCAGAATGTCGACCTGCTCGCCCGCAGCCTCGACGTCGGCCAGCAGTTTCGCCGCCGCGTTCCCCTTCGAGAGATCGAGGGCGACGGCGCGAGCGTTACCGAGCTCCTTCGCGAGCTCTTCGAGCCGATCTTTCCGGCGCGCGACGAGCACCAGCCGGTGCCCGCGTTCGGAAAGCTGACGCGCGAACTCGACACCCAGCCCCGCCGAAGCGCCGGTGATCAGCGCGATTCTTTTCATGCATCAGCTTTCGAAATCGTCGCCTTGACGATTTTGCCTGGCTCACGCGGCGGCTCGCCGACTGGGAGCGCGTCGACATACTCCATCCCGCTCTCGACCTCGCCCCAAACGGTGTACTGGTTGTCGAGGAAGGGCGAATTCTCGGTCACGATGAAGAACTGGCTGTTGGCGCTATCCGGATTCTGGGAACGCGCCATCGAAGCGACTCCGCGCTTGTGCGACTCCTTCGAGAACTCGGCTTTGAGGTTCGGGAGTTCGGAGCCGTGATAACCCGTGCCGGTCGGATCGCCGCCCTGTGCCATGAAGCCGGGGATGACCCGGTGGAACACCACGCCGTCATAGAAGCCCTTGTTGGTCAGTTCGGTGATGCGCTCGACATGGCCGGGCGCCAGATCGGACCTCAGCTTGATGACGACATCGCCGCCGGTCGAAAGGGAAAGGGTCAGGCGGTCGGCGTCGGCCATGTCGGAAACTCCACGTGAAAGGTTCGAAAGAAGCGGGATTTAGGAGCGCGCAGGTGGTTGCGCCAGAGCGACAGCACCCATAGGAGGCTGGCACGGGTTCAATCGAGGGGAGCAAATCGTGAGCGAGAGCGAGCAAATCGCCGCCGCGCCCCCTCAGGATTCCACGCCCAACCAAGTGATGGATGAGGAGACCCGGCTGCGCCCCGAGTTTGTCGACAGGGTCCTCGATGCCGTCGAGGCCGGCGACGACGAGACCGCGCGCGAGCTGGTTCGGCCGCTCCATCCGGCGGACGTCGCCGACCTGATCGAACTGGCCCGGCGCGACGAGCGCGAAGGCCTCGTCAAGGCGCTTGCCGGAATCGTCAGCCCTGAGGTCCTTGCCGAGTTGAACGATTACGTTCGCGAGGATCTGCTTGACGAGCTCGAGCCGCAGCAGGTCGCGGACATCGCCGCGCAGCTGGAGACCGACGACGCCGTAGCGCTGATTGAGGACCTCGACCGAGACGAGCAGCAGGCGGTGCTCGAGCGGATGGAGCCCGACGACCGGGCCGCGGTCGAAGAGGCGCTGAGCTATCCCGAGGAATCCGCCGGGCGGCTCATGCAGCGCGACCTATGCGCCGTGCCGGAACATTGGAACGTCGGCCAGGTCATCGATTATCTGCGCTCGACGCGCGACCTTCCGGACGACTTCTGGGAAGTCTTCGTCGTCAATCCGAACCATCACCCAGTCGGCACGTGCAAGCTGTCGCTGATCCTTCGGATGCCGCGTAAGACGCTCGTCAGCGACATCATGCAGCGGGAGCAGACGCTCATCCCCGTCGACATGGACCAGGAGGACGTTGCCCTGCGTTTCCAGAAATATGCGCTCGTCTCGGCCGCTGTGACGGATGACTCGGGCCGGCTCGTCGGGATGATCACGGTCGACGACATCGTCCACATCATTCAGCAGGAAGCGGGCGAGGATATCACCCTGCTGTCGGGCGCGGGCGAGGGCGACATCAACGAGCCCATTCGGATGACCGTGCGGACGCGCGTCGTCTGGCTGATCATCAACCTTGGAGCGACCATCTGTTCCGCGTCCGTCGTCGGCCTGTTCCAGGGTGAGATCCGAAAATATGCGATCTTGGCGGCACTGATGCCGATGGTGTCAGCCCTTGGGGGTAATGCAGGAACGCAGACACTCGCCGTGGTCGTTCGCGCGCTGGCGACGAACCAGCTGACCAGTTCCAACACGGCGTGGATGCTGCTGCGCGAATTCCGGATCGCGATCGCCAATGGAATAGCGCTCGGCTTGGTCGGAGCCGTAGGCACGTTCCTCGTGCTTCACGACCTTCAACTCTCGATGGTTTTTGCGGCTGCTCTCGTTATCAACAGCTTGGTTGCCGGTCTCGTCGGGGTTCTCGTTCCGGTCAGCCTCGATAAGGTCAGAGTCGACCCGGCGGTGTCGTCGGCGGTTTTCGTCACGACCATCACGGACGTCATGGGATTCTTCAGCTTCCTGGGTTTGGCGGCGCTCTTCCTGACGCGCTAAGCGCTTGAATTGACGGTCGTTCGCCGCCAGACGGGCAGCGTGTCGAAGCTCCATTTGACGAAGGTGGCCTTCGCCTGCCGCGATCTCGAAATGCTGCAGCAGCGCATTGCTGGACGGGCCGTCGCGGGCGAGTTGCGCGTGGTGACACGCATGCGGCCCAAGCGGGCTGCGGAGCTGATCGGCGGATCGCTCTACTGGATCGTGAAGCATCGACTGATCGGCGCCCAGGAAATCCTTCGGTTGGAGGATCGCGAGGATGGACGGATCGACATCGTCTGTTCGGCAGATCTGGTGGTCGTCTCGCCGATCCCACGTCGAGCGCATCAGGGCTGGCGGTATCTCGAGGAGGCCGACGCGCCTGCCGCGGATCGCGACGGCAGCGGCCTTGGCGCCCTCCCGCCGCAGCTTTACGGGCGTCTCGCCGCACTGGCTCTGGTATAGTCGGCTGGCCGACGTTATCGGTTTCCTGAACCAGCACGGAGGCGAGAATGAGCAGCACGTCATCGATGATCGATTCGAAGGTCGCGGAGCGTGCGATGCTCAAGCATCCCTTCTACCAGGCATGGACTGAGGGCCGGCTCAGCCTTGATGATCTGCGCGCCTATGCGCGGCAATATTTCCACCATGTCGAGGCGTTTCCCCGCGCTGTCAGCGCGGTGCACAGCGCGTGCCCGGACCGTGAGGGCCGCCGCATGCTCGCCGAGAACCTTGCCGAAGAGGAGGGCATCGAAGCGGGCAAGCAGGACCACGCCACTTTGTGGCTGGTGTTCGCTTGCGGGCTCGGCGAGGATGAGGAGGCCGTGCGCGAGCAGTCGCTTCATCCGGAGACGATGGCGCTGATCGAGACTTTCCGCCGACTCTCCGGGCGTTCCTATGCATCCGGTCTTGGGGCGCTTTACGCCTATGAGAGCCAGTTCCCGGGCGTCGCGAGCGCCAAGATCGAAGGTCTCATCGACCGCTACGGCATCAAGGAGGAGGAGACGCTCCGTTTCTTCCGAGTCCACGAAAGCGCCGACGTCGAGCACAGCGACGTGTGCCGTGAGCTGCTCGATCGCCTGAGCGACGATGATCGGGACGAAGCAATCTCTTCCGGCGAAGAACTCGCCGGCGCGCTGTGGAACTTCCTCTCAGGTGTCGAGGCGCGCGCTCAGCTTCACTGAGTCGATTTGCAGCCGCTGACGCTCGTCGAGCCGCTGGCCCGTACCGTGCACGCCGGCTTGCCGGTGAATGCTATTGTCGCTGGCCCGGAGGCGTCGATCTTCGCGCTGTTGGTTACCTCGGCCCTGATCGTTGCCGCGCCGTCCGCTCCGATTGTCGCGTCCTTGCTGCTGAGGCTAGTCGCATCCAGGCTCGAAATCCCGCGGAGGATCGCGGTCGTCTTCGCCGTACGTCCGGCGAGCGTCGCGTTGGCAGTTCCGGCAACGGTGACATTAAGCTGATCGACGTCGACCTGAGCGATCGAGGTGGATCCGGAGCCTTGCACGGAAAGGTCGAAGCTCAGGCCCTTCACCTTGTTGATAGCCAGCACGCCAGAGCCGTTCAGCCATGCCGAAATCAGCTCATGAGTGCCGATCTCGATCTCGATCGTGCCCGAATTCTGGCCGGGATAGCCGCCCCACGACGAGCGGTTCGGGTGCACGATCAGCGTGCTTCCCTGGCTCTCGATGGACACGCGGTCCAGCGCCGAGCTGCTTCCGGAAGCGCGCGCGAAAACCGGGACGCCGGTGGTCAGCTTGATCTTGTATGGACCTTCGACGCGAATCTTGTCGAAGCTGTTGACGCCGAAGTTGCGGGTCGCGCCCGTTGCGGGCGTGGCAATGGACGCTGCCCCAATGGCAGCGATGAGGAAGGTGCGCATAGGCTCACCTTCCTACAGCATGGTTAAGTGACCTTTAAGAGCAGCGAACGTTGCCCGAGCCGGCTTTGTGAATGCTGCACTTCGCGCCGCCCGAGATTTCGACGTCGCCTGAGCCCATGATGCTGATGTCCGCGGTACCGTTCGAATGCGCACGGACGCTTCCGGAACCAGCAATGGAGACTTTCGACTCCTGCGTCTGGATCGCGCCGGCGTCGATGTCGCCGGAGCCCGCTATATCGTAGTCGGCAGCCTGGGCCCTTCCTGCACCTGCCTTGACGCCGCCTGAGCCCGCGATTGCCAGTTTTAGCGACTGGACGTCGATTGCCGTCACGTTGATCCCTCCGGACCCGGTGACGGTGCCTTCGAAGTGATCGCCTTGGACGCGGTCCACGCGGACGTCGCCGGAACCGGCGATTGTTGCGCCGCGAAGCTGCGGCACAGTCACGACGAAATGCGCCTTCCCATGCGTGGTCCAGCCCACATGAAACCAACCATTCTGCTGCTGCGGGCGGATGAGCAGCTTGTCGCCTTTGACCTCAACTACGGTGCGCTCGAGCAGCTTCTGCGAGCCTTGCGCAGAAACGCTCGGGTTCGCGCCCGTGCGAACTTCGACGTCATAAGGCCCCGCGACTTCGATCTGGTGAAAGTTCGAGACCTGATAGTTGCGAGACGTGGGAGGGCCGCCGTCATCGCTGCGAGCCTGTCCGCAGGCGGAGGTCGCTGCGGAAGCGGCGATTACGGCTCCGGCTATCGACTTGCGCATTCAAACCTCCTGTGACGCTGTATTATCTTAGCAATACACTCTGCGCATTGCTGCCGCAAGCGCAAAAAGAAAGGGCGCCCCGCCGGGACGCCCTTCCTCATCACCACGCTCTCGGTAAAGAGTTACGCGGTTTCTTTGTTCTTGTAGTGGATCACGGCAGCCTTGTTCAAGATGTCGAGGATCTTCGCGAGCGCCGACTTCTCGTCGGTCTGCTCCATCGCGCCAAGCTCACGCGCCAGGCGCGAGGAAGCCGCTTCGAAAATCTGCCTCTCGGAATAGCTCTGCTCCGGCGCATCGTCCGGACGGAACAGGTCGCGAGTCACTTCAGCGATCGACGTCAGATCGCCCGAATTGATCTTCGCTTCATATTCCTGGGCCCGGCGCGACCACATGGTCCGCTTGACCTTCGGCTTGCCCTTCAGGGTCTCGAGCGCGTCCTTCATCGTCTTGTCCGACGACAGCTTTCGCATTCCAACCGAGTCTGCCTTGTTGACCGGCACGCGGAGAGTCATTTTCTCCTTCTCAAACCGGAGCACGTAAAGCTCCAGGCTTGTCCCGGCAATTTCGGTGCTTTGCAGTTCTACGACGCGGCCCACACCGTGCTTGGGGTACACGACATAATCACCAACATCGAAGCTAAGCGCCTTTGTAGCCATTCGCACACCTTTCAAAATTACGGCAGTAGAGCCAGCGCCTAAGCGCCGCCCCCCATGGCGACCGATGGTCGTGGCTCCCCAGCCAGTTCCTTGTGGCTTCCCTTGAATTTAAGGCCGCTGCTGAACCGCGGCGACCCCATGTGACAATTTTATATCACAAGGGCCCTCAAATTGCGAGTCCCAGTTGCCGGGGCTCGGCTTCGCGGCATTCACTTAGGTTATGCAGGCCTAGGCCAAGGAGACGAATGCCCTTCGATAGCGGATGGAGCGCGGCGAGCAGTCCCTGGCCTGCCTCTGTGAACGCTAACAGATCCGGAACATTCCTGGCGAAGCTCCTCGAACGCGTGATCAATGTGAAGTCGCCGAACTTCACTTTCAACGTCACCGTTCGGCCGATCACTTCAGCACGCTCAACACGGAGCCAGGCATAGCCGGCGATGCGCTCCAACTCGGTCGCGAGTCGCTCCGGATCGCGCAGGTCTTCGTCGAACGTGCGTTCGGCGCTCACTGATTTGTAGGGCCGGTCCGGCTTGACTTCGCGCTCGTCGATTCCGCGACAGATGCGCCAGTACCATTGGCCGGAGCTGCCGAACTGCACCTCGAGCGCCGGCAGGCTCCAGTCGCAGAGGTCGGCACCAGTCCGGATGCCCAGCCGGTGCATCTTCTTCGCCGTGACGGGCCCGACTCCGTGGAACCGCGCGACTGGTAGCGAGGCGACGAATTCGGCTCCGCGCTCCGGCGTGATTACCGTGAGCCCGTCGGGCTTTCGGTGGTCCGAGGCGAGCTTGGCGATGAACTTGCAGTAGCTGACGCCGGCGGACGCCGTCAGGCCCGTCTCCTCGCGGATACGGCGGCGAATGTCCTGCGCAATCGCGCGGGCGCTTCCTAGCTCGTGTCGGTCTTCGGTGACGTCGAGATAAGCTTCGTCGAGCGAAAGCGGCTCAATGAGATCGGTGTAATCCGCGAAGATCGCGCGGATCTGCTGCGACACGGCACGGTAGACGTCGAATCGCGGCTTCACGAACACCAGCTCCGGGCACCGGCGTTTGGCCGATATCGAAGGCATCGCCGAACGCACGCCGAACTTGCGCGCTTCGTAGCTCGCCGCCGCAACGACTCCCCGGTGGCCCCCCCCGACGGCAACGGGTTTGCCCTTCAATGTCGGATCGTCGCGCTGCTCGACCGAGGCATAAAAAGCATCCATGTCGACATGGACGATCTTGCGAAGAGGGCGCTCGTCACTTTGCATCGCAGCGAGGTTCTGATTAAGGGCCACCGCCATGAACATCCACGAATATCAGGCGAAAGAGCTTCTCGCGAAATATGGCGTGCCAGTGCCCGCGGGCTATGCCGCAATGAGCGTAGACGAGGCGGTTCAGTCTGCGCAGCAGCTCCCCGGACCTCTGTGGGTCGTCAAGGCGCAGATCCACGCGGGCGGCCGCGGCAAGGGCAGGTTCAAGGAACTCGGCGACAGCGCGAAAGGCGGCGTCCGGCTCGCGCATTCGATCGACGAAGTGCGCGAGCATGCTGCAGAAATGCTCGGCAAGACTTTGATGACGGTGCAGACGGGTCCGCAGGGGAAGCAGGTGCAGCGCCTCTACATCACGGACGGCGTCGACATCGAAAAGGAATATTATCTCGCCATCCTTGTCGATCGCGAGACAGGCCGCCCGGCCATCGTCGCTTCGACCGAAGGTGGCATGAACATCGAGGATGTCGCGCACGAGACGCCGGAGAAAATCCGCACGATTAGCGTGGATCCGGCGACCGGGTTGATGCCGCACCACTGTCGCGAAGTGGCCGCGGCGCTGGGGCTTTCGGGCGATCTCGCCAAGCAGGCGGGCAAGGTGCTCGGCAGCCTTTACAAGGCGTTCATCGGCACGGACGCGTCGCAGATCGAGATCAATCCGCTGGCGGTGACCGATAAGGGGCAGTTGATGGTGCTCGATGCCAAGGTCGGCTTCGACAACAATGCCGAGTTCCGTCACAAGGATCTGCAGGCGCTCCGCGACCTGAGCGAAGAGGATCCAATGGAGATCGAGGCGTCGAAATACGACCTCTCCTACATCAAGCTCGACGGAAGCATCGGCTGCATGGTCAACGGCGCCGGCCTCGCGATGGCGACGATGGACATCATCAAGCTCGAAGGCGGCGAGCCCGCCAATTTCCTCGACGTCGGCGGTGGCGCGTCGAAGGAGAAGGTCACTGCGGCGTTCAAGATCATCCTCAGCGATCCAGCCGTTGAGGGCATCCTCGTCAACATCTTCGGCGGGATCATGCGTTGCGACATCATCGCCGAGGGCATCGTCGCCGCAGCTCGCGAGGTCGACTTGCGCGTTCCGCTGGTCGTCCGGCTCGAAGGGACCAATGTGCAGCAGGGCAAGGACATCCTGGCGTCGAGCGGCCTGCCGATCATCGCCGCCAACGATCTTGGCGATGCCGCGAAGAAGATCGTGGCGGAAGTGAAGGCGCCGGTTGCGGCTTAGCTGACAGTGCTCCTGCGAAGCCAGGAGCCCAGAGTCTTTTTCTAGAACTGGGTCTCTGCTTCCGTAGAGACACAAGGAGAAACCGATGAAAGTGCTGGTCGCCGTCAAACGGGTGATCGACTACAACGTCAAGCCGCGAGTGAAGATGGACGGCTCCGGCGTCGATCTCGCCAACGTCAAGATGAGCATGAACCCCTTCGACGAGATCGCGGTCGAGGAAGCGATCCGGCTGAAGGAAAAGGGCGCGGCGACCGAGATCGTCGCCGTGTCGATCGGACCTGCAAAGGCGCAGGAGACGTTGCGTACAGCGCTCGCCATGGGCGCCGACCGCGCAATCCTCGTCCAGACCGACGAAGAGGTCGAGCCGCTGGCTGTCGCGAAGATCCTCGCGAAGATCGCGGAGGAGGAGCAGCCGCAGTTGGTCATTCTCGGCAAGCAGGCGATCGATGATGACAACAATGCGACGGGCCAGATGCTCGCCGCGTTGCTCGACTGGCCGCAGGGCACGTTCGCGTCGAAGGTCGAGCTCGGTGATGGCGCGACGGTGACGCGCGAAGTCGACGGCGGGCTGGAAACGGTGAAGCTGAACTTGCCGGCAGTGGTCACAACCGATCTGCGCCTGAACGAGCCGCGCTACGCCTCGCTGCCGAACATCATGAAGGCCAAGTCCAAGCCGCTCGCGACCAAGACGCCTGGCGACTACGGCGTCGATGTCGCGCGCCGGCTGGAAACGCTGAAGGTCGTCGAACCGGCCAAGCGCCAGGCAGGCATCAAGGTGGGCAGCGTCGACGAACTCGTCGAGCGCCTCAAGGGTTTGGGGATTGCGAAATGAGCGTTCTGGTCCTGGTCGAACATGACGGCAGCAACATCAAGGACGCAACACTGGCGACGGTGACGGCGGCGGCCAAGCTCGGCGACGTCAATGCGCTGGTCATCGGCAACAATGCCGATGGCGTCGCGCAGGCTGCGGCAAAGATCGCCGGTGTGGTGAAGGTCTATGTCGCTAACGCGCCGGCACTCGAGCACCAACTCGCCGAAGCGGTCGCGCCGATTGCCGCCAAGCTGATGGAGGGCCACGACGCGTTCGTCGCGCCGGCAACCACCACGGGCAAGAACATTGCGCCGCGCGTCGCCGCATTGCTCGACGTGATGCAGATCAGCGACGTTCTTTCGGTCGAAACCGCCGATACGTTCACGCGCCCGATCTACGCTGGCAACGCGATCGCAACCGTGAAGTCGAAGGACGCGAAGAAGATCCTAACCGTGCGCACCACGGCGTTCGAAAAGGCTGCGGCTGATGGTGGCTCCGCGACAGTCGAGCAGGCCGATGCGGCGGGCGATCCGGGTAACAGTCAATTCGTCTCGCTCGATGCGTCTGAAAGCGAGCGCCCTGAGCTGACCAGCGCTAAGGTCATCGTATCGGGCGGCCGCGCGCTCGGTTCGTCCGACCAGTTCCACGCGTTGATCGACCCTCTCGCTGATAAGCTCGGCGCCGCCGTTGGCGCGAGCCGCGCTGCCGTAGATGCGGGCTACGCGCCCAACGATTACCAGGTGGGTCAGACCGGCAAGATCGTCGCGCCCGAAGTCTATGTCGCGATCGGCATTTCGGGTGCCATCCAGCACCTCGCGGGGATGAAGGACTCGAAGACGATCATCGCCATCAACAAGGACGAAGAAGCGCCGATCTTCCAGGTCGCCGACATCGGCCTCGTCGGCGACCTCTTTAAGATCGTCCCCGAGTTGACCGAGAAGCTTTAGTCAGTTCTTCTTGCTCGCGTGCTCGGGCTTACCTTTGCGCGACGTCGAGGCCATTTTCTCAAGTTCCTTTTCGCTCATCGAGGAGGCCATCGATTTCGACGCGCCCTTGAGCTTGCTCTTCGGGGTGTCGCCGCGCTTTGCGGACAGGGCCGCGCCCGCGGCTTTCTGTTGCGCTGCTGATTTTGCTGGCATTTCTCCATCCTCCTGAATTCAGCTTAAGAAACGCCCGAACAACCGGATGGCTTCGTCAAAATGCGATGTTGTGAGTGATCAGCCACCTTCCGCCTTGGCGATGCCAGACTGTGAGATAGCGACCCGTCGCCTGCTGAACTTTGCCGGAGCGCTTCATGGTCATGGTTGCTGTGCCCCACTCGTAGACGTCGTCGTGATCAGCTGCTGCACGGCCTTCGCTTTTGATGTCGGCTTTTAGAACCTGCACGTCACCCCGCCGCTTCGCGTACATGTCGCGCACGCCGCTCTTGCCGCGGATCTCCGCGCCGTCTGGGCGGATGAAGATGCCCTGCTCGTCGTAAGGCGCACTCAATGTGTCGGCATCGCCAATGGCGATCGCATGCGTCCATTCGGCGTTCGCCTTATCGATGAAGGGCGCGGCCGAATGGAGAGCCTGCTGCTTCCACATCGGTGCTGCAGCAATCAGCAGCGGGGTTACGGCAAAACGGCACAATCTACTCGTCACAATCGCCTCCTGTTTCGAAGACGCAATGCTAGATTGAATTTTGCTTAGCCGCTCAAGCATTCAGCCGCGGATGAACTGCTCCAGTTCGACGAACGCCTGATCGTCCGGCACCTGGCGCGGCGGATGTTTGCAGAAGGCCGACGCCGGCGCATGGATGGGACCGGCCATGCCTCGGTCCAGCGCAACGCGCGCGCAGCGGATAAGGTCGATGGCGACCCCC
>Ga0308173_10000250_pt1 | contig 21021 bp, 21 predicted proteins | sample PhyPR1_FD_203716 | JGI IMG/M metagenome (GOLD analysis project Ga0308173, IMG submission 203716) | Soil microbial communities from UC Gill Tract Community Farm, Albany, California, United States - DLSLS.P.R1 | ecosystem: Environmental > Terrestrial > Soil > Agricultural land | place: USA... | reverse complement strand
GGCGGTGAAGACGGGCCTGGGCCTGAAGGCGCAGATCAACCTGAAGAGCCGCTTCGACCGCAAGAACTACTTCTATCCCGACCTGCCGCAGGGCTACCAGATCAGCCAGTACCAGCACCCGATCGTCGGCGAAGGCGAGGTCGTCGTCGAGCGCGACGACGGCACGACGTTCACGGTGGGGATCGAACGGCTGCATCTGGAGCAGGACGCCGGCAAGAGCCTGCACGACCAGGACCCGAACGCCACCTACGTCGATCTGAACCGGGCCGGCACGCCGCTGATGGAGATCGTCTCCAAGCCCGACATGCGCGCCGCCGACGAGGCCGTCGCCTACGTCAAGAAGCTGCGGACCATCCTGATCTACATCGGCTCCTGCGACGGCGACATGGAGAAGGGCAACCTGCGCGCCGACGTCAACGTCTCGGTGCGCAAGCCGGGCGCGCCGTTCGGCACCCGCTGCGAGATCAAGAACATGAACTCGTTCCGCTTCATGCAGCAGGCGATCGAATACGAGGCGCGCCGCCAGATCGAGATCCTGGAGGACGGCGGCAAGGTCGCCCAGGAGACGCGGCTGTTCGATCCGGGCAGGGGCGAGACCCGCTCCATGCGCTCCAAGGAGGAGGCGGACGACTACCGCTATTTCCCCGATCCCGACCTGCTGCCGCTGGAGCTCGACCCGGCCTGGGTGAAGCGGATCGAGCAGACGCTGCCCGAGCTGCCCGACGCCAAGAAGGCGCGCTTCCAGGCGCAGTACGGGCTCTCGGCCTATGACGCCGGCGTGCTGATCGCCGAGCAGGCGCGGGCCGACTTCTTCGAGGCCGCCGCGAAGGGCCGCGACGCCAAGCTGGTCGCCAACTGGGTCACCAACGACCTCGCCGCCAAGCTCTCGGCCGGCGGCGTCGAAATCGAGAACAGCCCGATCTTCCCGGCCGCCGTCGCCGAGCTCGTGCAGCTGATCGAGGACGGCGTGATCTCCTCGAAGATCGCCAAGGACGTGTTCGAGCGCATGTGGCTGGGCGAGGGCTCGGCCTCGGCGATCGTCGAGCGGCAGGGCCTGCGGCAGGTCTCCGACTCCGGCGCGCTGGAGGCGATCATCGACAGGCTGATCGCCGCTAACCCGGGCCAGGCCGCGGCGGTCAAGGCCAAGCCCCAGGCGATCGGCTGGTTCGTGGGCCAGGTGATGCGCGAGACCGGCGGCAAGGCGAACCCCGCCGCCGTGAACCAGCTGCTGCGCGGCAAGCTCGGCGCCTAGTCCTCGATCACATCGAAGATCTGGCCGCTGGCCATGTTCACCAGCAGGAAGGCGTTGCCGACCCGCACCCAGGTGTAGCCGCGCGGCGGCGGCCGCAGGCGGTAGCGCCCGTAGTCGCCGACCACCCCGCCGCGCACCTCGGGCGGCAGATAGCCGCCGCGCCGCACGCCGTAGCGCCTGTTTGGACCATAGGCCCCGTGGCCGGGCGGCGGGCCATAGCCGTAGGGCGAGGGCCCCGGCGGGCCCGTCCAGCCGCCGCCGCCGCCGCCGCGGCCGTCGCCGCGCGCCCAGCCGGGCGGCGGGGCGCGTTCGCCCTCGTGCCGCGCCCACCCGGCGCCCGCCGCAGGGCCGCCGTGGCCGTCGCGCCCATGCTCCCAGCCGCCGTGCTCACGCGCCACCGCCGCCCCCGCGGCGAAGGGCGCGAGCGTGAGCAGCAACGCGGCCAGTCTGGGGACCAGGCGTCTCATGTGGCCGATTTGTCTCAAATCGCGGTCCTCGGTCGAGCGCAAACATCGCCGGGTCTGCCTGAACTCAGGCTGAACGCCGCTATCGGACCAGGGCTTCGACCACCTGCGCGATCAGCCCGCTGCGCGTTTGGGCGAGGTAGTAGCGGTCATCGATGCGCACCCACCGGTAGCCGTAGGGCGCCGGGCGCAGGTGATAGCGCCGCGGCTCCACGATCACGTAGGTCCGCTGTTCCAGATAGACGGGCGGCAGGCGCTCGCCCTGACGCCACAGCTTCTTCGCCTGGCCGGGGGGCATCCCATAGGGCTTCTTGGCGAGGCCCGGCGGCTCGCCGTGCGGATTGCCGTGGCCATGCCCGCCGCCGGCCCAGGGCGGCGGATCGGCGAGAGCGGCGGCCGGGCAGGCCAGGCTCAGGGCGGCGATGGCGATCAGCGGTGTCTTCATGGTCATTCCTCTCGAAGCCGGCTTCTCCTACGCCGTCCAGGATGACTGCCAGACAACGGGCGGCTTAACCATGTGTTCAGCGTGAGTGGCGTTTTCTGGTTGCGACATGGCCCGCAGGAGCCCCTGAAACAGGCGTCCGGCCGGCCGAAAAAGGGACCAAGCTCATGCTGACGGGCATGCAAGTCGCGAACCAGGGCCTGCCGCTTCCGAAGACGGATGCGACGGGCGACGAGCTGTTCCGCCTGGGCCTGCTCTATTCCACCGGACAGGGCGGCGCGCCGCTGGACTACGTCTCGGCGCACATGCTGTTCAACCTGGCCGCCATGCGCGGCTCGGTGGAGGCGAAGGTCTATCGCAAGGAGCTCTCCGAGGAGATGGCCAGCGAGGATGTCGCCGAGGCCCAGCGCCAGGCCCGCGAGTGGCTCGCCCGCGGCTGAGCGCGGCGCAGGCAGAAATCGGGCCGGAGGTGTTCCGCCGTGTGCCGGCGCGGCCACATGCGCCGGCCGAGCTGAGCGCGCCCGCGATTTGGCGCCCGGACGGGAGCCGCTTCGATCATGATGCGTCTGCGCGGCGCATCCCGAGTCGGGTCTGACCGCCGCCGGAGTCTCCTTGTGAACGAACAGCAACTTTGGATCCGCAGCTACGCCCTGCGGCCTCGGCAAATGAGCGATGGCGATTGGATTTGGCTGCGGCCATATGAGTGGCGTTGGACGCGTGCGACGGGAACCGCGCCCCTGGCCATCAAGAGGCCGACGGTGGAGGCCCGGCGGCTGGCCGACCTACGCCAGAAGTGACGTCACGATCCGGCGGCCGCCAACTCAGGGACGTGCGCCGGCGGGCAGGCTTGCCCCGGCCGCCTGCGGCCGACGAACAGATCTTCGAGCTCGGCCAGCGCCTCCCATCGCACGGCCGCCCGCTCATGCAGCTCGCGCACCCTGGGGAGCGCTGACAGCCGGGACTTGTCCCGCGCAGCGATGGCGAACACCCGGAAATCCGCGGCGCGTTCCTCGTGGCGCTTCAACATGCGCACGACCGGCGCTTGGAGCGGCCCGCGCCGCCGACGCGGGCTTGGTATCCGAGGCTCATGTGCGCGCCCATCGCGGGGCGAGCACGCGGAGCACGACGGGCGCGACGGCGGCCGCCACGACGCAGAGCGCGGAGGCAAAGAACAGGATCGACATTTGAGGTGTCTCAATCGACGCCGCGTCAGGCAGTGATCGACCGCTTCACTGGCGGCACGCTGCGGACGGCGCAGAGAACATATGTAGTGAGCCCGCCGCGGATTACTAGGCGCTGAACTGTCTCACGAAATGCGAAATCCTGATTGCGCCCCCCCGTCAGTCCCTGTTGCTCGAGGGCGCCTAAGCGCCGCATCCATGTTTTGCCGAATATTTGTCCTTAGCGCCCGCGCGGGTGCTATAGCAAATGTGAAGGGCAGGCGGTCCGGGCGAATTCCGCTCTGACGCCTCCCGACCAGATCGGCGCGCCCATGGACGCCTCCACCTCCACCTCCACTTCCACCTCCACCCCAAAGGAAGACGCCGCGCTCAGCCTGACCTTGGCTGTGGTCGCGGCCTCGCAGGGTCCCCTGCTGCTGCTCGACCGCGGCCTGATCGTGCTGGCGGCGAGCCGGTCGTTCTGCCAGGCCTTCGACCTCGACCGCGGCAAGGTCGAGGGCCAATCGATCTTCTCGCTCGGAAACGGCGAGTGGGATGTGCCCCAGCTTCACTCGCTGTTGACCAGCGCGGCCGCCGGTGACGCCCCGATCGAGGCCTATGAGTTTGACTTCCGGCGCGGCGCGGCCGAGCCGCGGCGGCTTTCGGTGAACGCCCAACTCCTCGCCTATCTCGATCTCGAGCATGTGCGGATCCTGGTCGCGGTGGCCGACGTCACGGACGCCCGCGCGGACGCCCGGGCCAAGGAACGTCTGCAGCGGGAGAACGAGCTGCTGCTCAAGGAAGTGCGGCATCGGGTGGCGAACAGTCTGCAGATCGTGGCCAGCGTCCTGTTGCAGGGCGCGCGTCGCACCCAGTCCGAGGAGGCGCGGAGCCATCTGCGCAACGCCCATAACCGGGTGATGTCGGTCGCCACGCTGGAACGCGAGCTCGCCCCCTCGATGGGCGAGTACGTGCAGATCCGCGGCTATCTGACCAAGCTCTGCGGCACCATCGCCGATTCCATGATCGCGGACCGGGAGCTCCTTTCGCTCGTGGTCTCCGCGCAGGGCGTCAGCGTGCCGGCCAACCGGGCGGTCAGCCTTGGCCTGATCACGACCGAACTGGTGATCAACGCCTTGAAGCACGGGTTCCCGGAGGGCCGCGCGGGGACGATCAAGGTCGACTACGTCGAGGAAGCTGCCGGGTGGTCGCTTTCGGTCGGCGACGACGGCCTTGGCTTCCCGGCGGGCCCGCCGGTGGCCGTGGCGGGGCTTGGCACCAGCATTGTCCAGGCGCTGGCGCGGCAACTGGGGGCCAGCGTCGCCATGCACGACGCAAAGCCGGGCGTCGCCGTCTTCGTCGCCAATCCCCTGGTCCCGGATCGCCCCTTGACGCCCTTGCTCGCGGCGCTCTGACCCTCCATCGCCGCGGTGGCGCGCGTCTGCGCGCTGAAGCTCGGAGAAGCGATTTCGGCCGGCCGATGTCGAGAGTTTCGAAATGGAGCGGCTGCTCCCGATCATGTGTTCCGCTCGCATCAAGTTGTTGTTGAACGACAACTCCGAATCGATGCGTATTTCAAATACGATATATTTCAATCCGCGACCTAAAACTGAAGGGTGATTTCGGAATCCAGGTTCAATCGTGAGAAATATTTATCTGTCGCATGAACCTTAGCTGTGCCGAGACGTTCAGCTTTGGCACGAGGCCGCCGCCATTCGGTGTGACGGCCCATAAGGAATCCCAGACAATGAAACGTCTCCTCACCGGTGTGCTGGCGCTTGCGCTCCTCACCGGGACGGCCGCCATGGCGCAGCCCGATCGTGGCGATCACCCCGATCAGCGCTATGGCCAAGGCGCCTACGACCAGGACCGTGGCGCTGCGAACGGCTACGGACACCGCGATGAGCGCTATGGGAGCGGCCACCACTGGGCCCGCGGCCAGCGTCTCCCGCAGGCGTATTACCAAGATCGGACACGCTACGTCGACTATCGGAGCCACCACCTGCGCCGTCCGTCCGCCGGCTATCGCTGGGTTCGCACCGATGACAACAACTACGCCCTGGTCGCCGTCACGAGCGGCCTGATCGCCTCCATCATCGCCGCCAACCGATAGGCCGCGTATCGAAGTGGCCCCGCCGCCGGCGGGGCCACGGCGCCGGGGCGAACCCCTGCGGCCGGGCCTCGATCGCCGACAGGCGCGAGCGGATGTCCCGGTACGCCGCCCAGATCAGCCCGCCGAGCGCTTCGGCGTCCGCGGGCTCCCCCCGCAACGCAGCTTGACGTGCCGCAGCACGTTGTCGGTGTCACCGAACCAGGCCTCGACGGTAGGATCACGCCGAGCCGCGCCGGGAAACCGCATGAGCTCGGTCATCGCAGCGCCGTCCCTTGTGCCGGGCGGTAGAAGATGGCGGTGACGGAGGGATTCGAACCCTCGATACCCGTTAAGGTATGACGATTTAGCAAACCGTTGCCTTCAGCCACTCGGCCACGTCACCCGCTTGATTTGGCTCGGGTTTTCTCCCGACCCGCCCGACCGATCGCAGCCGGGTGGAAACGGCCGCGCCCGAGGCGCCGAGACGGGAGGCCCTGCATAGCGAAAGAGGGCGGCGCGGGCAACGCGGGCGGGCGGGGCGGCGCTCCGGTCGCCCAATCAGCCGCGCGGGCCGGCTTGCCGGCGCAGGGCCACGGCGAGGATGGCCAGCGCCAGGGCGCTGAACGCCAGGCCGCCCAGGAGCAGCGCGCCGCCGTGGCGCCATGCGCCGACGCCGACGAGCGCCAGGATGAGCACGACCAGCGCGATCATCACGACCGGCGAGGGCTTGAGCGCGAAGGGCGGGGTGTCCATCGGATCAGTCTGGCATGGGCGCGCCTCAGGCCGGCGGCGGCGCGCCGTCCCTGGCCTCGAAGCCGGTGGCGATCCGGGCCGGATCGACGCCTTCCTTGGCCCGCCGCAGCTCGACGTAGAGCACCGCCGCCCCCGTCGCGCCGACCAGGCCGGTGATCACCGCCACGATCGGCTGCACCACGATCTCGCGGAACGCGAAGGGCGTGAACGCCGTCACCGCGCCGAGCACGGCGCCCAGCACCAGCGAGGCGAGCAGGAACACCACGAACAGGGCGAAGATGCGCCAGCGGTTGCCCTCGGTGAGCCGGGCGCTGCGCCCGAAGCTCTCCATCACCGGCATGCGCTCGGCGACGAAGGCCGGAACCGCGACGCACCACATCACCGCCAGGATCAGGCCGGGCACGACGAGCAGCACCAGGCCGACGGCGATCGCGAGGCCGGCCAGCAGGCCGATGGCGAACAGCGGCAGGAAGTCGTTGAGGCCGACCGAGAGGCACTGGCCCACCGAGGCCCGGCGGCCGTTGAGATCGGTGACCGTGCCGTAGATCAGCGCCGCCTGCAGGATCAGCGAGGCGACCAGCCGGACCAGCCCGGCCAAGGCCATGCTCGGCCAGCGCGACCAGTCGCCGGCGCTGAGGAACGCGGTGTGCGCGGCGCCGGTCAGCACGGCGGGAACGCCCACCAGGATCGCGGCCAGCAGCGCGAATACGGCGAGGTTCCGCTGCAGCACGCCCACGATGTCGCGGATCACGCGGCCGATGTCGAGCTCGGCCGGCTGCGCCATGGCTGTCATAGCCTGTCCCCCCTGTTGGCCTGACCTGTGACGCGAAGCTTCTCACGGGCGCGCCGGCTTGTCGACGCGCCCGCCGCGGCGTCTAACCTTGCGCCGAGCCGATCGGGAGCGAGCCATGTCCGCCGAGCACGAAACCATCCTCGTCGACCATCCGAGGCCGGGCGTGGCCCGGATCACGCTCAACCGGCCGCAGGCGATGAACGCCTACACCTGGCGCATGACCCAGGAGCTGCAGGCCGCGATCGCCGCCTTCCGCGACGACGACGCCCAGAAGGCGCTGCTGGTCGCCGGCGCGGGCGAGCGGGCGTTCTGCACCGGCGGCGACATCTCCGGAACCGGCGGGGATCCGGCGCACGGCCGCTGGGTGCGCGAGGCGCCCATGGGCCACGGCCGCGAGATGCGCGAGGGCATGCAGGCGGTGGTCGCCATGCTGCGCAGGCTGGACAAGCCCTCGGTCGCCATGATCCGCGGCTATGCGGTGGCCGGCGGCCTGGCGCTCGCGCTCGGCTGCGACATCCGCCTGGCGGCGGCCTCCGCCAAGCTCGGCGACACCGCGGGCAAGGTGGGCCTGCTGCCGGACGAGGGCGGCGCCTGGCTGTTCCCGCACGCCATGGGCCTCGACCGCGCCCTGAAGATGAGCCTGCTGAACGAGATCTACGACGCGGCGACCGCCGAGCGGCTGGGCCTGGTCACCGAGGTCGCGCCCGACGCCGAGCTGGAGGGCCGCGCGCTTGCGATGTGCGAAGCCCTCGCCGGCAAGGCGCCGCTCGCCGTGCGGCTGATCAAGATGATGATGGCCAAGGCGATGGAGACCGGCTTCGAGTCCTCGCTGGCCGACGCGCAGATGGCGGTGATGATCGCCAACCCCTCGCAGGACGTCCGCGAAGGCACCGCCGCCTTCCGCGAGAAGCGCGCGCCGAAGTTCCAGGGCCGCTAGGTGACCGCCCTGGGCGCGCGATGCTCGGGCCGGTCGTAGGCTCGCATCGCCAGGACCTCGCTCAGGATCTCGACGGCGTCCCACAGCTCGGCGAAGCGGGTGAACAGCGGCGAGACGCCGAAGCGCAGCACGTCGGGGGCGCGGAAGTCGCCGATCACGCCGCGGGCGATCAGCGCCTGGACGATGGCCTCGCCGTCGGGGTGGGTGAAGGCGACGTGCAGGCCGCGCTCGGCCGCGCGCCGCGGCGAGGCGAGCGCGAGTTCAGGGCAGCGGACCGCGACGCGTTCGATGAACAGCTCGGAAAGCGCCGCGCCCTTGGTCTCGGCCTGGGCGCGGTCGACGGCGAGGTGCAGGTCGACGCCGGCCTCCAGCGCCGCCAGGCTGAGGATCGGCGGGGTGCCGGTGGCGAGGGCGCGGACGCCGGGCGCGGGCCGGTGCCGGTCCTCGAATGCGAAGGGCTCCGCGTGGCCGAGCCAGCCGGTCAGCGGCTGGCGGATGGCCCCCAGGTGGCGCTCGGGCACGAACAGGAAGGCCGGGGCGCCGGGGCCGCCGTTGAGGTGCTTGTAGCCGCAGCCGACCGCGAGGTCCGCCCGCGCGCCGTTCAGGTCCACGGCCAAGGCGCCGGCGCTGTGGCTGACGTCCCAGAGCGCCAGCGCGCCCTTGGCGTGGGCGGCCGCGGTCACCGCGGCCATGTCCCAGCGCCTGGAGGTCCGGTAGTGGACATGGCTCAGGACCAGGGCGGCGGTGTCTTCGTCGATCGCCGCGACGAGCTCGCCCTCGGGGACGATCTTCAGGCGGGCGCGATCGCCCAGCAGCGCGGTCAGGCCCTGCAGGATGTGCAGGTCGGTCGGGAACTCGCCGGCCTGGGCGAGCAGGGTGGCCCGCCCGGGGCGCAGGCTGAGCGCGCCGGCCGCCAGCTTGAACAGGTTGACCGAGGTGGAATCCGCCACCGCCACCTCGTGCGCCGCGGCCCCGATCAGCCGGGCGATCTTGCCGCCGACGCGCAGCGGCGCCTCCATCCAGCCGTTCAGCTCCCAGCTGCGGATCAGGTCGCGCCCCCACTCGGCGACGGCGGTCTCGGCGAGCCTGGCGAGCGCCGTCTTCGGCGGCGGGCCGAGCGAATTGCCATCCAGGTAGATCACGCCTTCGGGCAGGGTGAAGGCCTCGCGCACGCCCGCCAGCGGATCGGCCGCATCCATCGCCACGGCCTCGTCGCGGCTCAGGCCCACGCGCGGGGTTCCCGATCGGCGCCGCCCCAGGGCCCGTCCGGCCCAAGCGGTTGCGGAATGTCCCAAAGCCTTGGCATCAAGGCTTTCTAGGATGCGAGGGAGAGCGAGGCCATGGCGATCCGCGAGCGCGCGTTCCGCTACTCAGGCGCCGAGGGCGCGCAGATCGCGGGCTTCCGCTGGACCGACGCGGCGACGACGCCCCACGCGGTGCTGCAGGTCGCCCACGGCATGGGCGAGCACGCCCGCCGCTACAAGGCGCCGCTCGCGCCGCTGGTCGCGGCCGGCTGGGCGATCTACGCCGACGACCATCGCGGCCACGGCCTGACCGCCGGCGGGCCGGACGAGCTGGGCGACTTCGGCGAGCGCGGCGCCGAGCTCATCGTCGAGGACCTGCACGAGCTGACCTCGCTCGCCCGCGCGGAGCATCCCGACCTGCCGATCGTCCTGCTCGGCCACAGCCTGGGCTCGTTCTTCGCCCAGGCCTATGTCTTCGATCACTCGCGGGCCATCGACGGGCTCGTGCTCTCCGGCACGGCGGCGTTCGGCGACCGCACCGGCCCGCGGCGGCGGCTGGACGAGATCCGCATCGACGGCGAGGCGCCGCGCACGCCGTTCGACTGGCTGTCGCGCGATCCGGCCGAGGTCGACGCCTATATCGCCGATCCGCTGTGCGGCTTCTCGCCGAAGGCCGGGTTCGAGGCGACGTTCGGGCGGCTCCTGGCCCGCATCCGCGATCCCGAAGAGATCGCCAAGATCCGCAAGGACCTGCCGGTCTACGTCTTCGTCGGCGACAAGGACCCGATCAACGAGGACCTGAAGCTGCTGGAGCCGCTGATCCGCCGCTACAAGGAGGCAGGGCTCGCGGACCTCACGGTCAAGGTCTACCCCGGCGGCCGGCACGAGATGCTGAACGAGACCAACCGCGCCGAGGTGGTCGCCGACCTCACCGCCTGGCTGGAACGCGTGGCCGGCCAAGCCCGCTGACGCGAGCCACGACCTGTGGTTGGATGGGCCGGCGGCTGCGGCCGCGCGATTTGATCGAGGCATTTCGGCGGGCCGAGACCCGCCCGGGGGAACGACCAGCATGATCCGGATTTCGCGTCTCGCCGCGGCGACGGCCGTGGCTCTGGCCTTGGGCGCGGGCGCCGCGCCCGCGATGTCGCAGACCGCCGCCAGGCCGGCCGCCGCCGCAAGGCCCCAGGCCAAGCCGCGCTGGCCCGGCCTGCCGCCCGGAGCGGTCGAGGCCTACGCGACCATGCGCGACGGGACGAAGCTCGCCGCCAACGTCTTCAAGCCGGAGGGGAAGGGGCCCTGGCCGGTGATCATGACCCGCACGCCCTACCTGAAGGACGGCCGCATCGATCCGGAGAAGGATCCCAAGGGCGCCCGGATGAAGGAAGCGCTCGCCAAGCAGGCGAAGCACTACACCGACGCGGGCTACGTCTACGTGCTGCAGGACGTGCGCGGCAAGGGCCGCTCGGGCGGCTTCTACGCGGCCTTCGAGAACGACGTCGAGGACGGCTACGACAGCGTCGAATGGGCCGCGAGGCAGCCGTGGAGCAACGGCAAGGTCGGCCTGACCGGCGGCTCGGCCATGGGCATCACCTCCAACGAGGCCGCGATGGCCGCGCCGCCACACCTGGTGGCGGCCTACGTCGTGGTCGCCCCGCAGGACCTGCTGAAGAACAGCTACATGGGCGGCGTGCTGAAGGAGAAGGACGTCATCGGCTGGCAGCGCGACCAGGGGATCGCCGAGGACGTGCTCGACCAGGGGCGCCGGCGGGTCGCCAACGACATCTTCTGGCAGCGCGGCGCGATGAGCGCCAACGCCAGGTTCATCCGCATCCCGATCTACAACGTCGGCGGCTGGTACGACATCTTCAACCGCGGCGACGTGGCCAACTTCGAATACCTGCAGAACCAGGGCGCGAAGGGCGCACGCGGCAACCAGAAGCTCTACATGGGCCCGTTCGGCCACGGGAATCTGTCCGGCGGGCTGGAATATCCGGGCCTCGACCGGCTGGCGCTGGGCGGCGACCAGGAGATCCGCTGGTTCGACCACTGGCTGAAGGGGATCGACAACGGCATCATGGCCGAGCCGCCGGTCACCTACGTGATGATGGCGGCCGCCGAGAAGGGCGCCTACTCGCCGAAGAACCGCATCCTGCGCTCGGCCAACTGGCCGCCGGCCTACCGCGAGGTCCGCTACTACCTCGAGCCCGACAAGGCGCTCTCCACCACGCCGCCGGCGGCCGCAGAGGCCAAGATCTCCTATCGCGACGACCCGGCCAATCCGGTCCCGACGGTCGGCGGCGCCAACCTCACCTTCGAGCGTGGGCCGATGGACCAGCGGGCGATCCCGGCGCGCCAGGACTACCTGCGCTTCGAGACGCCGGCGCTGGATCGCGACGTGGCCATCTCCGGCCCCGTGAAGGTCGAGCTCTATGGCGCGACCGATGGCCCCGACACCGATTTCATGGCCAAGCTGGTGGACGTCTATCCGGACGGCTACGAGGCCCTGGTGCTGGACGCCCCGATCCGCGCCCGCTACCGGCATGGCCGCATGCCGGACGAGGTCAGGATGATGACGCCGAACGCCCCGGAGGAGCTGACGATCGACCTCTGGAACACGGCGATCACCTTCGAGAAGGGCCACCGCATCGCCCTGCACGTGACCTCGACCAACAGCCCGCGCTTCGAGGTCAACCCGAACACCGGCGAGGCGCCCGGCGAGCACAGGCTGCCGCCGCGCGTGGCGGTGAACTCGGTCTACATGGACGCGAGCCACCCCTCGGCGCTGGTGCTGCCGGTGGTCTATCCGGACGACGCCAAGAAGTAGTCCGCCCGCCCGTCAGATTGGAGCGCCGTCGGACGGCGGCTCTTCAGGCCGCATCCGGCTAGCGCTCCTCGTCGCGCCGGCGCGCCGCCTCGCGGGCGCGGGAAATCCGATCCTCGGGCGCGCCGCGGGCGTCCCAGCCGCTCGCCGCGGCCTGGACCTGGGGCGGCTCCCGGCCGAATTCGGCGCCGCCCTCCGCCGCATGGTCCTGCGAGCGGCGAGGCTCGCGCGACCTCCGGTAGTCCTCGTCGTACCGCTGCTGCTGCGCGCGGCGCCAGGCCTGGTAGTCGCGGTCATGCCTGCGCATCTGCTGCTCGCGCCAGCTCAGGTACTCGGGGTCGAATTCGTGGCCCTGCCGCGGGTGGTAGGCGTAGTCGTGCGGCGCGCCGTAGTCTTGCACGCCGCGGTTGCGGGCGTTGAGCTCCAGGTCGCCATAGGGCGCGCCGCCCGCGGGCCGCCAGGTCTCGCGTTCGTTGCGGCCGCCCGCGCCGCGGGCGCGCTCGCGCTCGCGCCAAGGCTCGCGGCCCGCCTCGAGCCCGTACTCCTGGCCCGCGTAGCCGCCGAAGCGTGGCGCCTCGCGGTAGCCCGCGCGGTCCTGGTCGTAGCGGGCGCCCCAGCGGCCCTCGCCGCGCCATGGCTCGCCGCCCTCTGAGCGGCGGCCGCGAGAGCCCGGGCCGTAGCGGTCCTGGTCGGAATTGAAGCGGCCGGTTTCGTCGAACGAGCGGTGCTCGCCGGCGCGGCCGCGCCCGGCCAGCTCCCGATCGTCTCCGCGCGGGGCTCGGTCGTCACCGCGGCGCCCGCCGAACTCCCAGGTTCCATCGCGGTCAGCCATGATCGTCGTCCTCCGGATCCGTGTTGCGTCAGGTGCGGGCTCAACCCAGGGCTCGGATGCGCTGTTCCGTGCGCCGGACGCCCCAAAAACAGGGGCGTCCCTGTGCGGTTGGCGCTTGCCGCAGCCTGGCCCCGCGTATCCAATGGCCGCCTGCCTTGGGACGGGACACCAATAGCCGACGACATGACCGACGAGCGCGCCAAGAGGGCGGCGCTGACCAAGGCGCTGCGCAGCATGTTCAGGCGGTTGCAGGCTCGTCCTACGCCGGAGCGGCTGCTGTCGGTCGTGGGTCAGTTGGAATCCTGCGAGACGCCGCCGCCGCGCAAGAAGGCGGACGGCTAGGCGCGGCCCATGGCCCCCAGGCTCTCGAAGGCCATGACGTCGGTGGCGTCGTCGGCCTCCATGATCTTCAGCAGCCGCGCGCGCGCGCGGTTCACCCGGCTCTTGATGGTGCCCAGCGCGCAGCCGCAGATCTCCGCCGCCTCCTCGTAGGAGAGCCCCGCGGCGCCGACCAGGATCAGCGCCTCCCGGTGCTCGTCCGGCAATTGCTGCAACGCGGTCTGCAGCGCGTGCATGGCCACGCTCCAATCCTGCGTCGGCGCGGACTTCAGCGTTCCCGCGTATTCGCCGCTCTCGTCGCGCACCTCGCGGCGGCGGCGCAGGACGTTGGTGTAGTAGGTGTTGCGCAGGATCGTGAACAGCCAGGCCCGCAGATTGGTCCCCGGCTCGAACTTGTCACGATTGGTCCAGGCCTTGATCAGGGTGTCCTGCACCAGGTCGTCGGCGTCTGATCCGTTGTGGCTGAGGGACCAGGCGAACGCCCGCAGCGCTGGTATCAATCCGACGACATCGTCCCGCCAATTGGACGTCGCGTCCATCGTGCCCTCATTCCGCCCGGCCTCGGGCAACTGCCTCAAGCTCTCCGGCGCCCCGATCAACGCATCCCCGAGTCATCTGTTCCGGTTCGCCGCGCGGCGCAAAACCGGGAAGAAGCCGGGAACTCGAGGGGCAGGATGGCGTTTGGCTCCGCTCACGCGAAAAGGCGGGGCTCGATCTTGAATTGCGCGGGGGGCGACCACACGTCGTTCGCGGAACGGGGGAGCGCATGACCGAGCCGGACGAGCCCGCCAGGATCGCCGCCCCGCCGGCCGCCGGCGAGCGATCCCTCGTCGCCCGCTACCGCGCGGTCCGCCAGGCGAGCGAAGCGCTGGCCCGGGCGCTGACGCCGGAGGATCAGCAGGCCCAGTCCATGCCGGACGCGAGTCCGACCAAGTGGCACCTGGCGCACACCAGCTGGTTCTTCGAGACCTTCCTGCTGGAGCCCCGGCTGCCCGGCTACAGGCCCTTCGATCCGAGGTTCGCCTACCTGTTCAATTCCTACTACGAGGCGCTGGGCCCCAGGCAGCCGCGGCCCGAGCGCGGCCTGCTCACGCGCCCCTCGCTCGCCGACGTGATCGCCTACCGCCGCCATGTCGACGACGCCATGGCGCGCCTGCTGGCCACGCCTGGCGCGGGCGGCCTCGGCGCGCTCATGGAGCTCGGCCTCGCCCATGAGGAGCAGCACCAGGAGCTGATCCTGATGGACATCCTGCACCTGTTCGCCGGCTCGCCCCTGCATCCGGCCTATGCGCCGCCCAGGCGCGCCGCGCCCGGCCTCGCCCCGCCGCTGGGCTTCGTCGGCTTCCAGGGCGGGCTCACCGAGATCGGCCACGCCGGCGAGGGCTTCGCCTTCGACAACGAGACCCCGCGGCACCGCGTCTGGCTGGAGCCGTTCGAGCTCGCCGATCGGCTGGTCACCAACGGCGAATGGCTGGCCTTTGTGCACGACGGCGGCTACCGCCGCCCCGAGCTCTGGCTCTCCGAGGGCTGGGGCCGGGTGCAGGCGGAAGGCTGGGAGGCGCCGCTCTACTGGCGCCGCGGCGAGGATGGCTGGCTGGAGATGGGCCTGCATGGCCTCAGGCCGCTCGATCCCGCCGCTCCGGTCAGCCACGTGTCCTTCTACGAGGCGGAGGCCTATGCCGCCTGGGCCGGCGCGCGCCTGCCCAGCGAGGCCGAGTGGGAGCACGCCGCCCGCACGGCCGAGCCGGGCGGCCAGTTCCTGGATTCCGGACGCCTGCAGGCCCAGGCCGCGCCGCCGGGCCCGGGGCTTCGCCAGATGTTCGGCGATCTCTGGGAATGGACCCGCAGCGCCTATTCCCCTTATCCGGGATTCCAGCCTGCGGCCGGCGCAGTCGGCGAGTACAACGGCAAGTTCATGGCCGGCCAGTTCGTGCTCAGGGGCGGCGCCTGCGTCACCCCCGCCGGTCATGTGCGGCCGAGCTACCGCAACTTCTTCTATCCGCACCAGCGCTGGATGTTCTCCGGCGTGCGGCTGGCGCGCGACGGCGCGGCGGACGCCAGGCGCGCTCACGGCGCCGGCGAGTTCGAGCGCGACGTGCTGGAGGGCCTTGCGAAGCCGCAGAAATCCGTGCCGCCCAAGTACTTCTACGACGCCGAGGGCTCGCGGCTGTTCGAGGCGATCTGCGAGCTCGCCGAGTACTATCCGACGCGCACCGAGATCGGCCTCCTGCGCCGCATCGCCGCCGATCTCGCCGCCGAGATCCCCGAGGGCGCGGCGCTCGTGGAGTTCGGCAGCGGGGCGAGCGTCAAGACACGCATCGTCCTGGACGCTGCGCCGCAGGTCGCCGTCTATGCGCCGATCGACATCAGCCCGCAGGCCCTGGCCGCGGCCGCCAAGGCGATCGGCCGCGACTATCCGGGCCTCGCCGTCGCCCCGCTCGCCGAGGATTTCACGCGGGCGCTCGAGCTGCCGGCGCGCGCCAGGGGCCGGCCGGTCGTGGGCTTCTTTCCCGGCTCCACGATCGGCAACTTCAGCCCGGACGAGGCCTCGGCCTTCTTGCAGCGCGCGCGCCAGCTTCTCGGCGAGGGGGCGGCGTTCCTGATCGGGCTGGATCTGGTCAAGCCCGAGCCGGACCTGATCGCCGCCTACAACGATCCGCTCGGCGTCACCGCCGCCTTCGACAAGAACCTGCTCGCGCGCCTCAACCGCGAGCTCGGCGCAGATTTCGACCTCGAGGCGTTCGATCACGTGGCCGTGTGGCGCGCCGCGCAGAGTCGGATCGAGATGCACCTGAAGAGCCGGCGCGACCAGCAGGTCACGGTGGCGGGCCGGCGCTTCCGCTTCGCCGCCGGAGAGACCCTGCACACGGAGAACTCCTACAAGTTCACCGTCGAGGCATTCGCGCGGCTGGCGGCCGGGGCCGGCTGGACGCTCCGGCGGGCGTGGACCGAAGCCCAGCCCGCCTTCGCGGTCGTCCTTCTGAAGGGTTAGCCGGTGCGGCCGCGCGAACGGCCGCCTCCGCGCGATGCCTCGCCGCCCTTGCGGCCGGCCGAGGCGGCCAGGTCGCGGTCCTTGGCGAAGCTGCGCTTCTCGCCCGGCACCGAGGCGCCGCCCTTGCGGGCGATCTCACGGCGGCGTTCGGGGTTCATGGCGGCGAAGCCTCGGCGGGCGCGGGGCTTGTTGGGTTCAACGCTGGGCATCAGAACTGCTCTCCTAATCGGGCGTGGTCAGGGCGAGCGAGGCGTGAGCTGATGCGGCCGATGCTCAGGCGGCCGCCCCGGCCCGGAGCGCGCATCCCCACGCGTCCCAGCCCGGCCGAATCAGTCAGCTCTAGGGGCGTTTTCGGCTCGGACATGGCGCCTCGCATGGGTTGCGGTCAGGCTAACCATTGAGACGCAGCCAAGGTTGCGTCCGCCGTCACGCGAGTTTTTCGCAAGACTGTGAGGCCCTTGCACGATCTTGGCGCCGAGCCTCGCCCCAGAGTCGCGCTAGAGTCGCCCTAAAGCGGCAACTGCACGCGCGCGGTGAGTCCGCCGCCCGAGCGATTGACCAGCGCCACGTCGCCGCCGTGCCCGCGCGCGATGGAGCGCACGATGGCGAGGCCCAGGCCGGCTCCTCCGGTCTGGCGATTGCGCGACGGCTCGCGCCGGTAGAAGGGCTCGAACACCCGCTCGCGGTCGGCGGGCGGGATGCCCGGACCGTCGTCGTCGATCTCCACCACCGCCGTCGCGCCCTGCCGCATGACCCGCGCGCTCGCCCGGCCGCCGAACTTCACGGCGTTGTCCAGAAGGTTGGCGAACAGTCGCCGAAGCGCCATGGGATCGCCTTCCAGCACCACCTTCTCACCGGTCTCGATCTCCGTCTGGGCGCCCGTCTCGGCCATCTCGTCGCACAGGCTCTCGAGCAGGGAGGAAAGCTCCAGCGGGGTGCGCTGTCCCGGCTGGCCCGCGTCGCGCACGAAGGTCAGCGCGGCGGAAATCATCGCCTCCATCTGGTCGATGTCGGCGGCGATCTTGGCCCGCTGATCGTCGGGCAGGGACTCGATGCGGAAGCGAAGGCGGGTGAGCGGCGTGCGCAGATCGTGGGCGATGGCGCCCACCATCGCCGTGCGGTCCTCGACGTAGCGCCGCAGCCGCTCCTGCATGTCGTTGAAGGCGCGCACCGCCACCCCGATCTCCGCCGATCCCCTGAGCGCCAGCGGCGGGGCGCGGGGATCGCGGCCCAGCCGCTCGGCGGCGCCGGCGAACAGCCGGATCGGCGCGGAGAGCCGGCGGGCGAAGATGTAGGCCGCCGGCGCCATGGCCAGCGCCGAGAGCACGAACCAGAGCGCGATCCGCTGCTGCCAGGGATTGAGCCCGAAGGCGGGTTGCGGCCGCACCTCGTCATAGCTCCCGTCCGGCCGCCTCACGGCGACCTCGAAGGGCGCGACCAGGAAGTGCTCCTCGTTGACGCCGGCGCGCACGATCTTGTCGCGCAAGGTCCTGAGCACCCGCCGATCGGAGAAGGGATTGCGGTCGACGGCGATCACCACCCGGTCCTGCGCCACGCCCAGGTTCCTGGCGATCTCCGAGCGGAGGGTCGGGGCCAGATGGGTGTCGAGCGGCACGCCGGACGGGTGATCGACGGTGCGCAGCTCCAGCGGCCGCCGCTCGGTGAACAGGGCCTTGCCGCCATGGAACGTCTGCTCGATTTCGCTCAGCCGATAGAAGTCCGGCGTCGGCGGCGGCAGGTTGAAGATCAGCACCAGGCTGATCACCTCGGCGGCGACCAGGGTCAGCATGGCGAGCGCCAGCAACTGCACGAACAGCGAGGCGGTCGGCCGGCCGCGCGCGCTCAGCCTCATGCCCGCCTCACCTTGGCGGTGAACATGTAGCCTTCGTTGCGGATGGTGCGGATCAGGTCCTGGCCGCCGCCGCCGTCGTCGAGCTTGCGGCGCAACCGGCTGATCTGCACGTCGATGGCCCGGTCGAAGGCGTCGGAATCCGGGCCGCGCGCCAGCTCCAGAAGCTGGTCGCGGGTGAGCACCCGCTGCGGCCGCTCCACGAACACCCTGAGCAGGGAGAACTCGCCGGACGACAGGTTCACCACCACGCCCTGCGGCGAGCGCAGCTCGCGGCGCACGAGGTCGAGCGCCCAGCCGGCGAACTCGCACGACGCGCCCACCGTGCCGCTCCCGCTCCGCGCCTCGGCCCGCCGCAGCACGGCGCGGATGCGGGCCAGCAGCTCGCGGGGATTGCAGGGTTTGGCGAGATAGTCGTCGGCGCCGAGCTCCAGGCCCACGATGCGGTCGGTGTCCTCCCCCATCGCCGAGAGCATGATGATCGGCGGCCCACCGTCGGCGGAGGCGACGCGCCGGCAGACCGCCAGCCCGTCCTCGCCCGGCAGCATGACGTCGAGCACGATCAGGTCGACCGGCCCGCGCTCCAGGGCCTGCTCCATCTCGCGCGCGTCGGCGGCGGTGGACACCTTGTAGCCGTGACGGCCGAGGAACTCGGAGACCACGTCGCGGATGCCCGGATCGTCGTCGACCATCAGGATGCGGGCCCCCTGGGCGGTCATGTCTTGCGCGGTCTCCATGAGCCGGATGCTGGAAGCCGAGGGTAACACCCGGATTTCCCGGTTGAAATCAGCTTTGCAGCCCGCCTTCGGCGAGGACCTCGTCGGCCACGAAGGGATTCGTCCGGCGCTCCTGGCCGAAGGTCGACATCGGACCGTGGCCCGGCACGAAGCGGACGTCGTCGCCCAGCGGCCAGAGCTTCTCGGTGATCGAGCGGATCAGGCTCTGGTAGTCGCCGCGCGGGAAGTCGGTGCGCCCGATCGAGCCCTGGAACAGCACGTCGCCCACCTGGGCGAAGCGCGACTGCGGGTGGAAGAAGATCACGTGCCCAGGGGTGTGGCCCGGGCAGTGGCGGACCTCGAAGCGGGTCTCGCCCAGCGTCACGGTGTCGCCATCGCCGAGCCAGCGGTCCGGCGTGAAGCCCTTGGCGTCGGGCATGCCCCAGCGGGCGGCGGAGGCCTCGATCTGGTCGATCCAGAAGGCGTCGTCCGGATGCGGACCCTCGATCGGCGCGCCGGTCGCGGCCTGCAGCGCCGCGGTCCCGCCGGCATGGTCCAGATGACCGTGGGTGATCCAGATCTTCTCGAGCTCGAGCTCGTACTGTTTCAGGGCGGCGAGCAGGCGCGGGACCTCGCCGCCGGGATCGATCACGGCCGCCTTCTTGGTCCTGGCGCACCAGACGATGGTGCAGTTCTGCTGCAGCGGGGTGACCGGGGCGATCAGCGCATGGATGGGCAGGTCGGGGCGGGCGGGGGCGTTCAAGATCCAATCCTATGGCTCCGCGGCGCGCCGCGGCTCGCCTAACAATAGGGAGACCGCGCGAAACCACAACAAAGCCGGGCGCTTGGGCCGCGGGCTGCAAGTCGCATTGCCGGGCGCGGGCCCGCCAGCTAGCGTGCCCCCAATCACCCGCTCGCGGGGGAGTCGGGGAATCGAGGACAGGGCCCTCATGGCGAACGCTGCAGGCATTTCGCGCATCTTCCTGCGCAAGTCCGTCGGGCAGATCCAGGCCGAGCACGAGCATGGCGAGCTGAAGCGCTCGCTGGGCGCGCTCAACCTGGTGCTGCTCGGCATCGGCTGCATCATCGGAACCGGCATCTTCGTGCTCACCGGCCGGGCGGCGGCGCAGTTCGCGGGCCCGGCCATCATGGTGTCCTTCGTCATCACCGGCGTGCTCTGCGCCTTCGTGGCGCTCTGCTACGCCGAGCTCGCCTCGGCGCTGCCGGTCTCGGGCTCCGCCTATTCCTACACCTACGCCTCGATGGGCGAGGGGGCGGCGTGGGTCATGGGCCTGTTGCTGCTCCTGGAGTACGGCCTGGCGGCCTCCACCGTCGCGGTCGGCTGGTCCGGCTATTTCACCAGCCTGTTGGGCGACATGCATCTCGGCATTCCGGCCGCGCTGACCGCCGCGCCGGGCGTCGCGGTCAAGGACGCCGCCGGCCACGTGATCGCCACCGGGGTGATGAACCTGCCGGCGATCGTGGTGATCGCGCTGGTCACCCTGCTGCTGGTCCGCGGGGTCTCGGAGAGCGCCACGGTCAACAACATCATCGTGGCCATCAAGCTGACGGTGGTGATCGCCTTCATCGCCATCGGCTCGCGCTACGTCCATCCGGCCAACTGGGCGCCGTTCGTGCCGGCCGAGATCCCGGTCCGGCCGCCCGGCACGCCGATGGACATCTGGCACCAGATCGGCCGCGCGCTGATCGCCGTGATCACCGGCGACAACTCGACCAAGTACGGCGTCGGCGGCGTGATCCACGGCGCGGCGGTGATCTTCTTCGCCTACCTCGGCTTCGAGGCGGTCTCCACCGCCGGGGCGGAGTCGCGCAATCCGGCCAAGGACATGCCGATCGGCATCCTCGGCGCGCTGGTCATCTGCACCGCGCTCTACATCGCCACCTCGGCGGTGCTGGTCGGCATCGTGCCCTACGCCTCGCTCGACAACCCCGCGCCGATCGCCACCGCGGTCAACCAGATCGGCCTGCCGTGGTTCGCGGTGCTGGTGAAGATCGGCGCCATCGCCGGGCTGTCCAGCGTCATGCTGGTGCTGCTCTATGGGCAGACGCGGATCTTCTACACGATGAGCCGCGACGGCCTGCTGCCCAGGTCGCTGGCGACGGTGCACAAGACCTTCCGCACCCCGTGGATCAACACCATCATCGTGGGCCTCGCGGCCATGGGCGCGGCCGGGTTCCTGTCGCTGGACGCCCTGTCGGACCTCTCCAACGTGGGCTCGCTCGCGGCCTTCACCCTGGTCTGCATCACGGTCATCTACCTGCGGGTCAGCGAACCGGGCCTGGTCCGGCCGTTCCGCACGCCGTTCTTCCCGGC
>Ga0308173_10000249_pt1 | contig 21024 bp, 19 predicted proteins | sample PhyPR1_FD_203716 | JGI IMG/M metagenome (GOLD analysis project Ga0308173, IMG submission 203716) | Soil microbial communities from UC Gill Tract Community Farm, Albany, California, United States - DLSLS.P.R1 | ecosystem: Environmental > Terrestrial > Soil > Agricultural land | place: USA... | reverse complement strand
GGCGACGACGGAGTTGAGCGCGTCGGTGCAGAAGGCCTGCGCCAGGCTGGCGGCGTCCGCGAGCTCGCCGGGACTGCTGTCGGCGGCCCACATGGCGTAGAGGGCCGCGGACCTGGCGGACTCGACCTCCAGCAGCATCTCCGAGCACATGTGCTTGATCGCCTGGAACGACCCGATCGGCCGGCCGAACTGGGTGCGCACCTTCGCGTGCTCCACCGCCAGGTCCAGCGCCCGCTGCGCCGCACCGACCTGCTCGGCCGCCAGCGCCACCGCCGCACGGCGGAGGGCCTCCTCGACCCCGGGCCAGCCGGAGCCGTCCCGCCCGATCAGCCGTGCCGGGACCGCGTCGAAGCGCAGTTCGGCCTGCTTGCGGGTCTGGTCGAGGGTGGGCAGATTCCGCCGAGTGAGCCCGGGCGCCGTTCCTTCGACCGCGAACAGGCCGATGCCGGCCTCGGACCGGGCGACCACGAGCACGAGGTCTGCGACCGCACCGTCAGGCACGTACGTCTTCAGACCGTGCAGGCGCCAGTCGCCGTCGTGCTGCTCGGCCCGGAGCGTGACGCCGTCGGCGTCCCACCGGCCGGCCGGCTCGGTCAGGGCGAGCGTGGCGATCCGCTCGCCCGCGGCGACGGCCGGCAGGAGGTCGGCGCAGGCCTCTTCGTCTCCGCTCGCGAGCAGCGCCGGGATCGCCAGCGCGACCGTGGCGAAGTAGGGCGCGCAGAGGAGCGCGCGGCCCATCTCCTCGAACACGACGCCGAGCTCCACCCAGCCGAAGCCCGCACCGCCGTACTCCTCGGGGACGGCGAGCCCGATCAGGCCCAGCTGCCCGGAGAGCTGTTTCCACACGGCAGGGTCGTAGCCGGTCTCGGTGGCCATGAGTCGCCGCGTCTCGGACTCCGTCGCGCGCTCCGCGAGGAAGCGCCGAACCACGGAGCGCAGTTCCACCTGCTCATCGCTCAAGCTGAAGTTCATCGGTCTCCGTAACGCCGGCACCCGGCACCGGGTGACGTTTCGGTTATATCATCTACCGCTTGACGCGGGTGCCACCCGACGGTCAGACCGGGATCGGCTTGGCCCCGCGGATCAACCGACCGGGCAGCGCGCCGGTGGCCGTTCCGCCGCGGTAGGTGACCGCTCCGGACACGATGGTCGCGTCGTAGCCGTCGGCTTTCTGCACCAGCCGGCGCCCCTGCTCGGGCAGGTCGTAGGTCACCGTGGGGGCGTGCAGGTGCAGCCGGTCGAGGTCGATGACGTTCAGGTCGGCCTTGTACCCCGGCTCGATCAGGCCTCGGTCAAGGAGCCCGACCGTCTCGGCCGTCTCGCGGGTCAGCATGCGCACCGCCCGAGGTAGTTCGACGCGCCACTCGGGGTCGGCATCCCGCACCCAGTAGGTCAAGAAGTACGTCGGGTAGGTCGCGTCGCACACCATGCCGTAGTGGGCCCCGCCGTCCCCGAGGCCCAGCACCGTCCGGTCGCTCCCCAGCAGGTCGAGACCGGCGCCGTCCATCCGTTCTCCGGTCAGGTTGGCCATGGGACGGAAGAGGATCTCCCGGCCGTCGCGCTCCAGGAGCGCGTCGTAGATGACCTCCAGGGGGTCCAGACCGGCGGCCCGCGCCCGCGCGCCGATGCTGCGATCCCGGCTCTGGTGGTAGTTCGGCGGATCGCCGAGCACGTAGAGCTGCTCGTGCTCCTTGACCACGAACCGCAGGAAGGGGTTGGGGTTGTCCGGCCGCTCGCTCAGCAGGCGCCGCCGCACGTCGGATTGCCGCATGGCGGCCACCCGCTCCGCGAGCGGCAGGTGCGCGATGGGCTGGTAGCTCGGGTGCAGCGAGAAGGGGTGCATCGAGAGTTCCAGCCCCAGCAGCGCCCCGGTGGGCCGCGGGATGATCTGCCCCCGGATGGTGAGCCCCTCCTGCTTGGCCTCCTCCAGCCCGCGGAGGAACACGCGCCACCCGTCCGGCTGGTCGGGCATCTGCATGAAGCTGAAGGATGTCGGGCGGCCGGAGCGCGAAGCGATCTCGCGGATCAGGGTCATCTGTTCCTGCGGGTCCAGCGAGGTGTCGGGGATGATCTGGTAGACGCCGGTCCCGGCGTCGCGCAGGCCGTCGGCCAGGGCGACCGCCTCGCGGTCCTCGGTCCGCACCGACGGCGCGAGCTGGCCGGCCTTGGTCCGGTGGGCCAGGCTGCGGGAGGTCGACACGCCCAGGGCGCCCGCCTCCACCGCCTCGCGGACCAACCGCCGCATCTGCATGAGGTCGTCCTCGGTCGGCGGTTCCAGCTCGGCTCCGCGCGTTCCCATCACGTAGACCCGCACAGGTGAGTGCGGCACCTGGGCGGCGAAGTCGATGTCGGACTGCCGCTCCTCCAGGGCGTCGAGATACTCCGGGAACGTCTCCCAGTTCCAGGGGACGCCCGCCGCCATCACTACCTCGGGGATGTCCTCGACGCCCTCCATCAGCTTGATGAGGGCCTGCCGGTGCTCCGCCCGGGCCGGTGCGAAGCCGACGCCGCAGTTGCCCATGACGACGCTGGTCACGCCGTGGCCGGACGACGGGGCCAACCGGTTCTCCCAGGTGATCTGACCGTCGTAGTGCGTGTGGACGTCCACGAAGCCGGGCGTGACGAGTCGCCCGGTGGCGTCGATCTCCTCGCGGCCCGAGCCCGTCACCTCACCGACCGCGACGATCCGATCGCCGGTGACGGCGACGTCGGCGCGGAACGGCTCACCACCCGAGCCGTCCAGGACCGTGCCACCGCGGACGACGATGTCGTAGTCGGTGCTCATGTCACCTCCCTCTCGGAGCGCCGGCCCGCTGTCTGCGGCCCGAGACACAGCCCACGCTAATCCGTTAGACAGTTCGGCGCCATGGGCATCGGCTCGTATGCCGGTCAGCCCCGGTCGAAGCGAGGGCCGCGCTTGGCCAGAAAGGCGGAGATCCCCTCCTGACCGTCCCGCGAGGAGATGGCCAGCGCGGCCAGCGCAGCCTCGTGGCGGAGGGCCTCCTCGCTCTCGGAGGACGAGAGCGCCGACTCGAGCACGAGGGAGAGGTTGATGCGGCTGAGCTCCGCCACCTCGGCCGCCAGCGCCGCCGCGACGGCCGGCAGGTCCTCCGGCTTCTCCGGCGGGGCCGACAGCAGCCCCAGCTGCCACGCCGTCGCTGCTGGCAGCGGGCGACCGGTGAGCATCATGGCCATGGCCGGCGCGCGCCCGATCGAACGGCGCAGCCGCAGTGTCCCCCCGTAGCCCGGCACCAGGCCGAGCTTCGCCTCCGGCAGGCCGAAGCTGCTGCGGTCCGACGCCAGCACCAGCGGGCACGCCAGCGCCAGTTCGCAGCCGCCACCCAGCGCGTAGCCGTCCACCGCCGCGATCACCGGGATCGGCAGCGCCTCGATCGAGGCCATCACGTGCTGCCCCCGTCGCAGCAGGGTGTGGGCCGAGGACGGATCGGCTCCCTGCAACTCGGAGAGGTCGGCGCCGGCGCAGAAGGCCCGCCCTCCGGCCCCGTCGATCAGTACGGCGCCGATCCCCGGATCGTCCCGGACGGCCGCGAGTTCTCCCGCGAGCAGCGCGAGCACCTCGGCGTTCAGGGCGTTGAGTGCGCGCGGCCGGTCCAGAGTCAGGTGCCGCACCCGGCCCTCGGTCCGGGCCTGCACGGGCGCGGTCACCCCCGGGGCCCGGTGAAGTGGGGAGCGCGCTTCTCCAGGTGGGAGGTCAGCCCCTCCTTCGCATCGGGGAGGCCGAAGCCGTAGAACTCCAGCGCGAGCGAGGCGTCGAAGGAGGGGCCGGCAGCCCGGTACCAGTTGTTCAAGGCCTGCTTGGTCCACGCGAGGGCGCTCGGCGAGCCGGCGGCCAGCTTGCGAGCCACCTCCAGCGCGGTGTCGTGGACCTTCTCGTCGTCCACGCACAGCGACACCAGACCGATGCGCTCCGCCTCTTCCCCGGTCAGGACGTCGCAGGTGAGCAGGTAGTACTTCGCCTTGGCCATCCCGCACATCAGGGGCCAGTTCATCACCGCGTGGTCGCCAGGGGCCACGCCAAGGCGAGTGTGCCCGTCGACGATCTTGGCCTTCCGGCCCGCCACGGAGATGTCCGCCAGCATCGCGACCGCGAGGCCCGCACCGACCGCCGGGCCGTGCATCGCCGAGACGATCGGCTTCGAGCAGTTGATGACGTTGTAGACCAGGTCCCGGGCCTCGCGCATGACGCGGGTGCGCACCACGGGGTCGTTCACCATGCCGTCCAGCAGTTCGAAGGACCCCCCCGCGGAGAACGCCCGCCCCTCCCCCTGGACGATCACGACCCGGACGTCGTCGTCGCGGTCGATCACCGGCCAGATGTCGGCGATCTGGCCGTGCCCCTCCGCCGAAACCGCGTTGAGGTTGGGACCGTCGAAGACGATGCGGAGAATGCCGTCCTCCACGAGTTCCACGCGGAAGGCGGTGAAGCGGTCGTAGGCGTCGCTGGACACTGGGTGCACCTCGGTCTCGAGTCGGGCGGGGCCACGATGACGAGGGCCCACCATATAGCGTATTGATTAGCCTTATGGAGTCGTGGTCCGTCGAGGGCGAGGAAGCACATGACAGGCGACAGCACGGACCGGACAGCGGCCACCGCTGGGCGGGTCGGATCCGGGTGGCCTGCCGACGTGCCCCGTCCGCAGCCGCCGGTGTGGGAGATCTTCGACGTGGAGGTCGACCTCCGGAGCACCGGCCAGGTCGTCGCCCAGCTGGCCATCGACGACCGGCTCACCGTCGGCCACGGCCTTGCCTCGGCGGGGCTGGTGGCGATGCTGGCCGACTGCATCCTCGGCACCGACGCTGCGCTACGGGCACGCGCACGGATCGCCACGGCCGTGCTGACCGTGGACCTCGTCGGCTCGCCTCCCGAGACGGGGCTCCTTCGGGCCGTGTCCGGCGACAGCGGGCGACGGGCCGGCTACCTGCACACGACGGCGGGGATCCGCGACGCGGCGGACGTCGAGGTGGCGCGGGTGAACGGCTGGTTCGCCGCCCGCGGCGGCCCGCCGGTCCCCTCCTCCTCCGTCGTCATCCCGTCATCGGCCCCGCCATCACCCGCCGCGCGGGAGACGGCGAAGGTCGCTCCACCGGCGGCCGCCGCTCCGGCGGCGAGCGGCCCCGACCTGACCGGCACGCCGCTCGGGCGGACCCTCGGGCTCGACTCCTTCACCCACGGACCAGGCGGGATCGTCGCCTTCGAGCTGCCGCACGTCGGCAGGCTGAGCAATAGCGGAGGCACACTGCACGGCGGCGTCGCCGCGCTCATGGCGAGCATCGCTGCCCTCGCCACCCTCGGGGACGACGTCCGGCCGGAGGTGCTGTCGATGACGTGCCACTACCTGCGCGGTGCAGGCGGGGACGGCCGCCCCGTCCGCGTGACCGGACGCCAGATCCGTCGCGGACGTACGTCCGCGGTCGTCCAGGGCGACGTCCTCGCCTCGGACGGGCGGCCCGCGATGCACACGGTAGTGACGGCGGCGCTGAACTCCTGACGCCGGCCGGTCAGCCGACCGGCCGGACCCAGTCCCGCACGTCGGGATGGTCCGGGCTCAGTGGCGGGAACTCGGGCAGCCTCCGCTCGCGCCGCGCGGCGCCCCCCTCGCGGAACTCCGCGCGGCCCTGCTGGCTGCGGTTGTGTGCGCTCGACTCCGCCTCGGACGCCTCCAGCGGTCGGTGCTGATCGGCGAGCAGCTGGTGCTTCGCCGCGGCCATCGACAAGGGAGAACAGTGCTGGGCGAGCGAGCGCGCGTACTGCTCGGCGGCCGGCAACAGCTCATCGCCCGGCACGAGTCGGTCGGCGAGCCGCAGAGCGACGGCCTCCTCCGCCGCGACCGTGCGCGACGACAGCAGGAGGTCCAGCGCGACGCTGTGACCGACGATGCGGGGCAGCAGCCACGTCGTCCCGAATTCGGGAGCGAGCCCCAGCCGGCTGAACATGGGCACGAAGCGGGCGGCCGGCGACGCGAACCGGACGTCGCAGCAGAGGGCGAGCGCGAGACCGAGGCCGACCGCCGGGCCGTTGACGGCCGCCACGACGGGCTTCGGGAACGCGGCCAGGCCGCTCAGGGGTCGGGTCCGGGTGGGAGCGTCTTCGGCGCCGGAGGAACGGGCTGTGACGTGGGCGGCGTCCAGTCCGGCACAGAACCCGCGGCCGGCGCCGGTGAGCACCACCGCACGAACGCCGGGGTCGACCAGGAGGGCGTCGAGGACCTCGAACCAGCGCTGCTCCATCGCCGGTGTCCACGCGTTCATCCGTTCGGGCCGGTTCAGCGTCACCGTGGCGACGCCGCCGGAGACCCGGCACAGCACCGGCTCGGGCCCGACCGCCTCGGCACCGTTCAGCGGAGCCGCCACTTCGGGCGGGGGCGGCCGGCCCGGTCCACCTGGGCGGTCCCGATCGGGTTTCCGATCTGTACGAAGTTCATGCCCACCGAACGGGCCTGGGCGCGCGGCATGTCCAGGCTCTGCCAGAACGCCTTCACCGTTCCCTGCGTCGCCACCGCGGGCTTGTCCGCGATGATCGCCGCCAACTCGTGCGCCCTCGCCCTGAGCTCCTCGCGCGGGACGACCTCGCTCACCAGCCCGATCTCCAGGGCCCGCTTGGCCGACATGCGCTCGTCGAGGCCGAGCAGCGCCATCCGCAGGGCCTCGCGCATCGGCACGGTCCGGGCCATGTCGACGGGCTCGTACACCGAGGTCATCCCGTAGGTCACGTGCGGGTCGAAGAACATCGCGTCGTCGCTGCAGATCACGATGTCGGACTCGTTGACCCAGTACATGGCACCGCCGGCGCACATCCCGTGCACGGCGCACACCACCGGGACCCAGACCTCGTTCGCCTTCGGCGCGAGGTCCTGCCCGGGGTCGGTCCAGTCCCACACCGACTGCGGATGGGTTCGGCCCTCGACGACGTCCAGGCCGGCCGAGAAGGCACGGTCGCCGTTGGCCTGCAACACGACCGCCCGGACGTCGTCGTCCTCGCGGACCAGGCGCCAGACCGTCCGGAACTCCGCGATCATCGCGTCGTTGAACGCGTTCATCCGGTCCGGCCGGTTCAGGGTGATCGTGGCGACGTGGTCGGCACCGGTCTCGTACCGGATGGTCTCGAACACGAGGTCCTCCTGAGGATCGACGGTCATGGTCTCTGCAGGGCCTGCTGGGCCCGGTCCTTGAAGCCCTTGTCGGCGAGCATCCGCACCTGCACGTCGAGCACGTGCTCGAGGTGGGCCGGAAGCTCGGACCGGAGGTAGGCACGGTCGAGTTCTACGTAGGCCGCGAGGGTGTGCGACGGGATCTCCGCCAGCTGCCGTGCACGTTCCTGGGCGACCTCGATCGCCGGCCGATCGCCGGTCGACTCCGCCAGGCCGAGCTCGGCGAGCACTGCGGCGGGGAGCTTGGGCTGCCCGGGCAGCATGCGCCACAGCGCACCCGGCGCGAGCAGCCGCAGCAGCAGCACACCGCCGGTGCCCGGCACCGCCCCGATCCCGCCCCAGCCCTGGCGGACCCAGCCGCCCGGCCCCACCAGGCGGGCGTCGCAGGCGAGGGCGAGGTCGAACCCCATCCCCACCGCCGGGCCGTCGAGAGCGGCGAGCGTCGGCACGGGGAGGTCGACCAGGGCGCGGAGCAGGCCCTGGTAGGCGCTGTACACCAGGCGGCGACGCTCCTCGGGAGGCATCTCGGCGCGCTCCACCATGCCCCGCAGGTTGCCCCCCGCGCAGAACGCTCCTTCGCCGGTGAGCACGACGACCTGCGCCCCGTGCTCGACGGCCGAGCCGAGGGCGGCGGTGACCTCCCGCGCCTCGTCGGGGCCCAAGGCGTTGCGCTGCTCCGGCCACCGCAGCGTCACGGTCGCCACGGAGCCGTCGAACTCCACGGTCACGCCCATCGTCGGCTCCTCGCCACTCGGGGATCCACCCTGTTCATGGGTCTTCCAGTCAGGGATCCAGACGCGCGGACGCCGTCCCGGAGAGCACCACGTCGCCCGTTTGAGTGGTCGTGACGACGTCGATGTCGGCCACGGGCTCGCCGTCGACCTCGTCCAGCGCCCGCACGGTCACCGTCGTGGTCAGGGTGTCCCCGGGCCACACCTGACCGCGGAACCGGACGCCGAACGTGCGCAGTCGCCCGTCCCCCACCCAGTCCGTCAGCGCCTTCCCGGTGAGCGCCATCGTCAGCATCCCGTGGGCGAAGACCCCCGGGAAACCCGCGACCTCGGTCGCGAACACCTCGTCGGTGTGCAGGGGGTTGTAGTCGCCGGAGGCGCCGGCGTACATGACCAGCTGGGTGCGGGTGAGGTCGTCGACGACGATCGCTTCCCGAGTCGAGCCGACCGACAGCTGCTGCCTGCTGAGCGCCATCAGCCCTCCTCCCCCGGGGCCCGCTCGGTCTGCACGCCGACCATGCGGCTGGTCACGACCAGCCGTCCCTCCTGGTCGCGGTAGTCGACAATCATCTCGGAGAATTTCAGCACGCCTCCGCGCTTGCCCTGCTTCTCCCAGCGCTCGCCATCGCGGCTCTCGGCCGACAGCACGTCGCCCGGCCGAAGAGGGCGGTGATAGGTGAAGTGCTGCTCGGCGTGCAGCCCGGTTCCGCCGCCGCCGTCGGACCGTGGAACACCCGTCGGCTCCCGTCCGGAGCCCAGCCACGGCCGGCCGATCGTCGGGCGCAGGAGGTAGTCGGGGTCGAACTGGGCCGAGGCCATGGTGAAGGTGGGCGGCGCTATCACCTCACCGATCTCCGTGCTCCCCGCCGACTCCTCGTAGTAGACCGGGTTGGGGTCGGCGATCGCCCGCGCGAACATCATGATGTGTCCGGCCTCGACCGGGAACCGACTGGCTGCCACGGCTACCTCCTGTTGTCGTCGTTCGAACTCGTGGGGTGGACGGTGTTCAGAGCCCCAGGCACCGGAGCAGCTCCTCGCGATGGTGGGACGGCGACCCGAACTGCAGCTGAGAGCTCTTGGCCCGGCGGTAGTACAGGTGGGCGGGGTGCTCCCAGGTGAACCCGATTCCGCCGTGCACCGAGATGTTGGCGGCGGCCGCGTCGAAGTAGGCATCGGAGCAGAATGCCTTCGCCACCCGTGCCGAGACCGGGAGCTCCTCCGGTGCGGAATCGACCGACCAGAGCGCCTGGTAGGCGGCGACTTTGGCCCGCTCGACGTCGATCAGCATGTCCGCGCACCGGTGCTTGATGGCCTGGAAGGAGCCGATGGGGCGCCCGAACTGCACACGCTCCCGCGCGTAGTCCACGGCCATCTCGAGAACACGCTGTGCTCCCCCGACCTGCTCGGCCGCCAGCGCGGCGAGGGCGCGGTCGAGGACCTGTTCGACAGTCCGCCACCCACCCCCGACCGTCCCGACGAGAGAGGCCGGCGTCCCGGTGAACTCGAGCCTCCCCTGGCGGCGCGTGCGGTCCAGCGTGTCCAGCGCGGTACGGGTCAGCCCGTCCGCGGAGCCGTCGACCGCGAACAGCGTGAGCTCGTCATCCACCCAGGCGAGCACCAGCACGAGGTCGGCGGTTGCTCCGTCGAGCACGTGGTCTTTGACGCCGTCCAGGGCCCAGCCCGCTCCGGACGCGCGCGCCGTCGTCCGCACCCGGTCGGCCGACCAGGGGGCTGCGTCCTCGGCGACAGCGAGCGTGGCCCGCACTCGCCCGGCGGCGATGGCCGGGAGGTGCGTGCGCTGCGCATCCGCATCCCCCGACAGGATCAGCGCCTGGGCTGCAAGAACGACCGTCGAGAAGAACGGAGCAGGCACCAGGGCCCGTCCCATCTCCTCGAGCACGATGCCGAGCTCGACGAAGCCGGCACCGGAGCCGCCCAGATCCTCGGGCACGGCGAGCCCGGGCAGACCGAGCATCTGTGACATCTGGCTCCAGACGTCCGGGTCGAAGCCGTCCGGAGAGTCGGCGAGCCGCCGCAGCTCGGCTTCGGGGGACACGGCTGCCAGGAAGCTCCTGACGGACGATCGCAGCGCTCGGTGTTCGGCGGTGAACGTCAGAGTCACGCCACCTCTCCTCGTCCCTCGTCCGACCTGGCCGGCGCCTCGCACCGGAACAGCTTTAGGTTAAACAACTACCGGATTCATTGTTCGAGCGCCAGATCCGTGGTTCGATTCTGTGACCTGGCCGACAGCTTGCCCTCGACCGAGGTCGGGTGGGACGACGACGTCGCGGCGATGACATGGAGTGCAGATGACTCAACCGGTTCTGGAAGGTCTGACCGTCCTGGAGTTCGGCGCGGGAAGCCACGCGGCGGCCCTTGCCGGCGTCCTGCTGGCCGACAACGGGGCCCGGGTGATCAAGGTCGAACCCCCGGAGGGAGACCGGCTGCGAACCGACTCGCCGTCGGCCCACCTGGTGTTCAACCGCGGCAAGGAGAGCGTCGTCGCCGACCTGCGCACACCGGAGGGGCGGGAGCGGGCGCGGGAGCTCGCAGCGCGCGCCGACGTGCTCATCGCCGCGTTCGAGCCCGGCGTCGCCGAACGTTTCGGCATCGACTACGCGAGCCTCCGCGAGGTCAACCCACTGCTCGTCCACTGCTCGATCAACGGCTTCGGCGCGGAGGGTCCCTACGCGGCCATCAAGGCCTACGAGGGCGTGGTGCAGGCGAAGTCCGGGCTGTTCAGCCTTGGGCAGGGTGGCCAGTTCGGCTACCGGCCGGGGCCGGTCTTCGGCAACGCACCGATCGCCGGCACGGGTGCCGGTCACCTGGCGGCCTCCGGCATCGTCGCGGCTCTTCTCGCGCGCCAGCAGAGCGGCCACGGTCAGCAAGTCGAGGTGCCGCTGTACTTCGGCGCGCACGCGGTCGACTACTTCGGCCTCATGACCTGGCTGCTGATGGCGGGCAAGGTCGACCTGTCCGCCAGCAAGCCGGCGGCCGGGGGCGGCGGCGCGCCGCGCAAGACCGTGGTGGCGAGCCGACTGAACTACCTGCCGTGCACCAAGGACGGCCGGTTCGTCTTCTTCACCGCGATGATGCCGCACCAGTCGCGTGCCGTCCTCCGGGCGCTGGGGATCGAGCACATCCTGGAGGAACCCCGCTTCGCGAACGCGCCCTTCTTCGATTCGGCCGAGGACGGCCAGGCGTGGGAAGACGAGATCTGGAACGCGTTCCGGACGAAGACCTTCGCCGAGTGGGACCCCATCCTGCGCGCGGAGCCGGACATCGCCTACGAGCTGGCCCGCACCAGCGAGGAAGGGCTCGACCATCCCGCGGTCCGGGACAACGACGGCTCGCTCACCCTCGACGTGCCGGGCGTCGGACCGGTGGAGCAGGTCGGGCCGGTCGCGAAGTTCGGCGCCACCCCCTCGCGGATCGAACGGCCTGCGCCTGCGATCGGGGAGAACTCCGGCCCGCTGACCGGTCCGGCACCGGTCGCCGGCTCGGGCACGATTCCCGAGCACCCGCTCGCCGGAATCACCGTGGTCGAGTTCGGCTACTTCTTCGCGATGCCGTTCGCGACCTCGATCCTGGCTGCGCTCGGGGCGCGGGTGATCAAGATCGAGGACCGCGGCGGAGACCCCATGCGGTTCTCCTTCGGGGCGCCGGAGACCGGAGCCGCCCGGGTCATGGAGGGCAAGGAGAGCCTGGTGGTGGACCTCCGGACGCCGGAGGGACGACGGCTGGCCCACGAGGTCATCGCCAAGGCCGATGCCTTCCTCGACGGGTTCCGCTCGGGGATCGCCGAGCGCCAGGGTCTGGACTACGACACGCTGCGCGCTCTCAACCCCGGCCTGGTGTACGTCCACGCCGCCGGGTACGGCGAGCACGGCGAGTTCGCCCGCCGGCCGCTCTTCGCCCAGTGCGCCGAAGCGATCGCCGGCTCGCTGCACCGCAACGCCGGCTCCTGGCTCGATCCCACGCTGACCGAGGGGATGAGCTCCACGGAGATCCAGGCGGTGTTCCTGCCGCGGCTGCGCACCCTGGTGGACGGGGATTCCAACGCGGCTCTGGCACTGCTCACCGCGCTCACGCTGGCCTTATACCACAAGCAGCAGACCGGCGAGGGTCAGTTCGTGGCCACCTCGATGGTCAACGGCAACATGTGGGCCTACGCCGATGACGCCGTGCGGTACGAAGGCAAGGTCCCGTTGCGCATGACCGATCCCGACCTCAACGGCATCACGGCGCTCTACCGGCTGTACGAGGCCGCGAGTGGGGGGTGGGTCTTCCTGGCCGCGCCGCGCCAGGATGAGTGGGAAGTTCTGGCGCGGACGGTTGGTCGCGAGGATCTGTTGACCGACGCCCGGTTCGGCACCGCAGAGGACCGGACGGCGAACGACGAGGCGCTCGCGGCCGAGCTCGCCTCGGTCTTCGCCACGCGCAAGGCCGGCGAGTGGGAGGCGCTGCTGGTTCCTGAGGGTGTCGCCTGTGTCGAGCCCTACCCCGCCACGATGTCGGAGTTCAGCGCCACCGACCCGGTGCTCCGGGAGACCGGCCTGACGGCCGAGGTCGACCACCCCTCCTTCGGCCGGATCGTCCGCCACGGCCTGCCGGTGCGCTTCTCCGAGACGCCCGGCCGGCTGGCGCCCGGTTGCGTGCTCGGCCAGCACACCCGGGCGATCATGGAGGAGCTCGGCTACAGCTCCGGGCGGATCGCCGAGCTGGAGGAGAAGCAGGTCGTGGTCACCCTGCCCACCGCGTGACCTGATCGCCACGACGAAGCCGGCGGGTGACCCGTGGGCTGCCCGCCGGCTTCGTCGTGCGGTGGTGTCAGTACGGGCGGCGCAGGTCGAAGGGCACGGTGGCGAAGTGCGCCGCCTGCTTCTCCAGGTCAGCGACGGTCCAGCGCTCATCCTTCTCGATCGAGTCGATGATCGCCCACGGCTGGAACAGGTGCACCGAGCCGCCGTGCACGAAGAAGACGCGCCCCGCGATGGGGCAGTCCTTGGTCGCGAGGTAGGCGACGAACGGTGCGATGTTGCCAGGGTCGTTGGGGTCGAACCCGGCCTCCGCGGTCTCGTTGATGGCGCCGCCGTCGTCCCCGGTCGGGATGGTGCCGGTCAGGCGAGTGCGGGCAGCCGGCGCGATCGCGTTGACCCGCACCCCGTATCGGCCCAGCTCCTCCTGGGCAATCATCGAGAAGGTGGCGATGCCGCTCTTGGCGGCGCCGTAGTTGCTCTGGCCGACGTTGCCGAAGAGCCCGGACGTCGACGTCGTGTTGATCACCGAGGCGTCCACGGGCCGGCCGGCCTTCGACTTCTCCCGCCAGTGCTGGGCAGCGGCACGGGTGGGCAGGAAGTGCCCGCGCAGGTGCACCCGCACGACGGAGTCCCACTCCTCGTCGGACATGTTCGCCAGCATGCGGTCACGCAGGATGCCCGCGTTGTTCACCAGCACGTGCAGGTCGCCGAAGGCGTCGACGGCGGCCTGCACGAGCCGGCGCGCCCCCTCGCCGTCGGCGACGTCGTCGCCGTTCGCCACCGCTTCTCCGCCGGCGGCCCGGATCTCCTCGACGACCTGCTCGGCGGGGGTTGCGTCGCTCCCGCTCCCGTCCGTGCTACCTCCGAGGTCGTTGACCACGACCTTGGCGCCCTCCGAGGCGAACAGCAGGGCGTGCTCCCGCCCCACTCCGCGTCCGGCGCCGGTGATGATGGCGACGCGCCCGTCCAACGCACCCATGAGCTTCTCCGCTTCCGTGTAGGCGAGGCGAGCTCTCTCGTCCTCGTTGCTGGTATTTGGCGTCCGGGCCGCACTGAGGTCGGCGGTCCGGTCACCGGTCAGCGGCGGGCGCCGCCGACCTGGATGTCCCTGAAGGGGATGTCGCGATCGACCTGCGGTTCCTTCGGCAGGCGCAGGACACGCTCGCCGAGGATGTTGCGCATGATCTCGGGGGTCCCGCCCGCGATGCTGTTACCCGGCCCCTGGAGGAGCGCCTGCGTCCACCGCTCGGACTCCGCATCTTCCTGTACCCAGGCCGCGCCCGATTCGCCGAGGATCTCGACCGCCAGGTCGGCGGCGTGGCGATGGAGGACGGTCCCCGCCAGTTTGGCGATCGATCCTTCCGGTCCCGGCGTCCGGCCCGCCTGGACGTCGGCGCGGATCCGCTCCGAGAGCAGTTCGAGCAGCCGCTGCTCGATGTAGACGCCCGCCAGGGACTGCCGAAGCACCGGGTCGCCCAGGACGCCGTGTGCTCTCGCGAGTTCGACGAGGGACAAGAACTCGCCACCTCCGAGGCGCCGGCCCAGGCCCCCACCGCCCGCACCGATGGACACCCGCTCGTTCATGAGCGTGGCGATCGATGCCTGCCAGCCGCGGTCGACCTCACCGACCAGGCTGGTCGCCGGGATCCGGACGTCGTCGAAGAAGACCTCGTTGAAGCTGCTGTCCCCGGTCATCTGCCGCAGCGGTCGCACGGTGATGCCGGGCGATCGCATGTCGACGACGAACATGGAGATGCCCAGGTGCTTCGGCACGTCGACGTTGGTCCGGGCGATGAGCAGCCCGAAGTCCGAGTAGTGGCCTCCCGACGTCCACACCTTCTGGCCGTTGACGATCCACTGGTCGCCGTCCCGGAGCGCCCGGGTCTGCAGGCCGGCGACGTCGGAACCCGCGCCCGGTTCCGAGAACAGCTGGCACCACACCTCGTCGCCGCGCAGCATCACCGGGACGTGGCGGAGCCGCTGCTCCTCGGTGCCGAACTCGAGCAGGGTCGGTGCGCACATGCCGAGCCCGATGATGAACGGGCCGGTAGGGATGGCGTAGTCCTCGGCCTCGGCGTTGAACGCCAACTGGTGCTCCATCGACAGGCCCTGCCCGCCGTACCGCTCGGGCCAGCTCAAACCGGCCAGACCGGCGTCGAAGAGGGCGGCCTGGAAACGCTTGGCCACCCCCAGGCCGCCGAGGGTCTCCCCCTGGTCCACCGGGTCCGCGTCGAGTCGCACGGCGTTCTCCGCGAGCCAGGCACGCACCTTCCCGCGGAAGGCGGTCAGCTCGTCAGCCCCGTGCTGCGGCGGACCGACCGACAGAGATGCGCTCATGGGCCGACTCCTGACAGAGGACGAGGGAAACCACAGACGAAGGTACCGTGTATTTGTCTAGCGGATTACGGTCTCGTTCGCTAGCTTCGAATCCGAGCCGGCCGCCACCTCGGTCGGCTGCGGGACGAGCCCCTCCCCGCTCTGCCGAAAGGAATCCCTCATGCGCCGACGGATCTTCACCGAGGAGCACGACCTGTTCCGCGAGACGGCGCGCGCGTTCTTCGAGAAGGAGTGCGTGCCGCACGTCGAGGAGTGGGCCAAGGCGGGTGGCCCGGAACGTGATGTGTGGCTCAAGGCCGGCGCGGCGGGCCTGCTCGGCTGGGAGGTCCCCGAGGAGTTCGGCGGCAGCGGGGTGGACGACTTCCGGTACAACGCGATCCTGGCCGAGGAGTCGATCACGACGGGCGGCAACGGCCCCGGTTTCGCCGTCAACAACGACATCGTCCTGCCCTACCTGCTGTCGCTGGCCACCGAGGAGCAGAAGCGCCGATGGCTGCCCGGCATGGTGACCGGTGAGGTCGTCTTCGCCATCGCCATGTCCGAGCCGGGTACCGGTTCGGACCTGAAGTCGATCTCGACGGTGGGGACCCGCGACGGCGACGACTTCCTCGTGCGGGGCGCCAAGACGTTCATCAGCAACGGGCGGACGGCCACGCACGTCATCGTCGCGGCAAGGACGGAGCCGGCGGAGGGCGCCAAGGGATTGAGCCTGCTCGTGGTCGAGGACGGCATGCCGGGGTTCACCCGGGGTCGGCAACTGGACAAGATCGGCTCGAAGTCGGCGGACACCTCGGAGCTGTTCTTCGAGGACGTGCGCGTCCCGTCGGCCAATCTCCTGGGCGAATCGGGCCGGGGCTTCTACGCGCTGATGAAAAACCTGCCGCGGGAGCGCCTGGGGATCGCCGTCCACGGCGTCGCCCGGGCGACCCGCGCCCTCGCTGTCACGGCCGAGTACGCGAAGGACCGGCAGGCCTTCGGACAGTCGATCGGCACATTTCAGGCCAACCGCTTCTCCCTCGCGGAGATGAAGACCAAGGTGGACGTCGCCCAGGTCTTCGTCGACCGCTGCATCGAAGAGGTGCTCACCGGCCAGCTGACGGCCGAGGAGGCGGCCGAGGCCAAGCTGTGGGTCACCGAGACGGAGTGGGAGGTGCTGGACCGCTGCCTGCAGCTGCACGGCGGCTACGGCTACATCAACGAATACGAGATCGCCCGGCTGTGGCGCGACGGTCGGGTGCAGCGCCTCTACGGCGGCACCAGCGAGATCATGAAGGAGATCGTGGGCCGGTCCATGGGCTTCTGACATGGACGTCCCCGGCACGTCGGACGACCCCGTCCTGGTCTCTCGACCGCGTGCGGCGGTCGGCATGATCACGCTCAACCGCCCCGACCGGCTCAACGCCATCGACGACACGCTGGTGGCCCGCCTGCACGCAGCGATCGACGAGGTGGGCGACGACGCCGCCTGCCAGGTCGTCGTCCTGACCGGGGCCGGACGCGGGTTCTGCGCCGGCTTCGACATGAAGTCCGCCCGCGGCGCCGACTTCGAAGCCGGACGGCGGCACTCCGTCGCCGGCACGCTCAGCGGGCAGTCGCACCTGGCCGACCTCGTCCGACGGCTGCGTGCCCTCAGGGCACCGGTGATAGCCGCGGTGAACGGCCCGGCGGCCGGGGGTGGCCTCGCCCTCGCGCTCGCTGCGGACATCCGCATCGCCGCGCCGAGCGCCGTGTTCCTCGTCGCGAACGTCCGGCTCGGTCTGTCCGGTGGCGAGATGGGCATCTCCTACCTGCTGCCGCGGATCATCGGCGCGGGCCGGGCCGCCGAGCTCATGCTGACCGGGCGTGCCGTGGACGCACAGGAGGCGCACCGCTACGGCCTGGTGACGACGGTCGCCGAGGATCCTGTCGCGGCCGCGCTCGACGTCGCCGAGACGGTGACCGGCCACGGCCGCTTCGGGGTGGAGATGACCAAGGACCTGCTGACGCTGTCGATGGCCGGCACGGATCTCGACACGATGCTGGCGCTGGAGAACCGCAGTCAGGTCCTGGCGAGCATGACCGAGGACATGGAGCGGGCCGTGGGGAGCTTCCGGAACCAGGCCCGTGAGGACGTCCCTCCACCGACCGCGGGAGGGGTGGCATGAAGATCGACATCTCGCTGGATCCCGATCCGCTCGCCGTCGAGGACGCCGCGAGCACTGCGGAGTCCGACGGCTACGACGGCGTGTGGCTCGGTGAGACGTCGCACGACCCCCTGGTCGGCTGCGCGCTCGCCGCTCGTAGCACCACCCACGTCGAGGTCGGCACCGGCATCGCGATCGCCTTCGCCCGCTCCCCCATGACGCTCGCCGTCACGGCCAACGACCTGCAGGTGCTCAGCGGCGGCCGGTTCGTCCTGGGACTCGGTTCGCAGGTCAAGGCGCACGTCACCCGGCGCTTCTCCATGCCCTGGTCCCACCCGGCGCCGCGCATGCGGGAGTTCGTCCTCGCACTGCAGACCATCTGGCGGTCCTGGCACGACGGGGAGCCGCTGGACTTCACCGGCGACTTCTACACGCACACCCTGATGACCCCGTTCTTCACGCCGGCCGCCCATCCCCACGGCCCGCCCCGGATCTTTCTCGCCGGTGTCGGCGAGGGCATGACTCGCGTGGCCGGCGAGGCCGCCGATGGGCTCGTCTGCCACGCCTTCACCACGGAGCGGTACCTGCGCGAGGTCACCGTGCCCGCGCTGGCGGACGCGCGCCGAGCCTCGGGCGAGACGCTGCACGGGTTCGAGATCAGCGGTGTCCCGTTCGTCGTCACCGGGACCACCGAGGAGCAGATGACGGCCGCGGCCCGCGCAGCCAGGGAGCAGATCGCCTTCTACGCCTCGACGCCCTCGTACCGGCCCGTGCTCGACCTGCACGGCTGGGGCGACCTGCAGGGCGAGCTGACCGCACTGTCGAAAGCCGGCCGATGGGCGGACATGGGCACCTGCATCGACGACGAGGTGCTCGCCGCCTTCGCGGTGGTCGCGGAGCCCGACCGTGTCGCCGCGGAGCTCCTCAGGCGTTACGGCGACGTCTTCACCAGGATGCACCTGCGCACGGCCCTCCCCCGGCAGATCGAGCTGACCGTCCTCGATCGGCTCCGGTCGTGACCGGAGCGGGCGAGCGGGTGCTCACCGTGACGAGCGCCGACGGCGTCACCGAGATCACCCTCGACCGGCCCGCCCGGCGGAACGCGCTGAACGCCGCCCTGCGCGATCAGCTCGTCGACGCCGTCCGCGCCTTCGACGCCGACCCCACGGCACGGGTGGCCGTCGTCACCGGGCGCGATCCCGCCTTCTGCGCCGGTGTCGACCTCGACGAGCTGAGCCGCACCGGTGTCCGGTTCGACAGCGGGCCGACGTTCGAGCAGGTGCTGCGCGCCACGACGAAACCCCTGGTCGGAGCCGTCAACGGCGCGGCCGTGACCGGTGGCCTCGAGCTCGCACTGAGCCTCGACTTCCTGCTCGCCTCGGACCGCGCCAGCTTCGGCGACACGCACAGCCGCGTCGGCGTCATCGCCGGCGGCGGGCTCACTGTGCTGCTGGTCCACGCCGTCGGCATCCGGATGGCACGCCAGATGTCGTTCACCGGTGCCTTGATGGACGCCGGAACCGCGCTGCGGGCGGGGCTGGTCAACGAGGTCGTCCCCCATGAGCAGCTCCTGCCGCGGGCGCGCGAGGTGGCAGCGCAGATCGCCGACACCGACCCGGCCCTGGTCGCCGCCCACCGGGCGGCGTACTGGCGGGCCGTCAACCTTCCTGCCGACGACGCGCTGGCGGCCGAACGGCGGGAGGCCTCCCGGCAGCCGGCAACGGGAGCGGTGATCGCGGCGCAACGCGACGCGGTCGTGGGTCGGGGCCACGCCTCGTCCTCCGAGGGGGGTGCGGAATGACCGGCACGCGTTTCGCCGGCCGGGTGGCCATCGTCACCGGTGCCAGCCGCGGGATCGGGGCGGCCCTCGCCCGGGCGCTGGCCGGTGAGGGTGCTGCCGTCGCCTGCGCCGCGCGGACCGTGCGGGTCTGGGACGACCGACTGCCGGGCACCGTGCACGACACGGTCGCGTCGATCGAGGAGGCCGGCGGGCGGGCCCTGGCCGTGCCGTGCGACCTCACCGTCGAGGCCGACGTCGTGCGCCTCGCACAGGAGACGGCACGGGAACTCGGGCCGGTGGACGTCCTGGTCAACAACGCAGCGGTGACGGCGCCCGGGCGGCCACCGCGGCCGGGCGCCGAGCGCCCCGCCGGTTCGCCCCCTGCTTCCCCTCGGCCAGTCGGATTCGTGGACTTCCCGCTGAAGGCCTACCGCCTGCATTTCGAGGTCGACGTGTTCGCCGCCTACAGGCTGATGCAGCTGGTCCTGCCGGGGATGGTCAGCGCCGGACGGGGGGCGGTCCTCAACATCACCAGCGACGCCTCCCGGCGGCCGGACGAGGGTCCATGGCCCGAGGCCGGTGGCACCACACCGTTCGCCTACGGCGGGGCGAAAGCGGCCCTCGAGCACCTCACGCGAGCGGTCGCCTTCGAGGTCGCGCCCTCCGGGGTAGGGGTCAATGCGCTGATGCCGTCGTTCCCAGTGGCCACACCCGGGCTGTCGGTGACCGCGCCCGGGACGCAGGGGGTGATGCCGGTGGCGGACTTCTGCGAGGCGGCCCTCCGGCTGCTCGAGACCCCGCCGGGCGCGCTCACCGGTCGGATCGCGTACAGCGCCGACGTGCTGCACCCGGAGCTCGGCCGGCGGGGGTGGCTCGGCGACTGCCAGCCGTGGCCATAATTCGAACAATGATTGCGTGGTTTCGCGGCGACGGTTAACGTGCGGGAGAGCAGACACACCCGGCCAGCGCTGCCCGGCAGCGCGCATCCGACAGGGACGGCGCATGGCTTCGATCACGGACACCGAACTCGTCGACCGTTTGCCGGGTGTCCTCGTCGACGGGGACACCAAGGAGTTCTACCGCGGTTGGCTGGAGCGCCGGCTGGTGCTCAACCGCTGCGAGGACTGCGGCCGATGGCACCACCGGCCCAAGCCCGTCTGCCCGGACTGCTGGTCGGACCGGGTCCGGCCGACTCCGGTGAGCGGTCGCGGAACCGTCTACCTCCTGATCTGGCTTCGCCAGGGACCCCCCGCCGACGGGGTGGACTACTCGACGCCCCACCCGGTGGTCACCGTCGAACTCGACGAACAGCCCGGCCTCCGCTTCACCAGCACCGTCACGAATGCCGCCATGGACGAGCTCGCCATCGGCGACCGGGTAGAGCTGACCTGGATCGAGCGGAACGGCGACCCGTTCCCCGCATTCACCCGAACTCCCTCCGCCCCCGCACCCCGCTGACGCGGCACTCTCCCGGAAGGCCTTCCAGCATGGCGCGCAACCCGATCAAGGACCAGATCGCGATCGTCGGGGTGGCTTCGACGGGGTTCACCCGCGAGGGCACCCGCTCCCGGGACTCCTTGGTGGCCGAGGCGTGCATCGCCGCCATCCGGGACGCCGGCGTGAGCAAGCAGGAGATCGACGGCGTGTGCGGCACTCTGCCCAGCGCGCACCGCGTCGTGTCGATGCTCGGGCTGCCCGAGGTGACGCACTACGCCACCCAGCCGCCTCCGTACGTGTTCACGATCGAGGACGCGATGAACGCGATCTTCGCCGGGTCCGCCGACGTCGTGCTGGCCTACCACGCCATGTTCCGCAGCCCGGCGGTCTCCCGCTCGGCCGCGGGCGACCCGCTGCGCCGCAACATCGGGTGGGCCGGGGCCCCCGCGGGTCGCGACTGGCGCTTCGACCCGGAGTCGGTGGAGGGCTCGGTCGGCTACACCGCCTGGGCCAGCCGCTACATCCACGAGTACGGCGTGCGGCGCGAGCACCTCGGCTACGTCGCCGTCAACGACCGCACCAACGCGGCGGCCAACCCCCTGGCCGCCATGCGGGAACCGATGACCATGGAGGACTACCTCGGCGCCCGGATGGTGCGCGACCCGTTGTGCATCCTCGACATGGACG
>Ga0308173_10000248_pt1 | contig 21071 bp, 15 predicted proteins | sample PhyPR1_FD_203716 | JGI IMG/M metagenome (GOLD analysis project Ga0308173, IMG submission 203716) | Soil microbial communities from UC Gill Tract Community Farm, Albany, California, United States - DLSLS.P.R1 | ecosystem: Environmental > Terrestrial > Soil > Agricultural land | place: USA... | reverse complement strand
TTCCCGAGGAAAAGGAAGAGAATGACAGAAACCAGAAGAATGCCTTCGGCCAGGTTGTGCATTACGGTATGAGTGGTGAAATGCACCAGGTCGCTGCGATCTAAGAAGGGAACGATTTTGACGCCCGGCGGCAGAAAGTGATCATTCAGATACGTGACCTTTTCATGAAGTGCGGCCAGCATGGCGTCGCCGTCCGCGCCTTTACGCAAAAGCACGATGCCTTCGACTGCGTCCGGATTATCAATGATCTTTCCATCGGCGCGATGAATGGCCTTGCCGATTTGCCCCAGCCGGATCTTCGGACCTTGCGTTACGAATGAAATTTCACGAACATTGATCGGGGTTCCGTTCTGCGCTTTGAGCACGGTCGCATTGATATCTTTGAGGTTTCGAAACAGGCCTACTTCGCGAACGTTCATCTGCTGTGAGCCGGTCTGAATGAAACTGCCGCCGGCATTGACATTACCGTTCGAAAGCGCCTGCTCAACCTGGTTAATGCCGAGCCCATACGAGATGAGCTTGTCCGGATTCACACGCACTTGGTATTCGCGCGTCACGCCGCCGAAACTGGATACGTCGATCACATCGGGAACGGACTTCAACTGCTTAGCGACTATCCAATCCTGCAGTGACTTGAGCTCCATCAGATCGTACTGCGGGTTGGTGCTCTTCAGCGTGTACCAATAGAGTTGCCCCACCGGGCTGTAATCAGGTCCGATGTTGGGTTGCACGTTGTTGGGAAGAGTCACTCCGGATAGGCGTTCGAGTACCTTCTGCCGGTTCCAGTCGTTGCTCGATTCATCGTCGAAGTTCATCGTCACCACGGATAAACCGAATTCGGAGATGGACCGGACGTTTGCCAGGTGCGGGATCCCGCCCATCTGAACTTCAATCGGAATTGTTACCTGCTGCTCTATTTCCTCAGCGGCCCGGCCCGGCCATTGGGTAATGATTTGGACGTAGTTGTTTGCGACGTCGGGATACGCTTCCACGGGCAGATTCTTAAAAGCAATTCCGCCCCAGACGAGCAAGAGGATGCCGACAGCCAAGACCAGCAGTTTGTTCCGAAGCGAATAGTCGACGAATGCGCGAATCATCTGGGTGGTTCCATTCGCCTACTGAGCGCTTTCCGATGAAAGGGCGAGTGCATCGCTTACCACCTGCGTGCCCGGTAAAATGCCGGACAAGATGTCCTGCTCGCCATCGCGGAGTTGGCCGCCTATAACTTCAGTTCTGCGGAACTCTCCATTCACCGGCACGAACACCCAATCGCGATCGTGCAGGTGAAGAACAGCGGTGGCCGGAACCGTCGCGTAAACCTTCCCGCTCCGGCCACGGAAGGTCGCAGTTACAAACATGCCGGCGCGCATTAATCCCGGATTGTGCAGGACGATTCGGACTTTTGCCGTCCGGATGGCTGGATCCAGCACTCTTCCGATATTGTCTATACGGCCTTCGAAGGTCCTGTCCGGATACGAATTCACTTTCACAGCCGCGGGATCACCCAGCCGCACCATCGGCAAGTCGTTTTCATACACATCGCAGACAACCCAGACCGTCGAAAGGTCCGCTATGGTGAAGAGATTTGGCTGATTGTCCGGCGAATGCACGCTTCCGGCATTCACCACATTCTGCTCGACGATGGTGCCCGAAACCGGGGCGTAGATGTCGATAACCGAACCCGGATTGTTTAAGTCGCCGCCCAGCGTGCGGATCTGCTGCGCCGCCGTGTTCACCGCAACCTGCATTTTATGGTCGGCCTCTTCGGTCACTTGCAGATCGTTCAACGAAACGGCGCCGTGCTCGTAGAGCAGTTTGGCCCGGTCCAGTTGCTTGCGCGCCAATTCCTCATCCGCTTTGGCCTGCTGGTAAGTCTGAAACGCGCCCGAGATGTCGTTGCTCAATACCTTGAGAAGCAGCTGCCCTTTCTTTACGTCGTCGCCCAGCTTGGCGTAGACCGCAACGACCCGGCCGGATGCAAGCGAGATCACTGGAACCGATTTCTCGATGTCGGCGTTGATTACTCCCGTTGCCTGTAACTCCGGAAGCTCTTCGCGTTTGCCCGCCACGGCCAATTTGAAACGCTCGGGACGACCTACTTTGATCAGATTCAGATCTGGCTGTTCCACTACCTGGGCGGGCGGCGGAGCCATCTGGGCTGCATCTACCTTCTGCCTGGAGCCGCAGCCCGCTAACAAAAAGGTCAGCAGCCCACAACTGAGCGCCGCGAAATACATGCCTCTCATCGAATTACCTCACGGCCGATTGCGAAGTTCAGTTGATTGGCAGCAGAAAGGTAGGCGCCCACTAGGTTTAAGTAGGCGAGCTGCGTGTCCCGGTAACTCTTCTGAGCATCCAGAAAATCGAGCAGGGAGGCGGCTCCATGCTGGTAAGCGAAGGATACTGTGGATCGAATATCGCCAGCTTCGCTCAGGTACTTCGCCTTGTAAGGACGGAGCAGCTCAAGCGTGCTCTGGAGTGTTGCATAGGCGGAATCGACATCGTGCAGCGCGCTGAGTTCGGACGCATCCCTCAACTTCTCGTTCCGGCCAATATCAAGCAAGGTGCGCGCCTTCTCGCCTTGATTTCTATCGAAAATGCGCAGGGGAAAGCTGACGCTCACGCCCATGTAGGTATTTAGCGGCGGAGGCTGATGCGACATATCGACGCCAAAGGTTGGATCCACCGAGCCGTTTGCAAAAGCAAGCTGGTGGTCAGTTCTGGATTTTTCCAAAGATTGCTGGGCTTCCCTCAAATCGGGCCGGCTGTTGAGCGCGTCCTCGCGCAGTTCGGCCAAAGTCGTAACTGGTTCTTCGAAATCGAATGGGCCAGTGATATCGAACTGTTCTACCGGTGTGCGGTCCTTCAGGAGGGTCAAAAGATCGATCTTGGCGGTTCGTAGGTCAACCTGCGATGTAGCCAGGTCCGATTCAAACTGAATGCGCTGTAAATCGAGCCTCTGGTAATCGACCTTGGCGATATCTCCCACTCTGTAACGGTCGGCATTGACAGAAAGGACCTTGTCGTAATAGCGGAGGTTCTCCTGGGCAACCTGCACTACGGCTTTCGCAAGCAGCACGCGATTGAATGCATCCCGCAGATTGAACGTGAGATTGCGCTCCAGGTCCGCCTGGGCGGAGATCGCGATCTCGGTGCCCTGGCGCGCGCTGGCGAGTCTTAGCTCGCGCTTGTGGCCGCGCTCATGTAAGTAATTCAAATCCCCGAACAAGTACGATTGCGATAACGGGCGGTACGGGTTTGCGCTGAAAGGGGTAAGCTGATCCCAGCCGAACGTAAAGTCCGGATTCGGGCGCAAATAGGCCGTAATCTCGTCGGCTCGCGATTCATCGATCGTGACCTTACCGGCTAATAGAGTAGGGTTGTTTTCCCTGAATCGTTCCTGGGTCTCCTGCCATGTGAGCGCACGCGGAGGAGTGGCATTCTGCGCCACGCACCCGGCTGCAAACAGGAGACCGATGTACAACCGCCAGATATGGCGATGCATCTGTCCTCCTCGAAACTATACGGTTGAAAATTTTTACGCTGTCAGGCGGTAAACAAATGGCGGGGAACGGCCGCTCTCGAAGGGTTCGCTCCGGTCGATAAGCGTGCACGACGGAGTGATTACCAGGGAGATGAAAAACGTTGCAAATACTAGAACCACCGCGGAAGAAATCAGCGGGGTGTCCATCGTCTCGTACAGGCGAATCAGGTTGTCGTTGCTGTGCTTCTTGTCTGGATGCTGGTGATCCTGCTGCGCGTTAAGATGTTGAATGCGCAGTACGTCGTCGGTCGCGGAGATGTACGGGAAGAGGGCCGCAACGATGAGAGCAACGCCTGCGATATGCAGCCATGCCGGAGCCCTGTTTCCGGCGGAAGGCTGCCTGAGTCTGGTGCGGATGGCGCCGGCCAAGGCTAACACGCCGAGCGCGACCCAGAGCAGATTCAGGGCGGTATCGAAATGCACTCCCTTTTACCGTAACACGGATGAATAAACCAGAATTTTTACTTGGGCGTCATGCCGATTGCGCTTGTGATTATCCTGGGCCGTTCGGCTCTTCAATTGCATCGAGCCTTGTAAGGAACTAGATTCTGCATGGCTCGATTCTCGCGATCACTCCTCTTGTTGTTGGCGTGCGCGTTTTTGGCGCGGGCCGTGGATATTGAGAAAAGACAGCAGTTTCCAGTCCTTGCGGACGGTAAACCTTCCTCTTATTTTTGGAAAGTCACACCTGTGGGCGACACCGCTCAACTGCTGACATTGTTTTGCCGCTCTTGCGAAAGTCCGTTGGGCGTTGCACAAGATACGCCCGTGGTTGCGCTCCTGCGCGATACATTGGGCGATACCAATCTTGCAAATGACCGCGTCACGTGCGTCTGGCTGCTGAGCTATACACGGCCGAGCTGGGACAAGCGGCTGCTTTCCGCCGTGCCGTTTTTTTATTGGCGTGTAGGGTCCGGATCGTCGCCGGATCCAGGCGGCCGCGTCAGTCCTCTGATGGACTTGACCGCCCCTCATCACCGGATACTGTCAGGAATTGGCCGCGACGTGTTGCAGTGGACCATGCTGGATCCGATGACCACCCCGATTCGCGCCAGTTCGCGCGCATACCGCACTAATGAAATGGATCATGAACGGCTCCATCTGGAGGAAGCCATAAGTTACCTTCGGAACGCTCCGGCTTCTAACGATCGCGACGCGCTGACCCAGAAGCAGCTCAATACGGTAACGGCTCGCCTGGAATTGCGGAAGAAGTTGCTGGGCGGGTTCGCCAGCGAGCGGCAGGCTGCACATCTGGGTAAGGAAGCGGGTTTTGAGCAGGAACGCATTCGAACCCGCAATTGGGAGGTGCTTCGTGAATGCGCCGAGCGGACAGGGCTGCTCTTTCAACCTCTGGATATGGCTGGAGATTCCCAGCAGTATGCCATTCTCTGGTTCCCGGTTGCCGAGTCGCACCAACCGGTTGGGACGGCGCTTGGTCCTATTTGGAAATTGTTGAACATTAAAGATCCCTGGAACGACGAACGCTTGAAGGACTGGAAGGGGCCGGTTTACCAGCGCACCATCGACTCGAACGGCCAGCTCGTCGCGCCAAACGAACCCGGGGCCGGCCCCCCGGCCACGACAATACGGCTAATGCCGCTGGGTGTTTACAGCTTGAACTATCCGAAGGTCCCTCTGCTGCTGATTGACTTCCGCGACAAACTCCACATCCGCGGACATGAGCTTGCCCAGCGCGCTATCAATGAGATAACTAGCGGTGTCATCGGCATTTCGCATTTTACTAACTGGTATTACTATTTGGGTGCAGACCTTTACAATTTTGTAGTATCACGGCGTGGCAGCGCGACAGATCAGGCAGAACGTTTAGATTGCTACTCGCAGTTTCGAGTTGCGCTCGCGCTCGATCAGCAGCTCGAACCGGCGCTTCGCAAGGAGATGCAGGAACGGATTCGCTCGCTGGCAGTGAATCCGCTGGAAACCGCGCCAGCCGACGAGATTCGCGCTGCGTCCGTGCGCTACGCCCGCTTACAGCAGGAAGCCGGGCCCGGCGGATCCTTGCTCTCTCAACTTGACAAGGACAGGCGTTCGGAATTGGCTTCGTTTGGAGAGAGCAGGACCAGCGCCGTTGCGCACGCGCTGTTGCATGCCGCGACTCTACACCGCTACACCCACCGGGCGAAACCTGATGTTGGCGATTTGGTGGTACTCGATTGTTATCGCCGCATTCAGACGCAGCTCAGCTTTCTCGATTCACTGGTGAAGGCGGGAACGCCGCCCGAAGTGGCTTACTCGTCTTCCCGAGTGCAAGATTCAGTAACAGAATTGAGTATGTTGATGCCGCGCGTCCGTTCCGCAAAAGTCCGTACGCACGTGCGGGATACACTGCAAGCCTTGCAGGAGTTGTCGGGAGACTCAGTCCTGCGCACCGAATGCCTCGGCGCTATTAACGTTCTAGATCGCAACGGCCTTGACGGGCGTCCGGGAGCGGCTCCCGGGGTAATCGCTTCGCCGATCCCCCAAAGCGCGGAAACTCTGCGGTGATAGCCCATCACCGGCCTGCGATGGCTTGGGCTGGCACAGCCCTACTTGCGCTCACGCTTGCGACGCTTTCGCAGGCGGCCGCTACTCAACCCGCTGCCCAACGGATGGTGATTCTGAAGGTGGATGGACTTGGCGCAGACATGCTGTACGATGCGATGCGCCAGATGGACCCGGAGACCGGCCGCCCCCGTCTGCCGTGGTTCGCGCATATCTTCGGCGAGAACGGTACGGTGTTCCAGAATTTCTACACGCGTGGCATAAGCCTGTCTGCACCCTCCTGGTCGATGCTGGATACCGGGCAGCATACGGTGATCCGGGGGAACGTTGAGTACGATCGCTACACCGGGCAAGTGTATGACTACCTGAACTTCTTCCCGTTCTATCTCAGTTATGCGCGCAGCCGTCACGTGGACATGCCGGGAGTAGAGGTGCTGGATCGGGCCGGTATTCCCCTGGTCGCCGATCGCTTTCAATATTCGCAGATCTATCAGGGATTCCAGCTTTTTCAACGTGGAGTTCGCTGGAGGACTTTGAAAAGTGTTCTGGCGCGACGCTTCTCCTCCAAGGCCCTCTTCTCGATGCTTGAAGGTCTCGGATCGCCGAGTCTCGATGCTGAGCTGCAGAAACAACTGGAGATGGAACTCGACCAGAGGCTGACGCAGCCCAGCGTGTTGTACCTGGACCTGTTTATTGGGGAAGTCGATCACGAAGGGCACGCGACTAACGACCCCGCGGCGCAGTTTGCCGTGCTGCAGCGCCTGGATGCTTTGGCAGGACGCATCTGGACCAGAATCCAGGCAACGCCGCTGGCGCAACAGACGGTGCTGGCCGTTGTTTCAGATCACGGAATGAATAACGTGCCGGGGGTTATCAGCCAGAGTTTCAGCCTGCCTGATCTCTTGAACAGCGCGGATGGCGGCGCGCATCACGTCATAACAAATCGGGTCCAGCTCAGCGATTACAAACTCAGGGGCCTCGATCCGCTGGTGCACCGCGTTATAACGCCCAGTACGCTGTCGTTCTATCTGAAGAACGAGGCATCGCACTATCCGACCGCATGGCTCGATATCGACGGTAATGAACGTGCGGCAATTCAACTGCGCAACAGCGATCTGAACAAGATTCACATCCTCCTGCTGCAACTCTCCCGCAACGATTTGCCGGCGGATGTCCGTCGCGCGGCAGCGGCGTTGTTGCAAGGCACGATTGACCGGCATAAGGCCGCCTGGACCGGGACCGCTAACCAACTGGATGAGGAAATGTCTGCGCTGGAGCAGGCCATTGCAATCCGAAAGGAAGTTGTCGCACAGTTACCAAAGAAGTGGACCGCGGAAGAGCGCAAAAGCGGCAAAGACAAGGCGGCCAGGCGTCTAAAAGATGAGTTGCTGGATTGGGAGCAGGAACACACCGCGTACGTCGACTATGCGGCGCACCTGCGTGCATTGCTTGCTCTTCATCCTGATCCGGCGCAAGTCTTCGCAAAAAAGATCCCGGACCTGGTCCCGGAGATGAGTCTGGGTGATCACAACACCGTCCGCGATCTGCAGCACTACATCGCCGGGCCGGGTCCGCTCGGCCTGGTATTGGACACAAAGGGACACATTGACGGAGAAGAATCTTTCCGGTATGTAAACTATTTCTCCTTACTTGCAAGCCGGCGAGCGCGAAATAGTCCGCAAGCGGCCCTCTCCGACCGGCCTATCGACTTCATGATGATGCGTCTGCCGGATGAGCGGGACAAGCACGCTTATTGGTTGTACCGCGACGACGATAGCCAGCTTGTAATCCTGACTGATACTGCGCACAACATTTCCGTGAAGCCAGTACGTGATCTGCAGCAGGACGAAACCGGCAAGATCACGTGGCAGGATCAACCCTGGCGCGCCGGACTGCCGCTGCAATTATTTGAAGATCCCAAGCTGAATCTCCCGGCAGATGTGGACCGCGCGCAATGGCTTTGCGGCTGGCATACCGAGCGTGAGTGGTTCGAAGCGATTCACCAGACCCGCTATTCAAATGGGGTCATCGGCGTTGTCGAGGAGCTTTCTCCAGTCGAGAACAATGTCCCGGGGCCTCCGGGGGCGAATCCGGTGCTGTTGCGTTACGAGAAGCGGAGGCGTGAATTGGTGCAAGCAGATTTGCACGTTTTTGCTTCCGATCACTGGAACTTCAATACACGATTTCCGAATCCGGGCGGAAATCACGGCAGCTTTCTGCGAATCTCGACGCACTCGGTGTGGATGATGGCCGGCGCCGGCATACCAACGGAACAGATCGTTCAGCCCTGCGACAGCCTGAACTTTGCGTCGACGGTGTTGAGCCTGCTTGGACGAACGCCGCCGATGCCGGACCGGGTGGTGACTTTGGGTATGCAGCCCTAATTCATCATGTTAATGTGGTACTACCACAGGAGGCCGGATGGCGGATTCGAAACTAGACTTGCTGCAGGGGACCTTGGATCTTATGGTCCTGCAGACACTCGCTGCGATGGGATCGCTGCACGGCTACGGAATAGCGCGGCGGATCGAGCAGGTAAGCGGAAATGAGGTTCTGCTGAATCAGGGGACGATTTACGCATCGCTGGTCCGGCTGCAACAGCGTGGATGGATTGCGGCCGAATGGGGTACGTCGGACAACAATCGCAAAGCTAAGTTTTATTCCATTACGAAGCGAGGCCGCAAACAGCTCCTGGAGGACACCGCGTACTGGCAAAGGCTATCGAGTGTCATGGGCCGCGTTCTTTCCATGCAGCATGACGAGGGGAAGCAATGACAGACGCGATCCGGCAGGCGCTGAACCGCCTGCGCGCCTTCTTCCACAAGGAGCCTTTGGATCGCGAACTGGGCGATGAAGTTGCTTCGCATCTGGAATTTGCGATTGAGGAAAATCTGCGGAACGGCCTTTCTCCGGAAGAAGCGCGCCGCCAGGCGTATATCCGTTTCGGCGGAGTCGAGCAAGCAAAGGAACAGCATCGCGAAGCACGAGGATTTCTGGCGCTCGATGTTCTTGTCCAGGATCTGCGTTATGCGATGCGCATGCTGCGCCGCGACCGCTCTTTTACGATTATTGCGGTGCTGATTCTGGCCTTGGGTATCGCCGCGAACACCGCGGTTTTCAGCGTGGTGGATACGGTTCTGCTGCGACCTCTACCGTTTCCGAATGCACAACAGCTCACCTGGCTTGCCGCAAATAAGGGCGAAGGCGGCCTATCCTCCGTAACATTCACCGTGGATGCCTTTGAAGAGTTTCAACGACACAACAAGTCTTTTCAGGAAGTAACCAGCTACCAGACTTTTTACAATTCCATCCAGTATAGGTTGATGGGCTACGGCGAGCCGCTGCCTGTATTTGGCGTGCAGGTGGCCGGGAACTTTTTTAAGACGCTAGGTGTCCAGCCCGCTTTCGGCCGGCTCTTCTCTCGTGAAGAATGCCAGAAAGGCGGCAGGCCGGCAGCCCTACTGAGCTATCCATTCTGGCAGCAGCAGTTCGCGGGCAATCCAAGGATGATCGGGCAGACGATTACGCTAAACGAACAAATAGTAACCGTTGTAGGCATACTCCCGAAAACGTTCGATTTCGGCTCAGTGTTCTCGCCGGGGTTGAAAGTGGACTTCTTTGTTCCGGCGATTATGGATTTCTGGCGCACGTGGGGAAACACGCTTGCGTTGGTTGGCCGGCTCAAACCTGGAGTGACAGTGGCTCAGGCGCAGGCAGAATCGAATGTTCTTTTCCCGCGCCTCAAAGCCGCGCACCCGGAGTGGTTTGAAGACTACACGGCGACGATTACCGGACTCAAAGATTATGTCAGCGGGAAGCTACGCCGTTCATTGATCGTCCTATGGTGCGCCGTAGGTCTGATTTTGCTTATCGTCTGCGTAAACCTTTCGAATCTCCTGCTGGCGCGATCCGCGGCGCGAAGCAAGGAATTCGCCATGCGTAGCGCGCTTGGCGCTGGACGAACGCGACTCTTTCGCCAATTGCTTACCGAGAGCCTGGTTTTATCCAGCGCGGGTGCGTTGCTCGGCTGGGGCCTGGCTTTTGTCATCACCACCTACCTTGCCCATCAAGGATCGATTGCGCTGCCGTTGCTCAGCAGCGTGCGAGTGGACGGCGCAGCTCTGCTCTGGACGTTACTTATCGCCGTAGCTGCCGCCGTTCTGTTCGGGCTTGCTCCCGGGCTCAGGATATCCGGAGGCAGCCTGCAAGACGCTCTCAAAGATTCTGGCCACGGTATGAGCGCAGGCCGCAAGCACGAGCGTCTACGCGCTGCCCTGGTAATCTCCGAGGTGGCGCTGGCTTGCGTGTTGCTGATTGCCGCGGGTCTGCTGCTGCGTAGTTTTCTTCGCGTGCTCGACGTGGATCTGGGATTCCAGCCAAGCCGTGCGGCCGCTATTAAGATCGATTACGACGACCAAGGCAGCGCCGCGCGCCGTGGTGCGATCCTACAGGAAATCTTGCGCCGCGTCGACGCGCTGCCGGGCATCGAAGCGGCCGGAATTGCGGACATGCTCCCCCTGGATCGCAATCGAAGTTGGGATTTCCACGCAAAGGGAAGGGTGTACCGTAAGGGAGAACTTCAGGACTCGCTCGTGTATGTGGTCACGCCGGGCTATCTTCGCGCCATGGGCATGCATTTGCGCGAAGGCCGCGACTTTAACTGGCATGATACCGCCAGCAGCGGGCGCGTCGTCATCATCAACCAGGCCGCCGCGCATTACCATTGGCCGGGAGAAGACCCGCTCGGACGTCTTTCGGTGGTAAATGGCCGCGATACACGAGTGATCGGCATCATCTCCAACGTTCGGGAAAGCAGCGTGGAAGATGCGTCGAGCCCTGAGATGTATCTACCCATGACCCAGGCCGGTCCAGAAGGAGCGGAGTTGGTAGTGCGGACGCAGCTTCCGCTTGCCGCGCTGCAGTCGAGCGTGATGCGCACACTGCGCTCAATGAATCCAGGACAGTCTGCAACCGAATTTCGGCCGCTGCAGCAGATTGTGGATCACGCGGTTTCGCCACGACGATTTTTTGTGCTGTTGGTCAGCAGCTTCGCGGCGCTTGGCCTCGTTCTGGCATCGCTGGGAATTTATGGAGTTATCTCTTATTCAGTCACGACGCGAAGACAGGAGATCGGTATCAGGATGGCATTGGGCGCCACTGGTCCGCGAGTGCAACTCGGCGTAATGGCCCGGACAATGCGACTGGCAATCATCGGAATTGCGGTCGGAACAATAGCATCATTTGCAGCGGCCAAGTGGATCGCTTCACTCCTGTTCGGCACCAGCCCAACGGATCCGGTTACTTTTGCCGGTATCGTTCTGGTGCTCGGTGCGGTCGCGCTTGTTGCGGGATACCTGCCTGCGCGGCGAGCCTCACGTATCGATCCCATGATCGCTCTGCGCAGCAATTGAGGAGCCGCGATTCCATCTGTACATCCGGCGAACGGCCTCATCCAGCCGGATAAGCGGAGTAAGTCGAAGTTCGCTGCGCGCTCGCTCCACGGAAGGCACGTAGCGGGATGGCATTGCTCCCGGAATGGGCTGCCGTGCGATTTCGATCCGCGTTCCCGGAACGGTGTTTTCAACCACGGTTCGTGCAAGATCGGCAATGCTGAGATCCTCACCCGACCCGACGTTGTATGGCCGTGCAGATTCGCCGCGCATCAAAAGCGTCCAAAGCCAGATAGCAAGATCGGCAGCATAGAGATAGGAACGATATGGCGTGCCATCTCCCGCAATACGAACAGGGCCGCCCCCGAGCACGTCGCGTACAAAGTTTCCAATGGCAAAGTTTAGGTCGAGCGGCAGATGGGGACCGGCGAAGGCAAACAGGCGGGCGATAACCGCACAGAATCCGAACTGCTGCGCGTACATCGCACACAGAAACTCCGACGCGCGCTTGGCGTGGCCATAGGCAGAATTGAGATCGACCGTGGACGGTGCGCCAGAATATTCTTCCGGAATGTGAGTCCAATTTGGCGGTTGTCTGCCGTAGACTGCGCCGGAACTCGTGAACAGAAGCCGCTTTGTTGCGTGGGTTCGGGCGAATTCCAGAACATGTTTGGTCGCCTGCAAATCCAGATCGAATGTACCTGGAGCGTGCCCTTGCTCAGTAGCGGCATGAATCACGAATGGAAACTCGCCGTCGGGATACGTGAACGAACGCGCATCGCCCATTAGGAAATGAATTGAAGAGTGATTCGCCGCCTGCGGAGCTTTTGCACGAAACGCATCCGGATTGCGTGTCAATAGAAATGCCCGGGCATCGAGTTGAAGGCGCTCGTTCGCCCAGACAAAGCTCTCAACCAGCCAAGTGCCGACAAAGCCGGTCCCGCCGGTGATGAGAATGTTCTGTCCGCGTAGTGCATCCCAGATATCGGAAGTGTGCGCGAGAACGTGATCGAGGTCGCCGCCGAGCGCGTGGGGCATGCCCTACAACGTGACCAGGTGCGCAACCGGCATTTGATGAAACACGTCCAGCATGTACGCAAGCATTTCCGATGTGAGACCCGGAAAGACGCCAACCCAGAAGACCTGGTTCATGATGAAGTCGGTATTCTCGAGAGATCCGATGACGCGGTGCTTGATGTCTTGATACGCAGGTTGGCGCAGCAGGTTGCCGCCGAACAGAAGACGAGTCGCAATCTTCCGGCTTTCCAGGAAGGCAATGGCCTGATTGCGGTTGAACGGTGCATCAGGCCGCACGGCGATAGGAAAACCAAACCAGCTTGGTTCGGAATTGGGCGTTGCTTCCGGCAAGATGAAAAATTCTTCGAGATCCTGAAATCCCATGCGTAGGGTCGCGAAGTTCGCGCGGCGTCTGGCGATAAACTCCGGCAGTTTTTTCAACTGCGACACGCCAACAGCCGCCTGCATGTCGGTCATCTTCAGGTTGTAGCCAATATGCGAGTAAGTGTACTTATGGTCGTAGCCGTAAGGGAGTTGGCCAAGCTGCCAGCCGAATCGCTTTCCGCAAGTATTTGCTTTGCCCGGTTCGCACCAGCAGTCGCGGCCCCAGTCGCGAAACGATTCGAGGATCGTCTTCAACAACGGCTTTTCCGTCAGAACACAGCCGCCTTCGCCCATGGTGATGTGGTGGGCGGGATAAAAGCTCACCGTGGCCAGATCCCCAAACGTGCCGACCTTTTGGCCGTTGTAAGTGGCGCCAACAGCATCACAGCAATCTTCCACGAGCCACAAATCGTATTTCCGGACGAACTCTGTAACTGCTGCTAAGTTGAACGGATTACCAAGCGTGTGCGCAATGACCACGGCCCGTGTTCGATTAGAGCGGGCTTCTTCCAACAGGCTTGTGTCGATGTTGTAGGTCGGGATATGTTCATCCAGAAAAACCGGGATGAGTCCGTTCTGGATAATCGGATTAACTGTTGTCGGAAAGCCGGCGGCGACAGTAATGACTTCGTCTCCAGGCGCCAGCCGCCGATCGCCCAGCTTAGGCGACGTCAGAGAAGTGACAGCGAGCAGATCCGCCGATGAGCCGGAGTTGACCAGCGTTGCGGTACGAATGCCGAACCAGCGGGCGAACTGCTTTTCAAACTGTGCCGCGAAACGGCCTGTGGTCAGCCAAAAATCAAGCGAGGAATCGACCAGGTACCGCATGTCTTCGGCATCGAACACCCGGCCCGAAACCGGTACCGGGGTCTCCCCTGGAATGAACGGCTGCTGGGCGAAGGCAACCTCGTGATATTCACTTACCAGATCGAGAATGCGATCCCGCAAGCTCTCGGTCTGAGAACTCATGAAAAGCTCCTTCCAGGAAATTGCGATACCACTCGATGGTGCGCGTCAGCCCTTCTTCCAGCGTGAACAAGGGATGCCAACCCAGGCTGGTTCGAGCCGATTCCGCGCTCAGGTATTGATGGCGAATTTCGTTGGACGCTTCGTTGCGGATATCAGGCTGAAGCGATGAGTTCATCTTTTCAAGGATGCGATTCACCAGTTCTGTAACCGTCACTTGAATCTCGTTCGAGAAGTTGAATGCCTGGCCGCGCACGCGGTCCGCTTGGGTAAGCATCAGTTCGGCAAGCATCATGTAGGCCGCAGCACCGTCCTCGACATAGAAATAATCGCGAACAAACCGGCCGTCCGACCGGATTATCGGGCGCTCCCCACGTAGCACGGAGCGAATGGTGCCCGGCACAATACGATTCCAGTTCAAATCGCCGCCGCCGTAGAAATTGCCGCAGCGAGTAATGGCGACCGGCGAGCCATATGTCTTTCCATATGCCTGCGCGATCAGGTCCGCGCAAGATTTACTCACATCATATGGATGCCGGCCTTCGAGCGGAGTATCTTCCGAATACGGCAGTTTTTCCTGGTCGCCATAAGCCTTATCGGAAGAAGCGACTACAATCGCCTTCACGGCGGGCGAGCGGCGGCAGGCTTCCAGCACATTCCACGTCCCGGCGATGTTGCTCTCGAACGTTGAGATTGGATTACGGTTGGCTATGCCGACGATGGTCTGGGCAGCGAGATGAAAAACAGTGTTGATTTCGTATTCGCCGAGCGTGCGCTCAATCAACTCGCGATCGCATACGTCGCCTCGTACTATCTTCACGTGGTCGAGCGTCCCGCTGCGTACCAACTCGCTTTGCGGCACCCAGTCACGAACCAGGCAAACCACATCCGCTCCTGATTCAACCAGGCGGCGCGTCAACCAACTACCTACCAGTCCGGTGGCGCCTGTGATCAGCGCCGGGCGGTCTCGCCAGATCTCTCCGCTCATGCCCACTTCTTCCATGGCGCTTCGCCCGACTTCCACAACTCGTTTAGCACCTGGTATTCGCGGTACGTGTCCATGGCGAAGAAGAAGCCGTCGTGATGGTACGCCATTAACTCGCCTTCCGCGGCCAGGCGCTCCAGCGGTTCGCGCTCAAGGACGCATTGATCGCCATCGAGGTAATCGAAAATCTTGTTCTCAAAGACAAAATACCCGGCGCTCGCCCAGGCATCGGATTTCGGCTTTTCGATGAAGTTCATCACTTGGTTGGACTTGTTAATATCCAGAATTCCGAAGCGGGAAACAGGCCGAAACGTTGTGACCGTTGCGATCTTTCCGTGGCTGCGATGAAAGTCCAGCACCTTGCAGATATCCACATCGCTGACGCCATCGCCATAAGTGACCATGAAGCGGTCTTTGTCCTCGATGTATTTCCGGATGCGCTTCACGCGCCCGCCGGTCATCGACTCGGCGCCGGTTTCAGCCAGAGTTACGAAGTAGTCCTGCTCTTCGTGGTTGTCATTGTAGTGAATTTGCGATTTCTTTCCGAGGCAGATAGTGAAATCGTTATTCATCGCTTCGTAATTCAGGAAATACTCTTTGATCATGTTGCCGCGGTACCCCAGACAAAGCACAAAATCACGGAAGCCATGGTACGCGTACAGCTTCATGATGTGCCACAGAATGGGACGGCCGCCGACATCGACCAGCGGTTTCGGGCGAAACTCCGTTTCTTCGCGCAGGCGCGTGCCCAGACCGCCGCAGAGAATTACAACCTTCATCCGTGAATTATACTTCGCTTTCGAAACATGAGTCCCGTCAACAGTACCCATTCGCGCGGAACCATTCAATCGCTCGCGCGAGAGCGGCATCCACTGGCCCGGGCGAGAACCCCAATTCACGTGTTGCTTTGGCGTGGCTGACAAACATCTTCTTGCGCGCCATTCTTACGCCTTCCAACGGAGCGATTGGCGCGTGGCCGCTTATGTTTGCCCAGGCGGTTGTCACCACTCCGGTCGCGTACGCTACTGCATAGGGAAGCTTGATCTTTGGGGCAGGCTTGCCGGCCATGCGCGAAAGCCGCGACAGAATCTGTTCCAATGTTAGGTTTTCGCATCCAAGGATGTAGCGTTCCCCGGCGCGTCCCTTTTCCGCGGCCTGCAGGTGACCCATCGCGGTGTCCTGGACATCAACCAGGTTCAGGCCTGTATCCACGAACGCCGGCAGCTTTCCTCGCAGGAAATCGACGATAATTTTACCTGTCGGTGTTGGCTTCCAATCGTGGTCGCCAATGGGCGCAGTAGGATTCACGATGACAACCGGCGCACCGGCGCGTGACCTTTCGAGCGCGATCTGTTCGGCGAGCCACTTCGAGCGCTTATAGTGGCCGGCCATATCCTCGATCGTCACGGGAGTATCCTCATCGCCATTTCGACCCTTCGGCATCCCGATGCAGCCCACCGTGCTGGTATAGATGATCCGCTCGACGCCGGCCCGCTCGGCAGCGTCCAGCAGGTTGCGTGTACCGTCAACGTTCGAGCGGTACAACTCCTGCGGATCCTTCGACCAGAGCCGGTAATCAGCAGCCACGTGAAAGACAAGCTGGCATCCCTTTACGGCCCGCGCCAGAGATTCGGGATCGCGCAGATCGCCGGTCGCACGCTCCACGTCCAGTTCGCGGATTTTACTTGCGGGACGGCACAGCGCACGGACACTGTGGCTCCGTTCTAAAAGCGCGTGAGCTACATGCCAGCCAAGGAAGCCACTGGCGCCCGTCACTAAACTGAGAGGCAAAGCGCTCTAACGGAACGCCCAACTTACCAGCTTCAACGTGTCGGTCAACTTCGAATTGATGCCGAGCGCAGCGGACGGTTCGTACCCGCAATGAACCATACAGTGGTCACAGCGCGGGTCGTTCCCTTCGCCATAATGATTCCACTGGGTCTTTGTCATCAATTCTTCAAACGTGCCGTAATGAGCATCGGTAATCAAGTAGCACGGACCCTTCCAGCCCTTCACGTTATACGTTGGATTTCCCCACGCTGTGCAGGGGAGCTTGCGATCACCCTTCAGGAAGTCCAGGTAAGTCGGCGTGTTGTTAATGCGGAATCGCTTGGCCAGACGGTCGATATCATGGAATTTCTCCACGATGTCGTCGCGTGTCATAAAGATCTCGCGCTGGTTAACCGCGGAGTAGCCGTACGCCGGCGAAATCAGAAACCCGTCGACGTTCAGACCTTCGAGAAACGTAAAGAGTTCCTCGATCTCCTTCATATCGGTCTCTTTGTAAACCGTCGTATTCGTGCAAACCTTAAATCCGTTCGCCTTAGCGACCTTGATCCCTTCGATCGCTTCCTTGAAAACGCCCGACCGCTCCACTGCAAGGTCATGATTCGTTTCCATGCCGTCCAGGTGAACGTTGAAGAAGAAGCGTGAATCCGGTTTAAATTGCTTGATCTTCTTGCGGATGAACATGCCGTTAGTGCAAAGGATGATGTTCTTTCCGCGGGCCAGAATCTGCGTGCACAAGCGGCCAATTTCCGGATACAGCATAGGCTCGCCGCCGCAAATGGATACGGTGGGCGCGCCGCACTCATCGACAGCTTTCAGGCATTGCTCCACGCTGAGCCGCTCACTGATGGTGCTCTCATACTCGCGAATGCGGCCGCAGCCGGTGCAGGTGAGATTGCAAGCATGCAGCGGTTCCAGCATTAGGACCAGCGGGAACCGTTTATTGATCATCGGATGCTCAAAAGCCGGTTCATCGGCCGTGCGCGTGTGCATGATGATCTTGAACGGGTTGACGGAATCATCCGAGCCGGTAATATTTTTTTGCCACTCCGGCCGGGGATTGAATTTGTTCTTCGCAATGTATGCGCCCATCCCTACGGTCATAGACAGTGGAAATCTCATAGTGAATCCCTCAATTCAAGCGCCTCTTTTCATCGCCATCAACTCTTCGTCCGAGGAACTGGTTGCCTTCAAATACGCGGCCAGAGCCAATAGCGGAAACGTATTCCGGTAATCCGTATACGCCAGATAAAAAACGCGCGGAAATCCTGTTCCCGTGCAATAGTCTTCGTTCCAGTTCCCATCCGGCCGCTGTGTCCGAACTAAATATTCGACGCCGTTGTATAGGCTTTCGCTTCGGATATCGCCCCCTGCAAGCAGCGCGAGGATCGCCCACGCGGTTTGCGAAGGCGTGCTGGGGTTGGAAATGAAACGGTTCTCGTCGTAGCTGGCGCAGCTCTCGCCCCAGCCTCCGTCCCGGTTCTGATAGGCACGTATAAATTCGAGCGCCCGCTGAATACTGGGCTCATTCTCGCTCAGGCCGGCAGCGCGCAGTCCGCGCAAGGCGAGGAATGTTCCGTAAATGTAGTTGACGCCCCAGCGGCCGTACCAGCTTCCGTCGCTCTCCTGCACGCGCAGAAGGTAATCGACTGCTCGTTGTACAGCCGGGTGAGTGGTCCCCAAGCCGCACCGCATCAGCGCCTCCAGCACCCGACCAGTGATGTCCGGACAGGAGGGATCGAGCATCGCGTTGTGATCCGCGAATGGCACATGACTCAGAATCTTCCAGTTGTTGTTTACGTCGAATGCCGCCCAACCCCCGTCGCTGCTCTGCATGGCGAGTAGCCAGTCAATTGCACGCTTCTCGCATTCCCGTTGCGCGGTTGGATCCGACGCGCGTGCTTTCTCAAAGGCCAGCAGCACCATCGCCGTATCGTCTACGTCCGGATAGAAATCGTTATTGAACTCGAATGCCCACCCGGATGGCTCGGCTTCGGGCCGTTTGGCACTCCAGTCGCCCTTGCGGCGGACTTCCTTCGAGAGCAGCCAGTCTGCTGTGCGGCGCAGGGCCGCGGCAGGCGGATTTTCGGTTTCGGCCAGGGCAAAAGCCGCAATCGCCGTGTCCCATACCGGCGAAAAGCATGGCTGCATGTAGAAACCGCGCTCGCCATCATCCACCATCAGGTGATTGAACTGCCTCTCCGCTTCGATGCGCAGCGGATGATCCGCGCCGTAGCCCAGCACTTCCAGCGCCATGACCGCATACTGCATGGATGGATAAATAGCGCCCAAGCCGTCTGAAGCTTCGAAATGCTCGATCATCCAATCCGCGCATTTGTCCATCGCGTAGTTCCGGAGCGATTTCGGACCAACCTTTTCGTAAATCTTCAGGCAGCGGTCAACGACCAGAAAGCAATTGCGCCAACTGAATAGCTTTCGATCGCGCTTCGGGAGCATGGGCGCGCCCGGAAGGTAAAGTTCCTCCAGATTGAATCCTGCCGGGACGGGCCGGTGTGGATCGCTCGCATGCACAATTGAAAGCGAAATCACGATGGCGCGCGTCCAGGACGACATCTGGTAAATGAAATTGAACGGCAACAGGATGATTTCGGGGGGAATGGATGGGCACGCGGTGCGCGGATAAAGATCGAACAGGCTGAGATTTATGCGGACGTAGCTATTGGCCGCCTGAAGTCCGCCCAGTTCGCGAATACGGCTGCACAATCTTTGCATGCGCGCATCGGTTGCCGGGATACCCGCCACTTTCAGCGCGAAGTATGCCTTGATGGAGGCGTTGACCTCCGAAGGACCGCCCCAATAGATATTAAATCCACCATCATCAAGCTGCCGGGCCAGGATTGCATCGACGGCGCGTTCTACCTTCGCGCGGGTTGGAGGATTCCAGACTCCATCGATTGGAGGATGAAGCCAAAGCTCCATCATGATGTAGTCGGATTCAAGCGTACTGTCGGCACGAAGATCCGCCCACCAGAAACCCTCCTTCGATTGCCGCTGCAAAAGTGCGTACGAGGTCTTCCGGATGGCATCCACCGCAGCCAGGTTCAGGGACTCTGAAATCTGCAGACTTGATTTCATCGTTTAGGCAATATCATTTGGACGTTAAGTACGAACTGTATGGAGGCGAGGCGTAAAGCTCTCCAGGTCGGAAGGAAGCGTAAAGCGCACGTCCTCCTCCTTTATCTCAGCTTCTTCCAGTTCTGCGTATCCTTGTGTTCGCAGATGGCTGATCAATTCCTCAACCAGATGTTCCGGAGCCGATGCGCCCGCGGTGACCGCCACGGTCTCAACACCCTGAAGCATGCGCGCCTGAACCTCGCTGCAATCATCCAGAAGATAAGCCGGAACACCCGCCTTTTCGCAAACTTCAACCAGCCGGCGCGAATTCGAACTATTTTGCGATCCCACCACCAGCAGTGCCTGACAAAGTGGCGCTACCGCTTTGACGGCCAACTGCCGGTTCTCGGTTGCGTAGCAGATGTCCTGGGTCTTCGGACCGACGATCTTCGGGAATCGCACCATCAGCCTCTTAACAATGTCTTTGGTCTCATCCAGCGAAAGAGTGGTCTGGGTCAGATAAACAACGTGCTCAGGATCTCTGATCTCAAGCCGGTTCACATCCTCGACATCGGAAACAAGAATCGTGCTCTCTGGTGCTTCGCCTAAAGTTCCGGTCACTTCGTCGTGATCGCGATGTCCGATGAGGATGATCGTATAGCCCTGCTTTGCGAACCGGACTGCTTCCAGGTGAACCTTCGTAACCAGCGGACATGTAGCATCGATCACCTGCAACCGCCGCTCCTTGGCTTCGGCGCGTACCGCCGGCGAGACGCCATGCGCGCTGAAGATCACCCGTGCCCCTTCCGGAACTTCGCTCAGTTCTTCGACGAAAATGGCTCCAGCCCGGCGCAGTTCATCCACCACATGCCGGTTGTGCACGATTTCTTTACGCACATAGATGGGCGCTCCGTAGAGATCGAGAGCGATTTTAACCACGTCGATGGCACGCACCACGCCCGCACAGAACCCGCGCGGTTTGAGCAGAATGACCTTTTTTAAACGGCCGCTCACCGGCGCAAAATCCGAAGGGGCTACGGTCTCGTATGCTAGGCCAGTGGGGGGCATAGGAACAGCTTAAGTATAACAATTGCTTTTGTTTTCAGCGATAAGCAACGGCCAACGGGCAGATTCATCAGGGAAGGGGAGCAAACCGGCGTTGAACTGCGAAAATCGAGGCCCTAATTGATCGAAACTATGCTCGGCATTCCGGCCGCTGACGGTTACGTTCGACAGTCTGATTGCCGCCCGAAAGCCGCGGGGTATTCGATGGCTATTTTAATGGCCATACTGAATGCATGATGTACACTGTGGCGGAAGCTAAGAACAGACTGCCGGAGCTCATCAAGCAAGCTGAAGCGGGTGCGTGTGACCATCACCCGGCGTGGCATCCCTGTGGCCGAGATTGTACGAAAGGGTGAGG
>Ga0308173_10000247_pt1 | contig 21083 bp, 22 predicted proteins | sample PhyPR1_FD_203716 | JGI IMG/M metagenome (GOLD analysis project Ga0308173, IMG submission 203716) | Soil microbial communities from UC Gill Tract Community Farm, Albany, California, United States - DLSLS.P.R1 | ecosystem: Environmental > Terrestrial > Soil > Agricultural land | place: USA... | reverse complement strand
GGGATCCTGGTGGTCGCGGTGCTGATGCCGCTGTGGGCGTCGTACCTCGTCAAGGCCTACGCCTGGCGCGGGATGCTCGGCACCGGGGGGCTGGTGTCCTGGGTGGCCCGGCCGTTCGGCCTCGACACGCCGGGCTACGGGCTGACCGCGGTGATCGTGACGCTCGCCTACCTGTGGCTGCCGTTCATGATCCTGCCGATCTACGCGGGGCTGGAGCGGCTGCCCGGCTCGCTGCTGGAGGCCTCCGCGGACCTCGGCGCGCGCAACGGCACGACGCTGCGACGGGTCGTGCTGCCGACGGTGTTCCCGGCGATCGTGGCCGGGTCGATCTTCACGTTCTCGCTGACCCTGGGCGACTACATCGCGGTGAAGATCGTCGGCGGCGCGAACCAGATGCTCGGCAACGTGGTCTACGACAACGTCGGCGCGGCGAACAACCTGCCCTTCGCCGCGGCCATGGCCACCGTGCCGGTGGTCGTGATGCTGGTCTACCTGGCCGCCGTACGACGGACGGGGGCGCTGGACAACCTATGACGTTCTCCCGTGGCCTGCGCACCGGCCTGCTCGTGTTCACGGCGCTGGCGCTGGCCCTCGTCTACACCCCGCTCGCGCTGGTGGTGCTCAACTCGTTCAACACCGACAAGTCGTTCGGGTGGCCGCCGAGCGGGCTGACGCTGGAGTGGTGGGGCGCGGCCGCGCAGTCCGAGGGGGCGCGCGCGGCCCTGCTGGTCAGCGTCGAGGTGGCGCTGCTGGCGACCGTGCTCTCGCTGGTGCTGGGCACGATGGCAGCGCTGGCGCTGCAGCGGCACCGGTTCTTCGGGCGCAACGCCGTCTCGCTGCTGATCATCCTGCCGATCGCGCTGCCCGGCATCGTCACGGGCATCGCGCTGAACAATGCCTTCCGCACCATCTTCGGGTGGGAGCTCGGGTTCCTCACGATCGTGGTCGCGCACGCCACCTTCTGCATCGTCACGGTCTTCAACAACGTGCAGGCCCGGCTGCGGCGGCTCGGCGGGAACCTCGAGGAGGCGTCGATGGACCTCGGCGCCGGGACGTTCACGACCTTCCGGCTGGTGACGTTCCCGCTGCTGCGCTCGGCGCTGCTGGCCGGCGGGCTGCTCGCCTTCGCGCTCTCCTTCGACGAGATCATCGTGACCACGTTCACCGCCGGCGCCCGCGAGCAGACCCTGCCGCTGTGGATCTTCAACAACCTGTTCCGCCCCAACCAGGCGCCCGTGGTGAACGTGGTGGCGGCCGTCCTGATCGTCGCCTCGATCGTGCCGATCTGGCTGGCCCAGCGGCTCTCAGGCTCGCAGAACGAGGGGCTCACCGGCGCCCGCTGACGTCCCAGGCCGACCCTGCCGCAGCCTCAGGCGATCGCGTAGCCGCCGTCGATCGACAGCTCGACACCGTTCAGCATGTCGGCACCCGGCGAGAGCAGGAAGAGCAGTGCGGCCGTGACGTCCTCCGGCTGCGCGAAGCGGCCGGCGGGAATGCGGTCGAGGAGCGGCTTCGCCTTCTCAGCATCCCCCCACACGCGCTGCCCCATCTCGGTCATCACGACGGTCGGGCACAGGGCGTTGGCACGGACCCCCCGCGGACCGAGCTCGAGCGCGAGAACCCTCGTCGCCATCAACAGACCGGCTTTGCTGACGCTGTAGGCGTAGTGGTCGCGCAGCGCGGTGCGTCCGGCGGCCGAGGCGACGTTGACGATGCGACCACCGCCGGCGTCGGCCATGCTCGCACCGATGCGCGCAGCCAGCAGGCACGCCGCCGTCAGGTTGACGGCGATCGTCGCCTGCCAGTGCTGCGCCTGGAGCTCGACGACCGGCTCGGGGAAGGAGACTCCCGCGTTGTTGACGAGTACGTCGAGACCGCCGAACGCCGCGAGCGCCTCGGAGGCGAGGCGCTCCACGTCAGACGGGTCTGCAAGGTCCGCCGGCACCGCGACGGCCTTGATGCCGAACCGGTCGGCGAGCGCGGCAGCCTGTCCCTCCAGCTCCTCGGTGCTGCGGGCGCTGAGGACCAGGTCGTGTCCGTGGGCCGCCAGCGATTCGGCGACCGCGCCGCCGATCCCACGGGTGGATCCGGTCACCAGGCAGCGGGACATGGGTTACCTCGACTCCATCGGTTCGGCATCGTCGGTCTCGGCTCGGGCGAGCAGGGCCGACGCGGTGGGGGCATCCGTGACCAGGGTGTTGAACCAGCCGGCACGTGCCCCGGCCAGCAGGCTCGGGATCTTCTCCTGGCCGACGGCCACGGCGATCGTGACCGGGATGCGGCGCAGGAGCTCGTAGCTGGTGGCGATAAGACGCTCGGACCCGGGGAACGGCAACGGCTGTCCCGAGTAGTCGAAGAAGCGGGTGCAGATGTCACCGGCGGCCTCGCCGAACCAGGGCTTGAGACCCTCCATCAGGCCGGGCATCGACTGGCGTGTGGTGGGAGGCGCGCCGACACCGAGCACGGCGCACTTGGCCACCTCCCAGAGCTGGAGCACCCGCTGCGTACTGGGGTCGTCCACAAGGCGCTCGTACAGGTCAGGGCCGGGTTGGGCGGGTGCGTACAGGAAGACCGGCCGCCCACCGACCTTCTCGGCCACGATCCGGGTGATCTCGTTGGTCTGGTACCACGCCTCCGGCTCGTCCTGGCCTCCGACGGTCGGGGTGACCACGATGCCCGGGAGTTCGGGCAGGGCCTCCCGCGACGCCTCCCAGACCGTCCGGCCGGACGAGACCAGCAGCACGTCGCCGGACACGAGCCCCACGTCCGTCAAGGCCCGGCCCAGTTGTGGCGCCAGCGACGGTCCGAGCAGCGACTGGTGTGCCATCGGTGCGATGTAGACGACGGCCAGGCCGAGCGCCTCGGCTGTCCGCGAGCCAAGGTCCTCCTCGTGGGCGGGGTCCAGCGGGTCACGCACCTCGATCCGGACGATGCCCTGGCGGCGCGCCTCGGAGAGCAGACGACTCACGGTCGCCCGGCTGGTGCCGAGCTGCTTGGCGACCTCCGCCTGGGTCGCGTCCTGGAGGTAGTACAGCGTCGCCGCCGCGTGCATCAGCTGCGGCGAGAACCGGGGCGCCGGCGTCGCGGCGTCCATCTCGGACGGGCCCCGTTCGCGCCCGTCGACACGCCCCTCCGTCTCCACAGAAACCAACCCTTTCACACGTCATCGCACGTCCAGTGGCAACCGCGAAATCACCTCGAAACCTGGTGAACATCTGTGCTGGACAAATGTGCCGCTGGCTCCTAGTGTGATGCGGGTTACACGGTTTCGCCAGTCCCGGCGGACCTGAATCACGGAGGAAGCCGGTTCGAGAGAGGGAGGGCGACGTGTCAGAGCAGTCGCAGTCAGTTCCCGAGAAGATGCAGGCCGTCGTCTGCCACGGGCCCGAGGACTATCGGCTCGAGGAGGTCGCCACCCCCGCGCCGGGGCCGGGCGAGGCCCTCATCCGCGTCGAGGCGGTGGGCATCTGCGCGAGCGACCTGAAGTGCTACCACGGCGCCGCGAAGTTCTGGGGCGACGAGAACCGCCCGGCCTGGGCGGAGACCGAGGTCATCCCGGGCCACGAGTTCGTCGGCGAGGTCGTGGAGCTCGACGACGCCGCGGCGCAGCGGTGGGGGATCCAGGTGGGGAACCGAGTGACCTCGGAGCAGATCGTGCCGTGTTGGAAGTGCAGGTACTGCCTACGTGGTGAGTACTGGATGTGCGGTCCGCACGACCTCTATGGGTTCAAGCGGCGCACTCCGGGCGCGATGGCGCAGTACATGATCTACCCGGTCGAGGCGCTGGTCCATCAGATGAGCAAGGACCTGGCGCCCGCCCATGCGGCCTTCGTCGAGCCGTTGTCCTGCTCACTGCACGCCGTCGAGCGGGCAGCGATCGCGTTCGAGGACGTCGTGGTCGTCGCCGGCTGCGGCCCCATCGGCCTGGGGATGGTCGCGGGTGCCGCGGCGAAGTCTCCGGCTCACGTCATCGCCCTCGACCTGGCCCCGGCCAAGCTCGAGCTCGCCGAGCTCTGCGGCGCCACGGTCACCGTCAACATCGCCGAGCAGGACCCGGTGCAGGTGGTCCGCGACCTGACCGGCGGGTACGGCGCCGATGTCTACCTGGAGGGCACGGGGCACCCGGCCGCCGTACCCCAGGGGCTGAACCTCCTGCGCAAGCTGGGGACCTACGTCGAGTACGGCGTCTTCGGGTCCGACGTGACCGTGGACTGGAGCATCATCAGCGACGACAAGGAGCTCGACGTCCGTGGCGCGCACCTCGGGCCGCACTGCTGGCCCGCCGCCATCCGGATGCTGGAGTCCGGGCGTCTGCCCATGGACCGCATCTGCACCCACCAGCTCCCCCTGGACCGGTTCCAGGAGGGTCTCGACCTCGTGGCGGACGGAACCTCGTCGATCAAGGTCTCCCTCATCCCAGCCTGACCCGACCCCGGCCTCGGTGGCCCACCCCTGAAGGAGAAACCCCATGAACGACATGTCCTCCCGCCGGCTCTCCTCGCGGCGCGACTTCCTGCGGGTGGTCGGGCTCGGTGGCCTGAGCATGGCGGCCTTGCCAGCACTGAACGCATGCGGTGTCGGCACCGGCGGCGGAAGCAGCAGTGGCGGAGCCAAGAACGGAGCGGCCGACGTCACCGGGTCCTTCGACTGGAAGAAGGCGAAGGGTCAGAAGATCAAGATCCTGCAGACGCCGCACCCCTACCAGCAGAGCTTCCAGCCTCTGCTCAAGGAGTTCACCGCCAAGACCGGTATCGAGGTGACAGCCGACCTGGTCCCCGAGGCGGACTACTTCACCAAGCTGAACACCGAGCTGGCCGGCAAGTCCGGTGAGCACGACGTGTTCATGACCGGTGCCTACTTCATCTGGCAGTACGGCCCGCCCGGATGGATGGAGGACCTGAAGCCCTGGCTCCAGAACGACTCCGCCACCTCCCAGGAGTACGCCTTCGAAGACATCTACGAGGGCCTGCGCACGGCCACGTCCTGGGACTTCAAGCCGGGCAGCCCGCTGGGCACCGGCGGACAGTGGGCGATCCCGTGGGGCTTCGAGACGAACGTGGTCGCCTACAACAAGAAGCTCTTCGACTCCAAGGGCATCAAGCCGGCCGACACCTGGGACAACTTCCAGCAGCTGGCCATCGATCTCACCGACCGTGCCAACAACCGCTACGGCGTCTCGTTCCGCGGCTCGAAGTCGTGGGCCACGATCCACCCGGGCTTCATGACGCAGTACACCCGGATGGGCTGCAAGGACTACACGTCCGAGGGCGGCAAGCTCAAGGCGGCGATGAACTCCCCGGAGGCGGTGACGTTCACCAAGCAGTGGGTCGACCTGGCGAAGAAGGCCGGTCCGACGTCGTGGACCACCTACGAGTACCCCGACTGCACCCGAGACCTCGGCGACGGCACGGCGGCGATGGTGTACGACGCCGACAGCGCGACCTACCCCAAGAACAAGCCGGGAGCCAGCAAGCAGGCCGGCAACCTGGCCTGGAGCCCCGGTCCCGCAGGCCCGGACGGCAGCTACGCCACCAACCTGTGGACCTGGTCCCTGGCGATGAACTCGGCGTCGAAGAAGAAGCTCGCCGCGTGGCTGTTCATCCAGTGGGCCACCGGCAAGGAGGCCATGGCCCAGGGTGTGAAGCAGGGCGCGTTCGCCGACCCGACGCGCAAGTCCGTCTTCGACAGCGCGTTCAAGCAGACGCTGGGCGCCTTCCCGGGCTACCTCGACACCTTCGAGAAGGTCGTGCCCGAGACCAAGATCCAGTTCACACCGCAGACCAGCTTCTTCGAGACGACCGAGGACTGGGCCGTCGCGCTCCAGGACATCTACGCCGGCAAGGACGCGAAGTCCCGGCTCGACGACCTGGCCAAGTCCAGCGACTCCAAGGTGAACGCATGACGCACGGGAGGAGCCCGTCCCTCCCACGACCACGAGGAGGCGAGTCATGACGACCACCGTTCATGACCGCGACACCCGGGCCCGTCGGGGGCAGCGCCCGCGCCGAGGGGGCGGCCCGCCGACGGTGCCGACATGGCGCAGGAAGCTACGGCCCTACCTGCTCTCGGTGCCTGCCCTGCTGATCACCGTCGGCATCCTGTACCCGTTCGTGCTCGGTGCCTACTACGCCTTCCTCAACTACGCCGCGGTGCGTCCCAACCCGGTGTTCGTGGGGCTCGACAACTTCAAGACCGTTCTGTCCGACCCGATCTTCTGGACCAGCGTGCGGGTCACTGCGATCTACGCCTTGGTCGCCACCGCGGTCGAGACGGTCCTCGGTGTGGGCATCGCGCTGCTGCTGAACCGGTCCAGCCTCATCGGCAAGGTCTTCGAGCGGGTGCTGATCCTCCCGCTCATGATCGCCCCGGTGATCGCGGGCGTGATCTGGCGGCTGATGTTCAACCCGCAGTTCGGCATCCTCAACCACGTTCTCGGTCTCGGCTCGACGTTCAACTGGCTGAGCACCAAGACCGCGCTGTGGTCGGTGATCCTGGTCGACATCTGGATCTTCACCCCGTTCGTGGCGATCCTCGTGCTGGCCGGGATCCGGTCGCTGCCGAAGGAGCCCTTCGAGGCCTCCGACGTGGACGGCGCCAGCTGGTTCTACCAGTTCCGCCGGCTGATGCTGCCGATGATGTGGCCCTACATCCTGGTCGCGGTGATCTTCCGGTTCATGGACTCGCTGAAGATCTTCGACCACGTCTTCGTGCTCACCGCCGGCGGTCCCGGCACCACCACCCGGACCCTGCAGATCGGCGCCTACGAGGACTCGATCATCAACCTGAACTACTCGATCGGCAGCACCTACATGTTCCTGCTGTGGGCGCTCGTCTTCCTTACCGCTCGCTACCTGGTCAGCGTGCTGGGCAAGGCCCAGAAGCGCGCTGCCGGATCGGAGACCTGACATGGCAACCGAGCTGATGCCCGGTCAGAAGCGCTTCACCGCCGGAACGATCCTTGCGGACGTGGCCATCGTCGGCTGGTTCGTGTTCTCGCTCTTCCCGATCGTGTGGATGGTGCTGCTGTCCCTCAAGACCTCGGCGGACCAGACCTCGACCTACTTCGCGTTCTCGCCGACCCTGGAGAACTTCGGGACGGTGCTCAGCGCCAAGGGCGAGGCGCTCACCAGCGTCAACTTCAGCCACGCACTGATCACGAGCGTCATCAACTGCGGCGCCGCCGTGATCGTCTCGCTGGTCATCGGGATCCCGGCAGCCTATGCCGCGGGCCGCTGGAAGTACCGCGGCTCCAACGACCTGATGTTCACGATCCTGTCGTTCCGGTTCGCACCCGAGCTCATGGTGATCGTGCCGTTGTTCGTGATCTACAACCAGATCGGGCTCTTCGACACCAAGGTGGGCCTGATCTGGGTGCTGCAGCTGGTCACCATGCCGCTGGTGGTGTGGATCCTGCGGTCGTACTTCGAGGACATGCCGGCCGAGCTGGAGCAGGCCGCTCTGCTCGACGGGTACACCAGGCGTCGCGCGTTCGTCATGGTGGCGCTGCCGCTCGTGCGGCCGGGCATCGCGGCCGCGGCTCTGCTGGCGTTCATCTTCGCCTGGAACAACTACGTGTTCCCGCTCATCCTGACCGGCAGCGACAACTCGACGGTCACGGTCGCCATCTCGAAGTACCTCGGCGGCGGCGGCCAGGCCTACTACAACCTGACGGCGGCGGCCGCGATCATCGGCGCCCTGCCGCCGCTGATCCTCGCGCTCACCATCCAGCGGTATCTCGTCCGCGGACTGTCCTTCGGGGCGGTGAAGTCCTGATGGCGACCCTGGAGACGCACGGGCTGACCACGTCGTACGGCAAGACCCGGGGCATCGAGGACGTCACCTTGGACATCGGTGACGGAGAGTTCTTCGTGATCCTCGGCCCCTCCGGGGCCGGGAAGACGACGACCCTGAAGTCGGTGGCCGGCCTCGTCGACGTCGACAGCGGGGAGGTGGCGATCGGCGGGGTCAGCATGACCGGTGTCGAGCCCTACCACCGCAACGTGGCCATGGCGTTCGAGAGCTATGCGCTGTACCCGCAGAAGACGGTGTCCCAGAACCTCGCCTCGCCCCTCCGGTCGGGTCGGACGGGCCGCTACAGCGAGGAGGACCAGAAGCGTCGTATCGAGCTGGTGACCACGACGTTGGGCATCAACCACCTGCTCAAGCGGTTCCCTCGGGAGCTGTCGAACGGCCAGCGACAGCGGGTGGCCCTGGGACGTGTGCTGGTGCGGCCGGCCGACGTGTACCTGCTCGACGAGCCGTTGTCGCACCTGGACGCGAAGCTCAGGGCGGCGATGCGGGCGGAGCTCAAGCAGCTCGGTGAGATGTCGAGCACCACCTCGCTCTACGTCACCCACGACTATCAGGAGGCGCTCGCGCTCGGCGACCGGATCGCGGTGCTGAGGGAGGGCCGGCTGGTGCAGGTGGGGACCCCCGAGGAGATCTGGCACCGTCCCGTCGACACCTTCGTCGCCAAGGCGCTCGGCCAGCCGGAGATCAACCTCGTCGACGCGGTGGTCGACCACGGCGTCCTGCGCACTCAGGGGGACGCCCTCGAGGTGCCGCTGGCCGGAGACCTGGACCTCACCCCCGGTGACCACGCCAGGATCGGTATCCGGCCGCGGGACATCGAGCTGAGCCGCGGCGCCGAGCCCCTCGCGGACCACCTGCGGGTGCGCGCGACGGTGCAGTTGAGCGAGCGGCTGGGGCGTGAGATCGAGCTAACGGTCGACGCGGGCGGTGTCTCGATCGTGGCGGTCACACCCGGCGCCCACGTCTTCGACGAGGGCCAGTCCGTCGAGCTCGACATACCTCTGGACCACGTGCACGTCTTCGCGGCACCCGACGGGGACGACCCCGAGGCCGACACTACGCGTCTCGGGTCGGCGATTGTCGAGCACGTCTCGGCTACGAGCGGGAGGCAGCAGCCGTGAGCACCACGACCACGAAGCGCAAGGGGCACGATGCGACGGCCGAGGCACAGAGCCTCACCCTGACGAAGCTGTTCAAGACCTACGTCGCCCGCGGGCGGGAGCCGTTCGAGGCGGTCAAGGGGATCGACCTGCACATCGAGCCGGGCGAGCTCGTGGCCCTTCTCGGGCCGTCCGGCTGCGGGAAGACCACAACGCTGCGGATGATCGCCGGCCTCGAGACGGTCACCGACGGCGAGATCGTCATCGGTGACCACGCGGTGCACCAGCTCCCCCCGGGGCGGCGCAACGTGGGTGTGGGTTTCGAGAGCTACGCGCTCTACCCGCCGCTGAACGTGCGCGAGAACCTTGCCTACGGGCTGAAGGCTCGCAAGGTGCGCGACGCCAACAAGCGCGTCGACGCGCTGGCGGAGCGGCTGGACATGACCGACATGCTCATGATGCGGCCGGCCAACCTGTCCAGCGGGCAGAAGCAGCGTGTCGCCCTGGCCCGGGCGCTGATCCGCAACCCACCGGTGCTGCTGCTCGACGAACCGCTGTCCCATCTCGACGCCGCGCAGCGCCAGCGGGTGCGGCGCGAGCTCAAGCTGCTGCAGCGCGAGTTCGGCTACACCACGATCATCGTCACCCATGACCAGCTCGAGGCGCTGAGCCTGGCCGACCGGATGGCGGTCATGGACGCCGGGGTCATCCAGCAGTTCGGCACGCCGGACGAGGTGTTCGACGATCCGGCGAACCAGTTCGTGGCCGACTTCGTGGGGGAGCCGAAGATCAACCTGTTCGAGGGCGTGGTCGAGGACCGGTCGTCCGACGGCGTCACCGTGAAGGTGGGCAGTGCGGGTTCGCTGCGTACGGCTGCGCGCACGCCGGAGGCGGGCCGCCCGGTCGTCGTCGGGCTGCGCCCTCAGGACTGCGTCGTGGAGCGCGGCGAGCGTGACGCCTCGAACGGGACTCCGGCGTTCGAGGGATCGGTGCGCGTCTTCGAGCACCTCCTCGAGTTCGGGCTCGCGACCGTGGAGGTCGAGGGCCTCGACGAGTCGTTCGTCGTCCAGACATCCGAGGACGTGGTCTACGACCGCGACGACCGGATCACGCTGTCGGCGGACCCGGAGCGTGTGTACCTGTTCGACCCGGAGAGTGGGGAGCGGATCCGATGACCCGGGTGTACGACGACCCGTCGCGTTTCGCCGAGGACATGCTGGCCGGCTTCCTCGACCTGCACGAGAGGTACGCCATCGGCGTCCCCGGTGGCGTCGTCCGCGCCGAGCAGCCGCCGGCCGGCAAGGTCGCGGTCGTCGTCGGCGGCGGCTCGGGGCACTACCCCGCCTTCTGCGGGGTCGTCGGCCCGGGGTTCGCCGACGGTGCGGTGGTCGGGAACGTGTTCACCTCCCCGTCGGCCGCCGAGGCCGCGTCGGTGGCCCGGGCGGCGCACGCCGGCGGCGGGGTGCTGCTGACCACCGGCAACTATGCCGGCGACGTGATGAACTTCGGCCTCGCGGTGGAGCAGCTTCGCGGTGAGGGCATCGACGCGCGGTACTTCGCGGTGACCGACGACGTCGCCTCGGCGCCGGCGGGGGAGGAGTCCAAACGTCGCGGGATCGCCGGAGACTTCACGGTGTTCAAGGCGGCGTCGGCGGCCGCGGAGGAGGGCGCGGACCTCGACGAGGTCGAGCGGGTCGCGGCCCACGCCAACGCCCGTACGCGGACGCTCGGCGTCGCGTTCGACGGGTGCACGATGCCCGGTGCGGACGAGCCGCTGTTCACGGTCCCCGACCGGGCCATGGGTGTCGGTCTCGGCATCCACGGTGAGCCGGGCGTGGCCGAGCGGCCGATGGCGACCGCCACGGAGCTCGCCGCGACGCTGGTCGACGGCCTGCTCGCCGAGACGCCCGATGGCACCGGCGACCGGGTCGCCGTCATCCTGAACGGGCTCGGCCGGACGAAGTACGAGGAGCTGTTCATCCTCTGGCGGGGGGTGGCGGCCAGGCTGCGGGATGCCGGCCTGACGGTCGTGGAGCCGGAGGTCGGTGAGCTCGTGACCAGCCTCGACATGGCCGGCTGCTCGCTCACCGTGATGTGGCTCGACGACCAGCTCGAGCGGCTCTGGAGGGCGCCCGCCGACACCCCGGCGTACCGCAAGGGCGTGGCCGACGGCTCCAGCGACCGCGAGCGGCGGATGTCCCAGGACGCCGCGGCCGCGGCGGAGGCCCGGCCGGCCGAGGACCGGGCCGCGGGCGACGACGAGGCGCTGCGCTGCGCCGAGCGGGTCTCGGCCGCCCTCGATGCCATGGCCGCTGCGGTGGCGGAGGAGGCCGACGAGCTCGGCCGCATCGATGCGGTCGCGGGCGACGGCGACCACGGGCGGGGCATGGTGAAGGGCACGAAGGCGGCCGCCGGCGCGGCCAGGTCGGCGCTCGCCGACAAGGCAGGTCCCGGTGCCGTGCTCGTCGAGGCGGGAGAGGCCTGGGCCGCGCAGGCCGGCGGCACCTCCGGCGTGCTGTGGGGTGCGGCGCTCGGCGCCCTGGGCCGCCGGGTCGGGAACGGCACCGCACCGTCCGCCGACGATGTCGCCGGCGGCGTGCGGGATGCCTACGACGCCCTGGTCCGGCTCGGCGGTGCGCAGCCGGGCGACAAGACGATGCTCGACGCCATCGAGCCGTTCGCCAGGACGCTCGCCGAGCAGACGGCCGAGGGGCACGGGCTCGAGCCGGCCTGGACCGCCGCCTGCGGAGCCGCGCAGGAGGCCGCCGAGGCGACCGCGTCGATGCGGCCGCGGGTCGGCCGCGCCCGGCCCCTCGCGGACCGGAGCGTCGGCACGCCGGACGCGGGCGCCGTGTCGTTCGCGCTTTGCGTACGCGCGGTCGGCACCACCATGAAGGGAGCAGCAGATGAGTGACCCGACGCCTGAGCGGTGGCGCGTGGTCGTCGGGTGCGACGACGCGGGGCTCACGTACAAGGACACGCTGAAGGCCGACCTCGAGGCGGACGACCGGGTCGCCGAGGTGATCGACGTGGGTGTCAGCGCCGATGAGAACACCGCCTACCCCCACGTCGCGGTCGCGGCGGCCCGGATGGTCGCCGAGGGCTCGGCGGACCGGGCCCTGCTGGTCTGCGGCACCGGCCTGGGCGTCGCGATCAGCGCGAACAAGGTCCCTGGCGTGCGCGCCGTCACCGCCCACGACAGCTTCTCGGTGGAGCGGTCGGTGCTCAGCAACAACGCCCAGGTGCTCTGCATGGGGCAGCGCGTCATCGGCATCGAGCTGGCCCGCCGGCTGGCCAAGGAGTGGCTGGACTACCGCTTCGACACCTCGTCTGCGTCCGCGGCCAAGGTCACCGCCATCGGTGAGTACGAAGCCGCATCAGGGGGTACCGCGTCTGGCTGAGGGGGCCCGGTCCGCCTAGGATGCGGGTCCGGCGGCACCTGACTCGGAGGCGTTCGATGACGGATCTCCTTCTCGGCATAGACATCGGCACCGCCAGCAGCAAGGGCGTCCTCGTCACGCCGGACGGCGAGGTGGTCGCGTCGGCCACCCGGCGACACACGATGTCGCTCCCGCGAGCGGGGCACGCCGAGATGGACGCGGACACCATCTGGTGGGACGACGTCGTGTCGATCTGCCGGGAGCTGGCCGAGCCGCGCAGCCGCGACGTCGCCGCCGTGTGCGTGAGTGGTCTGGGCCCCTGCCTGCTGCCGACCGACGCGCAGCTTCGACCGCTGCGAGCGGCGATCCTGTACGGCATCGACTCGCGCGCGACCGCGGAGATCGACGAGCTCACGGCGCGCTTCGGTGAGGACGCGATCCTCGCGCGTGCGGGCAAAGTGCTGTCCTCGCAGGCGATCGGCCCGAAGCTGCTCTGGCTGCGGCGTCACCAGCCGGACGTGTGGCAGCGCACCAAGCGCTGGTTCGGCTGCAGCTCGTACGTCGTCGCCCGGCTCACCGGCGAGTACGTCCTCGACCATCACACGGCGAGCCAGTGTGACCCCTTCTACGACCTCCAGGCCCAGTCCTGGGCCGAGGACTGGGCTGCCGAGGTGCTGGGCGACCTGCCGCTGCCGCGGCTCGTATGGCCCTCGGAGATCGTCGGGGAGGTGAGCCCGGCGGCCGCCAAGCTCACGGGTCTCCGGGCCGGCACCCCGGTCGCGGCCGGCACCGTGGACGCCTGGGCGGAGGCGTTCAGCTGCGGCGTCCGCAAGCCGGGGGATCTGATGCTGATGTACGGCTCGACGATGTTCTTCGTGCAGGTCCTCGACCAGCTGCAGACCCATCGGTCACTCTGGACGACGATGGGGGTCGACCGCGGTGTGATGACCCTGGCCGCAGGCATGGCGACCTCGGGCAGCCTGACGGAATGGGTTCGAGCGCTCACCGGCGACGCGTCGTTCGAGCAGCTGGTGGCCGAGGCGGCGCAGGTTCCCCCAGGTTCTGACGGGCTGCTGCTGCTGCCCTACTTCGCCGGAGAACGGACTCCGATCCTCGACCCGCAGGCGCGGGGCGTCGTCGCGGGCATGACGCTGCGGCACCGGCGCGGCCACCTGTACCGCGCGGTCTACGAGGGGATCGCCTACGGGATCCGGCAGATCCTGGAGGTTCTGGAGACGGCGGGCGGTCCGGCCTCGCGGCTGGTCGCCGTCGGTGGCGGCACTCAGGGCGGCTTGTGGACGCAGATCGTGAGCGACGTCATCGGGAGGGAGCAGGTGCTGCCGGACCAGACCATCGGTGCCAGCTACGGCGACGCGCTTCTGGCCGCGGTCGGCGCGGGGCTGGTCCCCGAGGACACCGACTGGGCCACGGTCAGCAGCACCGTGGTGCCGGACCGCGGGCACGCGCAGACCTACGACGAGCTGTACGACATCTACACCTCGCTCTATCCCGCGACGCGGGACCAGATGCACCGGCTGGCCCGGATCCAGGAGGCAGGCTGCGACTGAGCGGCGTCGGTGGGATCCGCCGGCCGGTCATGGTCGGCGACCCGACCCCGAGGGGAGTGTTCCGGCGGCTTCGGCGCCCCATCCGCCACAGCCGTGTCCTGCCGTCGCAGGTTGTGCACAGATCCGCGACGCGGGGTTCCGCGGGCGGTCGGGCGGGTTGCATACTCCGGAAACGGACTGTTCCGACACTCCGGCAGCGCCATCTCGGGACCTCGGGGGAACCATGAGTCAGACCTACGCCGACGCGCACGGCGAGCTCGTCGAGTCCCTCGACGCCCGGCTCCGCGCCGCGGTCCGCGCCGAGGCCCTCGACCCGCAGCGCGACGCCGGCGTGGTCCGCCGGCTCGCCGAGCGCGTCGTCGGCGAGCACGACCAGCGCAGCCTCACCGGGGCGGTGCTCCCGGTCGGCGACCACGACGCCGTCGTCGAGGAGCTGGTCGCCCGGGTCTCCGGCTTCGGCGCGCTCCAGCGCTACCTCGACGACCCCACCGTGGAGGAGGTCTGGATCAACGACCCCAGCCGGGTGTTCGTCGCCCGCGGCGGCAGGCACGAGCTGACCTCCACGATCCTGTCCGCGGCCCAGGTCCACGAGCTGGTCGAGCGGATGCTGAAGTCCAGCGGCCGCCGGGTCGACCTGTCGCAGCCGTTCGTCGACGCGATGCTGCCCGAGGGGCATCGTCTGCACGTCGTGCTCGAGGGCATCTCGCGCGGCTTCTCGGCCGTCAACATCCGCAAGTTCGTGGTGCGGGCCCACCGGCTGCCCGACCTGGTCGGCCTGGGCAGCCTCACCGAGCAGGCCGCGGCGTTCCTCGACGCGTCCGTCCGCGCCGGCCTCAACATCCTGGTCTCGGGAGCCACGCAGGCCGGCAAGACGACCATGCTCAACTGCCTCGCGGCCAGCATCCCCGGGCACGACCGGGTGGTGTCGGTCGAGGAGGTCTACGAGCTCCGGTTCAGCCATCCGGACTGGGTGGCGATGCAGACCCGCCAGCAGGGCCTCGAGGGCACCGGCGAGATCCGGCTGCGGGACCTGGTCAAGGAGAGCCTGCGGATGCGGCCGTCGAGGGTGATCGTCGGCGAGGTCCGCGCGGAGGAGTGCCTGGACCTGCTGCTGGCCCTCAACGCCGGCCTGCCCGGCATGGCGTCCCTGCACGCGAACAGCGCGCGCGAGGCGCTCGTGAAGATGTGCACGCTGCCGCTGCTCGCCGGGGAGAACATCTCCGCCCGCTTCGTGGTGCCCACCGTCGCGTCCTCGGTCGACCTCGTCGTCCACCTCGGCACCGGCACCGACGGCACCCGGCGGGTCGAGGAGGTGGTCGCGGTGCCCGGCCGGGTCGAGAACGACGTCATCGAGACCGAGCCGGTGTTCGTCCGGCAGCACGAGCGGCTGGTGCGCACGCAGGGCATGCCACCGCGCACCGAGCGCTACGACCGGCTCGGGATCGACGTACGCGCGCTGCTGAACGGGCCGGCCTGACATGGGCACCGTGCTCGGGCTCGGTGTCGGGATGGGGCTGGTGCTGGTCTGGCTCGCGCTGACCGGACCGCCCCGTGAGCACGTGGAGACGTCCGGGCGCACGGGCCGGGTCCGCGACCTCCTCGACCGCGCCGGCCTGTCCGGTACGTCGGTGGGCGGGGTGTGGACGGTCTGCCTGGTCACCGCCGTCGTGGTGTTCGTGACGATCCAGGTGGTCTCCCGGACCGCGACCGTCGCGCTCGCCTTCGCGGCGATGGCCGGGTACCTGCCGCTCGCGATGCTGGCCGGGCGTGCGCGACGGCGGCAGCGCGAGCTCGCCGAGGTCTGGCCCGAGGCGGTGGACAACCTGGCCTCGGCGGTCCGCGCCGGCCTCTCGCTCGCCGAGGCCGTCACGCAGCTCGGCCACCGCGGCCCGGAGCCGCTGCGGGAGCCGTTCCTCGCGTTCGGCGCCGACTACCAGGTGACCGGACGGTTCGGGGACAGCCTCGACCGGCTCAAGGTGCGGCTGTCCGACCCGGTGGGTGACCGGGTCGTCGAGGGGCTGCGGATCGCGCGCGAGGTCGGCGGCGGCGAGCTCGGCAGCCTGCTGCGCAACCTGTCCGGCTTCCTGCGGGAGGACGCCCGCACCCGCTCCGAGCTCGAGTCCCGGCAGGCCTGGACCGTCAACGGCGCCCGCCTGGCCGTCGCCGCGCCGTGGCTGGTGCTGCTGATGCTCTGCTTCCAGCGCGAGGTGATCGCGCGCTACGCCTCGCCCGCCGGCGTGGTGGTGCTGGCGGGCGGGGCGCTGCTCTGCCTGGTGGCCTACCGGGCGATGGTGCGCATCGGCCGGCTGCCGACCGAGCGACGGGTGCTCTCGTGACCCCCGCCGGCTGGGGCGCGCTGTGCGGCGCCGGGGTGGGGGTCGGTCTGCTGGTGGTCGCCACCCGCGTCCTGGTGCTCCGCCGTCCGCAGCTCGCCGTGCGCGTGCTGCCCTACGTGCGCGACCTGCCGCAGGCCGACCGACCGCCGCCGGTCCCGGCCGCACAGACCGGCGCCTTCCGCGCGGTGTTCGGCCCGGCGCTGGCCTCGGCGGCACACGGGCTGGAGCGGGTGCTCGGCGGCAACGCCTCCATCCGGCGCCGGCTCGAGCGCGCGAGCCTGCCGATGACGGTTCACGACTTCCGGGTCGAGCAGGTGCTGTGGGGGCTGGTCGGGTTCGGCGCCACGGCCGCGGTGTCGCTGCTGGTCGCGCTGCGCTCGCCCGGGCGCACCCTGCCGCTGCTGGTGCTGTGCGCGGTCGCCTTCGCGCTCGGGGTGCTGCTCCGCGAGAACCGGCTCACCGCGCAGGTCGCCGAGCGCGAGCGCCGCATCCTCGCGGAGTTCCCGACCGTCGCCGAGCTGCTCGCGCTCGCCGTCGGCGCGGGAGAGGGGCCGGTCTCGGCGCTGGACCGGGTGGTCACCCGGTCGACCGGCGAGCTGTCCGCCGACCTCGGCGCCGTGCTCGCGGACATCCGCACCGGCACGCCGGTCGCGGCCGCCCTCGACGCCCTCGCCCGCCGGTCCGGGCTGCCGGTCGTCGCCCGGTTCGCCGAGGGGATGGCCGTCGCCATCGAGCGGGGCACGCCGCTGGCCGGCGTCCTGCACGCCCAGGCCGCCGATGTCCGGGAGGCCGGTCGCCGGGCGCTGATCGAGTCCGGGGCGCGCAAGGAGATCGTGATGATGGTCCCCGTCGTGTTCCTGGTCCTCCCCGTGACCGTGGTCTTCGCCTTCTGGCCCGGCGTCGTCGGCCTGCACCTGGTGACGCCCTGATGTCTCCTGATGACTCCGCAGAGATTGGAACCGAGATGCCCACGCTGACCCTGCTGCTGCTCACCCTGACGCTGCGCGTGCGGGAGCGCACCCGCGACGAGCGCGGGGACGTCCCGGGCTGGGTCCTGATCACGGTGATGACCGCGGGTCTGGTCGCCGCGCTCTGGGCCGTGGCCGGACCGCAGCTCAACCAGATGCTCCGCGACGCGCTCCAGTCGGTCCGCGGAGGCTGAGCCGTGCCGCCCCGACGGTGCCGCGGCGAGCGCGGCGCGGCGGTGGTCGACTTCGTGCTCGTTCTGGTCGTCGTCGTGCCGCTGTTCCTGGGCATCTTCCAGGTCGGGCTGGTGCTGCACGTGCGCAACACGCTCACCTCGGCGGCCTCCGAGGGCGCGCGGTACGCCGCGACCGTCGACCGTCCCGTCGACGCCGGCGCCGCCCGGGCCCGGGAGCAGATCGGCGGGGCGCTCGCGGGCCGCTTCACCCGCGACGTGACCGCGCGGCCTGCCGAGGTGCACGGCGCCCCGGGCGTCGAGGTGCAGGTGGTCGCCGTCGTGCCGCCGCTGGGGCTGTGGGGGCCGGGGGTCCGGCTCGCCGTCACCGGGCACGCGGTCGAGGAGACGGCCCCGTGAGGCGCCGCCGCGGCGAGCGCGGCACCGCCCTTGTCGAGGTGACCTGGCTGTCGATCCTGCTGCTGGTCCCACTGGTCTACCTCGTGCTGGCCGTCTTCGAGGTGCAGCGGTCCGCGTTCGCGGTCAGCGCCGCCACCCGGGCGGCGGGGCGCGCGTACACGCTGGCGCCGAGCGAGGCGGAGGCGGCCGCCCGCGCCCGGGCCGCCGCCGAGGTCGCGCTCGAGGACCAGGGGCTTCAGCTGTCGGACGGGTCGATCTCACTCGCCTGCGACCCGGACCCGCGGGACTGCCTGAGCCCCGGGTCGGTCGTGCACGTGCGGATGACGGTCCCGGTCCGGCTCCCGCTGATGCCCGACGCGCTCGGCGGCAACGCGCCCAGCATCCGGGTGGACGCCGAGCACACGGTGCCCTACGGCACGTTCCGGGAGGACCGGTCGTGAGCCGCGAGCGCGGCACCGCCTCGGTGATGATCGTCGGCCTCGCCGTCGTGGCGGTGATGCTCGTGGGGGTGGTCGTGGACGCGTCCGCGGCCTACCTGCGCCGCTCCGGGCTGGACTCCCTCGCCGACGGTGCCGCCCTCGCGGCCGCCGACGGCGTGCAGGGCCGGCAGGTCTACGAGGGCGGGCTGGGGGAGCGGGCGCTGATCGACCCCGAGGTGGCCCGCCAGTACGTCGACCAGTACCTCCGCGACACCGGCGCGGCACGGCGCTTCCCCGGGTTGCGCTACGAGGTTGACGCGGGTGCCGACCGGGTGGTGGTGCGCGTCTCGGCACCGCTCGACCTGCCGATCACGCCGCCGGGGTGGGAGCGGCGGCCCGTGATCACGGGCACCGCCGCGTCGTACGTGGTCGTCGGCGACTGACGGGAGGACACGCCCGACCTGCACCTACAACTGTGCAGGTTGCACAGTCCGGGATTCCGGCGTTCCCGCAGGTGAACCCACGAACCGGGCAAACACCCCTTTGCGCAAACTACTTATTCCGGACATCACGGACGCCCCGTGGTTGTGGTGTCCGCGCCGGAGTGCTTGACTCGAGTCACTCGAGCGATCGAGTCGTAGTGGTCAAGCAGACGCCCCTACTCCCCGGACCGGTGGAAAGCAGGCGTCCCTTCATGTCCATCAGCAGTGCGGTGCGCGGTGCGCCCGCTCAGGGGCAGCGTCCCCTCACCCAGCCCTATCCCGAGCCCGACCGTGGCACGACCACGGCCCGGCTGCTCGCGGAGCTGCACGCCACCACCGACGAGGAGGAGAAGAAGGCCCTGCGCGCCGAGGTGGTCGTGCTCAACATGGGGGTGGCGCGGGCCATCGCCCATCGGTACCGCCAGCGCGGCCTCGCCGAGGACGACCTCGTGCAGGTTGCCTATGTCGGGCTGGTCAAGGCCGTCAACGGCTTCGACCCCGGCCACGAGCGCGACTTCCTGTCCTACGCCGTGCCCACGGTCACCGGCGAGGTCAAGCGGCACTTCCGCGACTTCGGCTGGACGGTCCGCCCGCCCCGCCGCGTCCAGGAACTGCAGGGCCAGATCGCCAAGCTGTCCTCGGAGATGACCAACCGGCTGGGCCGCTCCCCGAAGCCGAGCGAGGTCGCCGCCGAGATCGGGCTCGACGTCGAGTCGGTCATCGAGGCGCTCGCCGCCGACGGCGCGTTCACGCCGGCCTCGCTCGACGTACCGGTGGGGGAGGACGGCGCCGCCACCCTCGGTGACCTGATGCCCGACCAGGACACCGACCTCGAGAGCGCCGAGGCGCGGGTGATGCTCGGGCCCGCGGTGCGCTCCCTCGCGCCCCGCGACCGGCGAATCCTGGAGCTGCGGTTCTTCGAGGGCTGGACCCAGGAGCAGATCGCCCAGGACATCGGCGTGACCCAGATGCAGGTCTCGCGCCTGCTCTCGCGGATCCTCAAGGACCTGCGCGCCCACCTCACCTGAGCCCCGGCTGAAGACCTGAGCCCCGGCTGAAGCCTCAGCCGGTCGGCAGCTCGGCGCGGGGCGCCCGCAGGGGTACGACGGCCCACAGCGTGGCGAAGAACAGCAGCGAGCAGATGCCGGCCACCCAGGCCAGCCACTGGACGGAGACCAGGTCGAAGACCAGCCACACGACGCCGGAGGTGGTCAGCGCCAGGAAGGCCAGTCCGGCCCGGGCGGAGCGGTTGGCGGCCTCCACCAGCCAGGGCCGCTTGCCGTGCCGGAACAGCACGCGGTGGAACGCGACCGGCGCCATGATGAGGCCGGTCGCGATCACCGACCCGGTGAGGATCGCCAGGAAGGTCCCGCGCTGCAGGGCGTCGAGGTCCTTGAACCGCTGGCTGAACGGCAGCGTCAGCAGGAACCCGGTGAGGATCTGGATCCCGGTCTGGCTGACCCGCAGTTCCTGCAGCAGCTCGTTCAGGTTGCGGGTGAGGCGCTCGGCCTCGTTCTCGTCCGGCTCGCCGTAGTCGTAGCTGTCACCCATGCCGGGGAACCTACCGCCCGACGGCCCGCTCGAGCTCCGCCTTCGACATCTTCGAGCGACCCTTGACGCCCTTGTCCTTGGCCTCGTTGTAGAGCTGCTCCTTGGTCCGACCTTCGGAGCCCCGGTGCGAGCGGAGCCCGCCGCGCCGGCTCGAGGAGATGTCCTCGGTCGACGTACGGCTCTTCTGGTCGGCCTCCCCGGAACGGGCCCGCTCCTTGTTCACGGTCCGGGCCGCGATCTCCTCCGCGGTCCCCTCGTCCCGCCCGCGGTCCTCGAGGCCCTCCTTGATGTGCTCGTACTGGCGCTCGCGCTTGTCGTTCCACGCCTGCTGCGGCATCGTCGGCTCCTCTCGTCAGGGCCTTGATGGGTACCCGGGTCGGTCCGCCGCATGCGTGGGAGTGCCCCGGGTCGCGTAGGGTTGCTCCTTGTGGCAGGCCCCGATTTCGAGACCCAGATCAAGCAGCTCCAGGCGACGATGCACACCATCGAGCAGGTGCTCGACGTCGACGCGATGAAGCGCGAGATCGCCGACCTCGGGGAGCAGGTCGCCGCGCCCGATCTGTGGGACGACCAGGCCAACGCCACCCGGGTCACGGGCCGACTGTCGGCGCTGCAGGGCGAGCTGGACCGGTTCACGAGGCTGCAGAGCCGTCTCGACGACCTCGGGGTGCTCCTCGAGCTCGCCCAGGAGGAGTCCGACGCGGACTCGATGGCCGAGGCTGAGGCCGAGCTGCGCAAGATCCACAAGGCCGTCGAGGCGCTCGAGGTCCGCACCCTGCTGTCCGGGGAGTACGACGGGCGCGAGGCCCTGGTCACGATCCGCTCGGGGGCCGGCGGCGTGGACGCGGCGGACTTCGCCGAGATGCTGCTGCGGATG
>Ga0308173_10000246_pt1 | contig 21107 bp, 23 predicted proteins | sample PhyPR1_FD_203716 | JGI IMG/M metagenome (GOLD analysis project Ga0308173, IMG submission 203716) | Soil microbial communities from UC Gill Tract Community Farm, Albany, California, United States - DLSLS.P.R1 | ecosystem: Environmental > Terrestrial > Soil > Agricultural land | place: USA... | reverse complement strand
ATCGAACCATCCAGTTGCCGGCCGCCGTGATTCGAGAGCACGATGCCGTCCGCGCCCACCGAGACGGCGCGCACGGCGTCTTCCGGATGCATGAGACCCTTAATGATGAGACGGCCCGGCCAGCGGTCGCGCAACCAGCGGATATCGTCCCAGGAAAGCGACGGATCGAGCTCTTTCGCAAGCGCCGATGCCGCGCCGCGCACGCTGTCCTGTCCCGGCGGAAGCAGATCCCCGAGGTTCGCGAACTTCGGCATGCCGCGCGGCCATAACACGTCCATCATCCAGCGCGGATGCGCAACGACATCGAACGTATTGCGCAGATCCAGCTTCAGTGGGCGCGCGTAGTTGCGCAAGTCCCATTCGCGCTTGCCGTAGATCGCGCTGTCGGTGGTCACGACGAGCGCCTCGACTTGCGCGCGCTGCGCGCGCTCGGCGAGCTTCGCGACGAAATCGCGCGTGCGATACATGTACACCTGCATCCACACGCGGCCGCCTGCCGCTTCGACCACACGCTCCAGCGCCACGGTGGACGCATTGCTCAGAATGTACGGAATGCCCGCCTCCGCAGCGGCGCTGGCAAGTGCAATATCGCCCTCGCGCGAAAGCAGTCCGCTGAAGCCGGTCGGCCCGATCATGAACGGCGCGGCGCTGCGTCGGCCGAAGAGATCAATGCCGATGTCCCGCTTCGATACATCCACCAGCGAGCGCGGCCTGAACGCAATATCGGCGAAGACATCCCGATTGCGATGCAAGGTGGACTCTTCCTCCGCGCCGCCCTCGACGTACTCGAAACAGAAATTCGGTATGCGTCTTCGCGCCATCGCCCGAAGCTCTTCTATGCTATGAGCGCGGCGCGGATCGTTACCCATGTAAAGACGACGTTGCACTTCACTTCTCCTGCTGCATTCGCATGCCGTTATACCGGCAATTTCTTTTGATAGTTGATGACGAGAACCGACAGCACCTGAAACATCGCCACGCAAACGAAGAACATCAAGGCGAGGAAGTAGGAACCCGTCGTCTGCACGATGTAGCCGATGAAGATCGGCACGAAGATGCCCGCGATATTGCCGACGAAGTTCATGATGCCGTTGAGCGTGCCGGTGCGCGCGCGCGTTGCGAGCATCGCCGGGGTCGCCCAGTTGCAGCCGCCGTTCCAGCGCAGGAAGAAGAGCGAGACGCACAGCAGCGCCACGACCATGACCGGCGCTTTCACGAACGCGACACCGAGCATCGACAACGCAACGGCCACCGCGCCGATAATCATCATCGTGCGATACACGAGGTTCGCTCCCGCGCCGGACGACTTCCACTTGTCGGCCAGTTGACCGCCCAGCACTTCGCCGACGAATCCGCAGAAGAAGATGATGAACGTCGCGCCGCCGAGGGACTTCAGATCGAAACCGTGGACCTTGAAGAGATACGTCGGCAACCACGTCATCAAGCCGAAGAAGATCAGGTTCGTGCAGGTATGGCTCAGGCACATGCCCCACACCGAGCGATAGGTGAAGAACCGGAACAGTGATCCGCCCGCGGCAACGACCGGCTCGTTAGCATCTTCCTCCGCATGCGCCCGCTCGATGTAGGCGATCTCTTCCTCGCTGATCGACGGATGCTCGCGTGGCGTATTGCGGATGTACCACCACGCCCAGATGCCGCAGAGAATGGTGCCGATGCCCGCCACGACGAACGCCGCGCGCCATGAGCCGAGCACCGCCATGAGGGTGGCGACAACCACGGCGCCGACGCCCGAACCGAGCGCGCTGCCGCCATCCAGCAGCGCGGCGCCGCGTGTCTTTTCATGTTGCGTAAGCCACAACGCGTTGAGCTTGCCGCCGCCCGGATAGATAGGCGCTTCGGTGACGCCCAGGCCAAGGCGCGTCAGCAGGAGCAGAACCCAGCCCGTGCTGGCTGCACCGAGGGCCTGAAAGAAGCCCCAGCCGACAGTGGCAATCGCGATCAGCGCGCGCGGCTTCAGTTTGTCGGCCAGCATGCCCGAAGGCACCTGCATGAAGAGATACGTCCAGAAAAACGAGCTCAAGATAAGGCCCTGACGTTCGGGCGTGAGATTGAACTCCTGCGAGATGGCGGGCATCGCCACCGATAGCGCGGCACGGTCGATGTAATTGATCGATACGAGCGTCAGCAGCAGAAGAAATATCTTCCACCGGACATTGGTCATTTTCATCGTCTGCACACTGGACGCGTCCATTGCTTCTGTCTCCTAACTACTTTTATAGTTCATAAAGCGGGTGTGTCCCGCGAGAAGGGGCTTATCGCTCCCAGCGCAATACCAGCGGGTCGAGTCTGCGCGCGACTTCGAGCAAGCCTTCGCGCGTCTTCGGATGCACGGGCGCAAGCGGATGACGCACGGCATCGGAACGGATCACGCCGCCTTCCTTCATCAGGATCTTGCATGCGGCAAGGCCACACTGGCGGTTCTCGTAATTGATGAGCGGCAGCCACTGTTGATAAAGCAAGGCAGCCTGTTCCTTGTCGCCGCTCATGTACGCATCGACGATCTTGCGGATGCCATCGGGGTAGCCGCCGCCCGTCATCGATCCGGTCGCGCCTGCTTCGAGGTCGGGCATCAGCGTGATTGCCTCTTCGCCGTCCCACGGACCAGTCACGCTGTCTCCGCCCAGTTCGATCAACTCGCGCAGCTTCGATGCGGCCTGCGCCGTTTCTATCTTGAAGTACGCGACGTTTTCGATCTCGCGCGCCATGCGTGCGAGGAACGGCGCGGACAACGGCGTACCGGCGACCGGCGCATCCTGAATCATGATCGGAATGCCGATGGCGCCGGAAACCTTGCCGAAGAAATCGAATATGCTCTTCTCCGTCACGCGGATGGTTGCACCGTGGTACGGCGGCATGACCATGACCATCGCTGCGCCGGCCTCTTCGGCTGCGCGGCTTCGGCGCGCGCAGACATCGGAGCTGAAGTGCGTCGTCGTCACGATGACCGGCACGCGTCCGGCCACATGTTCGAGCGCCACGCGCATGACGGTATCGCGCTCGTCGTCGGAGAGTGCGAACTGCTCGGAGAAATTGGCAAGAATGCAAAGGCCGTTGGAGCCTGCATCGATCATGAAGTCGATACAACGCTTCTGACCTTCGAGGTCGAGTTGTCCGTCGTCGGTGAAGATGGTCGGGACGACCGGAAAGACACCGCGGTATGGGCTAGTAGTCGGCATAGTTAGCACAACGATGGTTGATGGTTAGAGGCAGGGCAGACGCTGAAGACGCGTTCAGGTGATCGCGCCGATCTGCCAGGGCACAAATTCGTTCTGGCCGTATCCGTGAATTTCGCTGCGGGTGCGCTTGCCGGAGGCCGTGTCGAGCATCAGCTGGAAAAGCGCTTCGCCCATCTGCTCGATGCTTTGATGTCCGCTCAGAATCGGACCGCAGTTGAGGTCCATGTCTTCCTGTTGGCGGTTCCAGAGCGCGTCGTTCGTTGCGATCTTGAGCGACGGGCTCGGCGCGCATCCGTAGGCCGATCCGCGCCCCGTCGTAAAGCAGATGAGATTCGCGCCGCCCGCGACCTGACCGGTCGCGGAGATCGGGTCGTAGCCGGGCGTGTCCATGAATACGAGGCCCTTCGCATCGACGCGCTGCGCATATTCGTACACTTCGACGAGATTCGTATTGCCCGCCTTGGCGATGCCGCCGAGCGACTTTTCGAGCACCGTCGTCAAACCGCCTGCCTTGTTGCCCGCCGACGGATTGTTGTTCATCGCGGCGCGACTGCGCGCACAGTAGTCTTCCCACCAATGAATGCGCGCGACGAGCTTCTCGCCGACCTCGCGGCTGATTGCGCGCCGCGTCAACAGATGTTCCGCACCGTAAATCTCGGGCGTTTCGGAGAGTATCGCCGTGCCGCCGTGCGCAACGAGCAGGTCCACGGCCGCGCCGAGCGCCGGGTTCGCGGAGATACCGGAATAGCCATCGGAGCCGCCGCATTGCAGGCCGACGATCAGATGCGACGCCGGCACCGGCTGACGCTCCACGCGATTAGCGGCGCCCAGCATGCCCTTCACGACTTCGATGCCATGCGCGACCGTCTTCGCCGTGCCGCCCGTTTCCTGAATGCTGAAGGTCTGAAGGAAAGGCGCTTCGGTGAGCCCCTGCGTCTCCATGATGCGCGCGATCTGGTTCGTCTCGCAGCCGAGGCCAATGACCAGCACGCCCGCGAAGTTCGCATGAGCGGCATAGCCGCCGAGCGTTCGCTGAAGCATCGCGAGTCCTTCGCCTTCAGGATCGACCGCGCAGCCGGCGCCATGTGTCAGAGCAACGACGCCATCGACATTCGAATAAGGCGCAAGACTTTCGGGATTCGTATCGCGGCGAAAGTGGTCGGCAATGGCGCGCGCGACCGTGGCGGAGCAGTTCACCGAAGTCAGAATGCCGATGTAATTGCGCGTCGCGATGCGGCCATCCGGACGCACGATGCCATCGAACGTGGCGGGCGTCTGTGCATATTGCGTCGCGCGGGATCCGGCGCAGAACGCGTAATCGCGGTCGAACTCGCCCATTGCGATGTTATGCGTGTGAACGTGTTCGCCCGCCGCAATGGGGCGGCTCGCAAAGCCGATGATCTGCCCGTAGCGCTTCACCGCTTGCCCTTGCCCGATGGGACGCGTCGCGATCTTGTGACCGGGCGGAATCAGTCCGGACACGGTGACGCCTTCATCGGGCAAGGTAGCGCCGCCTACGAGCTGTTCGCGTGCGATGACCACGTCGTCGTCACGATGCAGGCGGATTACGGGGGATCGCGGCCTGGCTGCGTCGAGCCGGCCATTCATGTTCTGGCTTGCGTTGTGCATGGGGTGAACCCGTGGTCGGGTCGTTTGATGTTGTCTCCGAGGCTGACTATACGGTTCCTGTGCGCGGCATGTATATTGAATTGTTTCCATCCCCCGATCACTTTTTCTACTTGCGCTCTTCTCGCCGATGAACACGGTTCAGATGCTGCTGTCGCGACTCAGAATGAAACAGCTTCAATTGCTGATTGCGCTCGACGAGCACAAGTCGGTTCACAAGGCCGCCGCCGTGCTCGCCATCACGCAATCAGCAGCAAGCAAGGCGCTGCATGAACTGGAGACCATGTTCGACACGCCCCTCTTCGAGCGGTCCGCAAGCGGCATGATCCCCAATCAGTACGGTCATCGCGTCATTCAATATGCGCGGCTTCTGACCACTGACTTGACGCTGCTCTGTGACGACATCTCGGAGATTCAATCGGGGCGCGGCGGACGTCTTGCGATCGGCGCGATCATGGGCGCGATACCGGCTGTCGTCGTGCCCGCGCTCGAGGCGCTGCACGCGGATCAGCCGAACATGTCCATCGAGATCGTCGAGGACACGAGCGCGCGCATGCTGTTGCAACTCGACGAAGGGCGCCTCGATCTCGTCATAGGCAGATCGGCAGTCAGCGCTCAGCCGTCGAAGTATCGCTACTGGAAGCTGGCAGATGAGCCGCTTTCCGTCGTCGTGGGATACCGGCATTCCACCAAGTCGCGCGGCAGCATGGAAATGCGCGAACTGGCGCACTGCCGCTGGGTCACGTATCCGAGCGAGATGCCGCTGCGCGAACTGCTGGAACGCGAGATGGATCTTGCCGGCCTCGACATGCCCACGAACACCATTTCGACGGCATCGACGTTCGTCACCGTGACGCTGTTGAATCAGAGCAAGGATCTGGTCTCGGTGTTGCCGACGGACATTGCCGAACTGTTCGCTCAACACAAGATGCTGCGCATTCTGCCCGTGAGCCTGCGCTCCCCCTCGCAGACGTACGGCATCGTGACGCGCAAGACCGGCGTGCTCTCGCCAATGGCTGAACGGTTCATCGCGTTGCTGAGTAATCGAACGCGCGTTTCAAATACCGCTTGAGGCCGTCCCGGGTCTGCGGTTTGCTCCGACGCCTACCGACGCTACCGGAGATAAAGGAGCCATCGCCGTGACGCCTTCTGAGACAGCAATTCTCGTCCGACGTGAAGACCCGTGGTCACTGGACGCGCAAGCCCTTCTTGACGAACTTAGCGCGATGTTGGCCCTTTTTTCCGGCGACAGCGGTCAGTCCCGCTTCTCGCTCGAAGATGTTTGTACTGCACGAGGCGGGTTCCTCGTCGCGCGAACGACGCAGGGCATCGCGCTCGGATGTGGTGCATTTCGCCGCTTCGATTACGGCGTTGCGGAGATCAAGCGAATCTACAGCCGGCCGAACACATGTGGCGTGGGACGAGCCATTCTGGGGCAACTCGAAGCGGATGCCGCGGCCGTCGGCTATCACACGCTGTTGCTGGAGACGCGGTCGTTCAACCAGCGCGCTATCGCGTTCTATCAGCGCAACGGCTTCACACCGACGGGCCGCTATGGTGTCCATATTCATCAACCGGACGCTCGCTGCTTCCAGAAGGCCATCGGCGGGAAGCCGGAATAGTCACACGAGGCTGATCGCAATTTCGATATTCCCTCTCGTGGCCTTCGAATACGGGCAAGTCTGATGCGCGGCATGTACAAGCGCCTGCGCCGCGTCCTTCGCCACGCCCGGCGAGCTCACGTTCAGACGCGCGTCGAGGTCGACTTCGGCATCGACGGCGAGATCCGGCGGCAAGGTCACTTCAATCTTGCGCTTTCTCCAGCGCGATATCCAATCCCGGCAGGATATATCGCGTGCGATGAAATCCGGATCGCTGAACCGGGCAGGAACGTGCGCAATCCCCCGCAGAAGGCCCGGCTTTTTCGCGGGCCCTGCTTTTTTCGTGATACCTTTCCTGCGTTCTTCGGCACCATGAAGAACACGTTCTCGGGGCGGGGTGCAATTCCCCACCGGCGGTAATCGTCCATGGCGGACGTAGCCCGCGAGCGCTCGGGCGATGCCATGGCAAGACGGCGTCGCGGAGGTCAGCAGACCCGGTTGGATTCCGGGGCCGACGGTATAGTCCGGATGAAAGAGAACAGGACGGTCCGTGCCAATTGGCACGCCTGCTTGCACATCTTTGGCACGCCGCTTTGCGTGCGAAGGCACGCGGCCGTCCTTCGCCCTGTTCACACCAAACAGGCAGAAGTCCATGAACACATCCACTATCATCGAATCACACGCAGTATCCGCTGCCGGCTCGAACCGTCCTCGCATTGCGTTCGTTCAGGCTTGCTGGCACCGCGATATCGTCGACCAGTGCAAGACGTCCTTTCTCGAAGCCATCGAAACGCATGGTTACGCGAAGGACGATATTGATCTTTTCGAAGTCGCCGGGGCCTTCGAGATTCCGCTGCACGCCAAACGGCTGGCGCAGAGCGGCCGTTATGCGGGCATCGTGGCGGCGGGACTGGTTGTCGATGGCGGCATCTATCGGCACGAGTTCGTCGCGCAGGCGGTCATCAACGCGCTGATGCAGGTGCAACTCGAAACGGGCACGCCGGTGTTCTCGGCCGTGCTGACGCCGCATCATTTCCATCACGGTGAAGAGCACGTGGGCTTCTTTCGCGAGCACTTTCTGGTGAAGGGCAAGGAAGCGGCGCACGCGTGCGCGGAGACCATCGGCAAACTGGGCGCGTTGCCGGTCGAGTAAGCGGCAGACGGCAGGCCACGGGCTAACCACCCGTGGCCGCGCGTCACGACATGAACATGCCGCCGTCGACGTTGATCGTCTGGCCGGTGATATACGCCGCGTCGTCGGATGCGAGGAACGTGACGAGTCCCGCCACGTCGCCGCCGTTGCCCGCACGTTTCATCGGGATATTGGCAACCCATTCGGCCATCAGCTCGCCGGGCTTGTAGTCGCCGAGCAGCTTGCCCCATGCTTCGTCGTTATACGCCCACATGTCCGTCGTTATGATGCCGGGGCAAAACGCATTCACGGTGATGCCGGTCGGAGCGAGTTCTTTTGCAAGGCTCTGCGTGATGCCGAGCACGCCGAACTTGCTCGCGGCATAGTGCGGTGTATAGACGAAGCCCTGCCGCGCCTGCCCCGATGCCGTGTTGATCAACCGGCCGCTCTTGCCCGCGCGCAGCATCCGCGTGGCCGCTTCCTGACAGCACAGGAACACGCCCTTGGTATTCACGGCCATCACCTTGTCCCATTCGCTTTCCGTGAGATCGGGCAGCTTCGCAATGGTAATGACGCCCGCGTTCTGCACGGAGACATCCACTTCGCCGAGCTTGCTCGACACTTCCTCATAGAGCGCGACGACCTGGCTCTTATCCGTCACGTCCATTTCGACGGAGAGCGCATCGAAGCCCGCATCGCGCAGGCGAGCGGCGGCATCATGCACGCTCTTCTCGTTGGCCGTCACGCAGACTTTTGCGCCCTCTTGCGCGAAACGCTCCGCAATAGCGAGGCCGATACCGCGACTTCCACCCGTCACTACGGCGACCTTGTTCTCGAACCGCTTTGCTTCGTAAGCCACGTTGCCTTCTCCCAGAGCACGAAAGTTTAAAGTCGCCCGATCCATTGCAGCCATTGCGCGTGATTCGCCGCGGCCGCTATCACGCCGCTTCCCGGCTCCACGCGCCGCGCAATCGCGCGCTTGGCCTGATACGCATCGAGCGATGGAATAAGCCCGGCCTTGCACGCGGCCAGCGCCGCCGCGCCCGCCGCGGATATTTCGCTCAATGCGAGCGTGCTGACGGGCCGGTCGAGCGTATCGGCCAGGTATTGCAGCAGGAACGAACGCTGCACGAGACCGCCATCGAGATAGAGTTCGCGCAGCCGCACGTTGGCCGCCTGCTCCATCACGGTGATGACGTCCTTGATCTGATAGACGATGGACTCATACGCCGCGCGCGCCACGTGCTGCCATGTCTTCGAGAAGTCCAGCCCGACGATTTGCGCGCCGCCCGGATACTTCCAGTGCGGACAGCCAATGCCCGAGAACGCGGGAATCAGGAACACGCCGCCGTTGTCGTAGTCGATGAAAGCCTGCTCCGCCTGGGCGAAGTCGTCGAAGAGATGCAGCTTGTCCTTGAGAAACGCAGGCGTGGAGCCCGCGCTGATGACGATGCCTTCCAGCGCGTAATCCACGCGCCCGTCGGTTGCGAAGCAGAGCGTCGAGACGAGGCCATGCACCGGCTCTTGCGGGCTTGCGCCGACGTTCATCATGATGGATGAGCCGGTGCCCATCGTCGCCTTCGCGACGCCCGGATGCAGGCATCCTTCGCCGACTGCTGCCGCGTGCGAGTCGCCGATCATCGAGAGCACGGGAATGGCGCGGTCGAGCAGGCCGTCGAAGTCGGTTGCGCCGAAGTCGGATGCGGACGGCATCGGCTCGGGCAAGCGCAAACCTTGCAGGCCGAACGTTTCGATCAACTCGCGATCCCATTGCAACGCACCGAGATTGAAGAGCATGGTGCGCGACGCGTTCGTGTAATCGGTGCGGTACGCCTGGCCTTTCGTCAGCCGATACAGCAGCCAGCTATCCACGGTGCCGAAGTACGCATCGCCCGCAGCAATCGCGGCATGCGCGCGCTCGTCGTTCTCGTTGAGCCAGATGAGCTTCGTGCCCGAAAAGTACGGGTCGATGAGAAGCCCCGTCTTCTGCGCGATGACGGGAGCAAGCCCATCCGCCTTCAAACGCTCGCAAATGCCGAGCGAACGCTGGCACTGCCACGAAACCGCTGGCACGACAGGCTCGCCCTGCGCATTCCACAGCACGACAGTCTCGCGCTGGTTCGAAATGCCCACGCCCGCGATCTCGCTGTGATCGCCGGCAAACTGGCCGATGCACTCGTCCACCGCGCGCAACACCGAGTCGTATAGCCCGCCCGCATCCTGTTCGACAAAGCCGGTTCGCGGATGCGTGCATGCCACCGCCGCGAAGCCGCGCGCATGCACCTGCCCTTCGCTATCGAAGAGCAATGCTTTCGTGCCGCTCGTGCCCTGGTCGATCGCCAGAACGTATTTCATATGACGGTCCTCGTTGGGGGTCGATCAGGCGGTGAGCGAGACCATGCGCGATTGCAGGCGCTGTTGCAACTGATCGATCACGACCGCGAAGATGATCACGAGTCCCTTGATGACCATCTGCCAGAAGTCGCTGATGCCGCACATCACCATGCCGTCGCCCAGAATGCTGATGACGCACGCGCCCACCACCGAGCCGAACACAGTGCCACGGCCGCCCATCAAGGCGGTGCCGCCGAGCACGACGGCTGCGATCGCGTTCAGTTCGTAAGTCTGCCCGGTCAACGGGTGCGCCGTCTGCAACTGCGCGGTGATGATGAGACCCACCAGCGCCGCGCAAAAGCCCGAGAACATATAGACGAAGAGCTTCACGCGGTTGGTGCGGATGCCCGAGAAACGCGCCGCCTGCTCGTTGCCGCCGATTGCGTAGATGCGCCGCCCGAGCGGTGTCTTGCGTGCGATGAAGATGGTGATGACCGCGAGCACGATCATGATCCACACCGGCATGGAGAGCCCGAGTATCGTGCCGTTGCCGATGAATTCGAAGCCCGTGTTGCCGAGCGCCGCATTGCCTTCGAGGTCCGCAAAGGTGCTGCCATTATTCACGAGCAGCGCGGCGCCGCGAACCACGTACAGCATGCCGAGCGTCGCGATGAACGGCGCGACGTTGAGCATCGTGATGAGATAGCCGTTCACCGCGCCGATCAGCGCGCCGAGAACGCACGCGATGATCGTCACGCCAAGCGGCGTAAAGAACACGACGTGATGCCCTATCTTCACGCCTTCGAGCAGCAGATAGCCGGCCGCCATGCCGCTTATGCCGACAATGGACCCGACCGACAAGTCGATACCGCCTGTCAATATCACGAGCGTCATGCCGATGGACAGAATCGCCACCACGGTCACGTGCTTCGCCATGATGAGCATGTTGCTCGTGGAGAGGAAGTTCTCGGTTGCAAGCGAGAACACGATGATGATCGCGAAGAGTGCGATGAAAATCCGCAGCTTGAGCAGGTTCACCGCGACCCGCGACGCGACATAGGCGGTATGCCGGTTGTGCTTCGCGTGCACCGGATGCACGGGCGGATTGCTGCTGTTCGGAGTGTTCATGGTTTCGATCCCGGTTTGTACGCTCAGACCACGGCGGTGGCGGGCGTCGATGCGCGCACAATGCGTTCGCTGTCGAATTCGTTGCGGTCGATGATGGCGGTGAGCTTGCCGCTCGCCATCACGAAGACGCGGTTGGAGACGGCCATGGCCTCGTCGAGTTCGGAAGTCGCGTAGACCACGGCGATGCCCGACTGCGCGAGCAGGCTGATGGTCTTGTACACGTCTTCCTTCGCGCCTACGTCGATGCCGCGCGTCGGCTCATCCATCAGCAGTACTTTGGGTTTCGTCAACAGTGCCTTGCCGATGACGACCTTCTGCATGTTGCCGCCCGAAAGCGACATGATGGGTGCATCGACCGAGGACGCCTTGATGGCGAGCCGCTTGACGATATCGCTGGCGGCTTCCACCTGCTTGTCGCGCGCGAGCGATCCGATAAAACGGCGGGTGAACTTGCCGAGACTCGACAAGGTCATGTTCTCGAGTATGGTCATGAGCTGCACCATGCCCTGCTTCTGCCGGTCTTCGGGCACGAGCGCGATGCCGGCTTCGATGCGCCTCGGTATCGGCATGTCTTCAATGGCCTTGCCCGCCAGTTCGATCTCACCGATCGCGAGCGGCTGCGCGCCGAGCAGCGATTCGAGCAGTTCCGTGCGGCCCGCGCCCATCAGTCCATATATGCCGACCACTTCTCCCGCGCGCACGGAGAAGGACACGTGATCCACCGCATAGATGCCGTTCGAGCGCTTGAGCGCGAGGTCCGTCACCTTCAGCACTTCATCGCCTATTGCATGCTGCGCGAACGCGAAGCGCTTCTTCGACGAGCCGACCATCGCCTCGATGATCCACGGGATATCTATGTTCCTGATGTCGTCTTCCGCCACGAGACGCCCGTTGCGCAGCACGGTGATGCAGTCGCCGATCGCCATGATCTCTTCGAGACGGTGCGAGATGTAGATCACCGTCACGCCCTCTTCCTTCAACTGGCCGATGATCTTGAAGAGAATCTCGACTTCGGTCTTGGAGAGCGCGGACGTGGGCTCGTCCATGATGAGCACCTTGATGTGCTTCGACAGCGCCTTAGCGATCTCGACCAGCTGTTGCTGGCCGACGTAAAGGTCGCCCAAGCGCGTGCGCGGATCGATGGGAATGCGCAGGCGGTCGAGCAGCACCTTCGCCTGATGGTTCTCCATCTTTGCGCGAATCACGCCCGAGCTCGTCAGTTCGTTGCCCGCGAAGATGTTCTCGGCCACGGTCATCTCGGGGAAGAGATTCAGCTCCTGAAAGATGATGCCGATGCCATGATGCTCCGCGCTGCGCACATCGGTGATATGCGCGAGTTGATCGTCGACCCATATCTCGCCGGACGTGGCCGCCTCCGCGCCCGCGAGCAGCTTCATCAGCGTGGACTTGCCCGCGCCGTTCTCGCCGATCAGCACGTTCACCTTCCCGCGACGCACCCTGTAGTTCACGTCGACGAGCGCGGCCGTGCCGGGATATTGCTTCGAGAGCGCGCGCGTCTCGATGACGTGCGCCGGGTTCTTCGTGTGCGGCTCGTGGCCGGTGTCCTTGCGCGTTTCGCTCATTTCCAGGCCACCGGTATCGCGCGAATCTCGCCGGTCGGCTCGGTCCAGCTGCTATAGACGGCGGCGACATCCACCGTCTCGCCTACCTTGAGCTTGAGCGACTCCTGCACGCGGCTCACGACGAGCTTGTTGAGTTCCTGCCCGAACGCGGCGAAGCGCGTCTGGTCGTCGAAATCACTGTACTTGACGCCGGGAAACCCGTCGCGCACGCCCGTGCCGATCACCACCGGCCCGGTTTGCAGCACCACGTGCACCGGTTCGCCGCCAGCGGCGGGCGCGACATCCACATACGCCTTGCCCACGCGCGATGAAGAGTCGATGCGCGTCACCTTGCCCTGCACGCGCAGCCAGAAGTTGCACGGAAAGGCGGTGCTCTGACGGAAGCCGAATTCCTTGCAGGCGTTGTCGAAGTTCGCGTTCAGTGCGTCGATGACCTCCGCGGCAGGCTTTGCGTTCTTGTCGGCATAAGGGATGAGCTGATCGCTCAGCATCTTCGCGGCGTCCGGGCCCTTGTGCTGGCCCTGGCTGCGGATCTGCGCGAGTTCCGTATCGGTGACGACATGACACGCGGCAAGAGTGGCGACACCGAGCGCCAGAAGCGCGCACCGGGTTGCGTAGATTGGATGAACCATGACGACCTCACATGACAAGCCTTGCACGGGTGCAGCCTGGGCCACGCCCGCTCAACCTCGACGCCGCTATCGGCGCTCGTTACTTGCTGTAGTAGAAGTCCTTGACCTTGGACGCGTTGTCCTTCGTGATCAGAATGCCGCGGAACAACTGGCGCTCCTGCTCGCCGGTCTTGCCCGTGTTGATGTACTTGTCGAGCAGGTCGACACCGTGAATGGCGATGCCTTGCGCCTGCAACATGACCGTCGCCTTCAGCTTGCCCGCGAGGATGGAGTCGCGCTCGTCGTTGCTGCCGTCGATGCCCATCACGACGACGTCCTTGCGCCCCGCCGATTCCAGCGATGCAATCGCGCCCAGCGCAACGGGACCGTTGCCGCTAATCACGCCCTTGATCTTCGAATGTTCCTGCAGAATGGAGTCCATCGCCTGCTTGCCGGGCAACAGCGCGCCCTTCGCATCCTGACGCGCGACCATCTTCAGATCGGGATACTGGTCCAGCACCTGATGAAACGCCTGCGAGCGCGTCACGCAGTTCTTGTCCGCGAGATTGCATGTCAGCTCCACATACTCGCCCTTCTCGCCAATCGTCTCGACGAAGCGTTGCGCCACTTCCGTACCCGCCTGCAGATTGTTATGGCTCAGCTGCGCAATCGCGATGCCGTCCTTCGGAATCTCGCGGTTGATGAGCGCCACAGGCACTTTCTTGTCCGCCGCCGCACGCACGGTTGCAACGCTCGCGTTCGAATCCGCGTTATCGAGAATGATGCCTTTCACGCCCTTGCCGATCACGAGATTGACCAGCTCGTTCTGCTTGTTGACGTCCTCGCCGTGCGAAAGAACGATAGTGTCGTAACCGAGCTTCTTCGCTTCGCTTTCCGCGCCTTTCGCTTCCGCTGCGTAGTACGGGTTGTCGAGGGCGTTGACGAGAATGGCGATGGTGCCCTTGCCCGCTGCGTTGGCGCTCGCGGGCAGGCCCGCAGCGAATGAAACGGCCACCGCTGCCGCGATTCCAATCTTCTTCCACATGATGTTGTCTCCGGTTGATTTGTCTTCTTCGAGGCGATGCAAGGCTCAGGCGATCGTATAGCCGCCGTCGATCATGATGTCCGCGCCGGTAATCATGTCAGCGCCGTTGGACAGCAGAAAGAGAATGGCGGCGGCGATTTCGTCGGTATAGGCGAAGCGTCCCACCGGGATCAGCTTCTTCATGTTCTCGCCCTTCTCGCCTTCCCACGCGGCCGCGCCCATCGGCGTCAGCACGACCGTGGGCGATACCGTATTCACCGTGATGCCGCGCGCCGCCCATTCCTTCGCGAGCACCTTCGTCATGCCGATGAGACCGGCCTTCGCAGACGTATACGCGCAATGCTGGTCGATAGCGACGGTCGCTGCCTGCGAGGCAATGTTGACGATCTTGCCGCCGTGACCGCTCGCCAGCACGACGCGCGCAAAATGCTTCGAGCACAGGAACGGCCCGGTGAGATTCACGGCGATCTGCCGCTGCCATTCCTCATAGCCAATGTCGACGGCGGGCGTGAGCGTAATGCAGCCCGCCGCATTGACGAGCAGATGCAGATCGCCGAAATGTTCATGCGCCGCCTGGATGGCGCGCTCGACATCGGCTTCGTTAGCGACATCGCACGCAAAGGCTTTCGCGTTCTGCGCGCCGAGTTCGTCGATGGCCGCCTGCACGCGCGGCTCTTCGAAAGCCGGATAAAGAATCGCGACGCGCGCGCCCTTCGCGATGAGCGCGCTGTTCGTGGCCATCGCGATGCCGCCGAGACCGCCGGTCACGACGGCGACCTTGCCATCGAGACGAAAGTCGAAGTCGACGCCGTGGCGCAGCGACATGTCGTACTGAGTACCCATCTATGTCTCCTGATCTTGTGTTCGTCGCGGCGCGTTCAGTTCGCGCACTGCGCGCGGATCGCGTTAGCGATGCCCGCTGCGTCGATACCGTAATGCTGGCGGATGCCCTTGCGCGTGCCGTAATGCGCGAACTCGCCTTCGGTGATACCGAGCGTTTTCAGCGGCCGGGCGATCTGCCGGCGCGCCATCAGCAGCGCGACCGTCGCGCCGATGCCGCCGTGCAGCGAATGCTCTTCCACGGTGACCACCGAATCGTGCCGTTCGATGATCGAAGCAAGCGCGTCCTGATCCAGCGGCCTGAGCGACGACAGATTCACGAGCGTCGGCGCGATGCCGCTTTCCTTCTGCACCGCTTCGCACGCGTCGAGCGCTTCGCCGACGACCGAGCCGAGCGCAATCACCGCGACGCGCGAACCTTCTATCAGCACGTCCGGGCGGCCCGGCTCGAAGCGATACGAGGCGTCGTGAACCACCGGGAACTTCGCGTTGTCGAGGCGGATATAGACGGGGCCGTCGAAGGACGCTGCGTAGTCGATCATCTGCGCGACTTCCACTTCGTCGCACGGCGCGAAAATCTGCACGTTGCCGAAGCCGCTCATGATCGAGATGTCGTCGATTGCATGGTGCGTCGAGGCAAGCGGGCCATACGCGACGCCCGCGTTCAGGCCGAGCATCTTGACGTTGGTCGCGCTGTAACAGACGTCGTTCTTCACCTGCTCGTTCGCGCGCCCGACCAGAAACGGCGCGGCGTTCGCCGTGAACACGATATGACCGCCGAGCGCGAGCCCCGCCGCCATGCCCACCATGTTCTGTTCGGCGATGCCGACGTTGATCACGCGCTCCGGATAGTCCTTCATGAACGCGCCGATCTTCGAAGTGGACGTGGAATCCGCCACCATCACGATGATGTCCTGCCCGGCGGCGGTCAGCCGCCCGATTGCGCTCACCGCGCCGTCCCGCAAATCAGCGTACTCACGCATGGTCCAGTTCCTTCAGCGCCTGCTGGAGTTGATCTTCGTCGGGGAATTTGTGATGCCAGGCCGGCACGTTCTCCATGAACGATACGCCACGTCCTTTGATGGTATGGGCGATGACGACCTTCGGCTTTCTGTTGTCGTAGTCGAGGCTTTCCATTAGTTTCCAAATGGCGTCCGACTGGTTTCCGTTCACGTCGTGTACTTCGAAACCGAAAGCACGGAATTTCTCGTCGAGCGGATCGAGATCCATGATGTTGTGCGTGAAGTCGGCAAGCTGAAGCCGGTTGCGGTCCACGATCACGACGAGATTCGACAACTCGAAGTGCGCCGCCGCCATCGCGGCTTCCCAGTTCGAGCCTTCTTCGAGTTCGCCGTCGCCGGTCAGTACGAAAACGCGCCCCGTCGCGCCCTGGTGCTGCGCCGCGTGGCGCTGCTTCGCCATGGCGAGACCCGCCGCGATCGGCAAACCGTGACCGAGACCGCCCGTGTTCACCGTCACCCAGCCGGGGAGCTTCTGGCGCACAGGATGCCCGGGAAGACGCGAATCGTCCTTCAGATACGTGAGCAATTCCGTATCCGGCAGCCAGCCGAGTTCCGCGAAGCACGCGTAAAGACCGCCGACGCCGTGCCCCTTGCTCAGGATGAACTCGTCGTGCCAGCGCACGCTGCGGTTCGCGTCCGTCTCATAGCGCAGCACATGAAAATAGAGCGCCGCGAGAATGTCCGCCTCCGACATGTCGCCGCCGGTATGCCCGCTTTTCGCGGTGGCATTCATCACGCAGATTTTCTTGCGGATCTCCTGCGCCCGGCGGTGAAGCGCGTCGCCGGACTGCTTGAAGGGGTTTTCCATTCCTGCTCCCAGACTTCCCGTTTGCTTGAATGAGAGTTTCTTTTACTTTCTTTCGAAAGTCAAAGAGAAATCATCGGAAAGAGGGAAAACCCCTAAAACGAACGTCGAGCCTTGCAGGATGAGGCAGAATACGGCCTTGGATGGCGCGGGCCAGCGCATGCGCAGGATGGGCGAAATGGATCAACGAACCAGAACAGAAAAGATTTTCGAACGCGTGCGAGTCGCCAAGCTCGTGAAGCTCTCCGAGTTGTCGAGCGAATTCGGCGTTTCCATGCCGACCATTCGAAAGGACATCGACGAGTTGCAGCGGCTCGGGCGCGTGGAGCGCGTGCACGGCAACGTGCGGCTCAGGGCCGAGCGGCTGGAGCCGGTTCGCCGCAGCTACGAGACGCCCGTTCTGCCGACGAGCGAAGAGAAAGCGCTGATCGGCGCGAAGGCCGCGAGTCTGATCGAGAACGGCGATTCGGTCATTCTGGATTGCGGCGCGACCGCCACGGAGCTAGCGAAGAACCTGCTCGACCGCCAGAACCTGCGCATCGTGACGAACGCGCTGAACATCGCGATCCTGCTCGGCGCGGAGCCGACCAACCGCGTCATGCTGACGGGCGGCATCTTCAAGCCGGAGACGATTGCGGTGTCGGGAGAAAAGGCGTCGACGTTCTTCGAGGGCATGTTCGTCGACAAGCTCTTTCTCGCGGCGGGCGGCGTGTCGATGGAATCTGGCATTTCATACCCGGACTTTATCGACCTGCACGTGAAGCGCGCGATGATCGATGCCGCCAGGACCGTCTACCTGCTCGCGGATTCGAAGAAGTTCGGCAGGCGCGAATTCGCGGCTTTCGGCGCGATGGACCGCATTGATTTCCTCGTCACCGACGACGGACTCGGCGACGAATTCGTCCGCTGGCTCCGTGGCAACGGCACGCAGATCATCTACGCGTGATCGCGCTGCACGGCGCTGTCCGTCGCCACTAGCGCTGGCGGCGGCGCCAAGCCGATCAGCCGGGCGAGTCCGGTTCCGTCAGCTCGTCCCAGCCGATCCGCGCATCGGCGCGGCCGAACGTGCATTGCACGAGACGGCGCTCGTCTTCCAGCGTGAGCGAATCGAAGCTCACGCCCAGATGCGTGTACGCAAGCCGCGTCACGCGCACGGGAAAATGGAACTGACGCTCACCGCGGTTCACGGCGACACCGAGCGTGTCGCCGATTCCGAGTGACACCACGCCCGCCGCGACGACGAGGCCGAGGCCGAGGCCGCGCGGCGGATAGTCGCTCGTGCGGCAAGCGAGACGATCGGTTTCATCGGCGAGTCAGCTTGGTAGCAAAGGCCGCGCGGCGTGCGTCGATACGACGGCCCATGCGAAAGAGAGCCGGGGCGAATCTGCGCGGACGACCGAAAGTGCTGGCCTGGACCCGAAGTCTTTCTTATGCTTGGCGGTCTGCCTGCGCGGGATTGCCGCCGGACAGCGGGCGCAACCGCGCCGCCGCTTGCGACAACTCGTTTCGAGTGAGCTCCCTTCAACAAAACGCCACCTCTGCCTCATGGTTCGACGTACTTCATCCTCGCGTCCGTCGTCACGCTCGCCTTTACAGCCGCCTGCTTCCTCGCCCGCGCCGGTGGGAGCCAAGCGCCGCGGGCTTTTGCGCGGCTTCTTCGCGCTGCGCCACTCGTGGCACGGCATGACCGCGGCCTGGCGCGAGGAAAGCGCGTTCCGGCAGGAGGTATGCCTCGCCGTGGTCCTGCTGCCAGCCGCGTTCGTCGTGCCCGTGAGCGCGGCCGAGCGCGTGCTGCTGGCGGGCTCGGTGCTGCTCGTGCTGCTGGTCGAACTGATCAATTCGGGCATCGAGGCCGCCATCGACCGCATCTCGCTCGAACGGCACGAGCTCTCCGGGCGCGCCAAGGACTGCGGCAGCGCGGCGGTCGCGGTGTCGCTCGCGATCTGCGTCATGACGTGGGGCGTGATCTGCGGACCGCTGGCGTGGCGCTGGTTGCGGGCATTTGTGTGAAGGCGGGCGGGACGGTCAGCCCGGCTCATCGAAGGTATTCCGGCAGATTGGCGGAAATCTTGATGCGGGGATTCGTAGCGCGTAGCGCGAGGCGTGAACCTGGTCCTGCTCAAAACTCGACGAGCGCGAAGTCTTCCTTGCCGACATCGCACAGCGGGCAGCGCCAGTCGTCAGCGATCTCGTGCCAGCGCGTGCCCGGCGCGATGCCGTGTTCAGGGTCGCCCTCCGCTTCGTCGTAGATCCATCCGCAGATCACGCATACCCATTGCCTGAGTTCGGTCGCGGATCGTTGCTGCTGTTCGCGCGTGACGACGGCGACACTTTCTTGCGCGGCCTCGTCGAGCGAGACGATGAGCGGACCTGCGCGCCCGTCCGTTGCGCCGGCTAGGAACGCCGTAACTTCGTCGTTCAGCCGCTTCGCTTCCTGCATGCTCAGGTCGATCCAGCAGGGATCGCCCGCGCCCTGGTTCAGCCGCGCGGATGAGAACTGCAACTCCAGTGCGGCGCCCTTCTTGTACATGCTTTCAACCTCGTTTTGAGGACGCCTTCCTTGCGGCGTCCAGATACTCATTAGTATCTGGATACTAACACGAATCTTTTCACCCGATTCCTCTTCCGGCGTTCCGCATCGTTGCGGATACTTGCTAGTATCCGGATGCAAATTGATCGTAAGACAGCACAGGAGGAGATGTACATGGCAAGGCTTTCCCGCGAGCAGACTCAGGCGCTTACGCGGTCACGGCTGCTTTCGGTCGCGAAGCAGCACTTCGCTCGGGATGGCTACGCGTCCGCGTCGCTGGATCGAATCGCCGACGAAGCGGGCTTCAGCAAGGGCGCGGTCTATTCGAATTTCGCCGGAAAGGAAGAGCTGTTTCTCGGCGTGCTGGAGGAGCATGGACGCGTGAGCCTCGACGAGATACTGGAAGCCGTGAAAGGCGCACCGGATATCGACAAGGCCATCGACCGCATCGCGGCCTGGGCCACGCGAAGTTCACGCCTTGGCAACTGGCCGATGCTGATTCTCGAATATTCACGCGTTGCGAAACCCGAAGAGACGTTCCGCAAATCGCAGGAAAAAGTGTTGCGTGCGCAATGGAAAGCGCTTGGCGAGCTGCTGCTCCAGTTTGGTCCGGAACTCGACGTCAAGCCCGAAGTGCTCGGTGCGCTCGTCTTCGAACTGACCTACGCGCCAGCGATGAGCTTCGTTACCAGGCCCACATCGGGCGACCTGCTGCGCACTGCATTGCGGGGACTGTTCGGTACGCTGCGTTGAGCACGCGGCAGGTGCGCCCTCTCTAGCCGGCTCGCGTCACCAGCCCTGCGAGCCACCCGCGTCATGCTTCGTCGCGGGTGAAGGCGTTCCGCTTTGCGCTCCCGGCGTCGCGGCGCCTCCCATATCGCGGCTCATGCCGCTGCCCGCGCCCCCGTTCGATACCGTGCCAGCAGAAACATTCGACGAGCGATGCCTGCTCGACGCATCCGCCGATTGGCCGGCCCCGCCGCTGCCGTCGGCCGTGCTGCCGCCCGCGCCGTTGTTGACGCAGCCGCCTCCGCCGCAGCCCAATCCGCCGCCCGCCGCGTAGACGCTGCCCGCGAGTGTCAGCATGAGGCCTGAAATCAGTGCTTTGCATGTCGTTGCGCGCATATTGAGTCCTCTCGTGTCTGCGAACGCGGTTGCAATTCGCGTTCCCCCAGCCGCAGGATGACCCTCCATCGCGCGTCTGCTAATGCGGCACACGCATTGCATCTTTCGCCTGCACCCGCAACGCTTGCACGACCAAAAGGAGGTCGCATGGACACCACCATCGCACGAGTGTTTCAGTCGATGAGCGAAGCCGAGAACGCGCGCGATGCGCTGCTGAGCGCGGGCGTGGAACGCGAAGCCGTCGACATTGCGTTTCAGGCCGACGAAGCCGGTCCCGTGCGCGGCAACTTCCTTACGGGCGACAGCGTCACGTCGATTGGAAACAAGGAGGAGTACGACAGCCGCTTCCGCCATCAAGGGGAAGTGTCGCGTTACATCCTGACCGCACGCGTGGACGAAGCGCGAGCACGCGATGCCGAAGCCGCACTCGAAAGCGCCGGCGGCCGGACAATCGACGCAGTGACGTCCGCGCCGCGAAGCACGAATACCTGAACGCTCGATGAGCAAACCGTTCGGGCTCCGGAACAA